>Ga0214473_10007684_pt1 | contig 12771 bp, 14 predicted proteins | sample RVTome_7_FD_203509 | JGI IMG/M metagenome (GOLD analysis project Ga0214473, IMG submission 203509) | Soil microbial communities from uranium-contaminated site in the Upper Colorado River Basin, Wyoming, United States - RVT98D197 | ecosystem: Environmental > Terrestrial > Soil > Contaminated >... | reverse complement strand
GTGGTGCTGGAGACCAAGGCTACCGCCGAGAAGAAGCAGGCGGCCGAGGGCGCGCCGGCGGGCGACCAGGTCGAGATGTGGTCGGAGGGCAAGAAACCGCGCCCCAAGCGGCTGAAGGGGGCCACCTACAGCCTGACCACGCCCGTGGGCAAGGCCTTTGTGACCGTCAATGAGAACGGTGGGGACCAGCCTTTCGAGGTGTTCGTGAACACCGCCAAGGCCGGCTCCGAGACTGCGGCGGTGTCGGAGGCCATTGGCCGGCTGATCTCGTACATCCTGCGTATCGCCTCGCCGGTGATCCCGCGGGATCGTTTGGAGGAGGTGGTGCGCCAGATGGCCGGCATCGGCGGCGGCCGCCCGACCGGGTTTGGGGCCGAGCGGGTGCTCTCCCTGCCCGATGGTGTGGCCCAGACCCTGGCTAACTACCTGGCCGAGACCGAGGGCGCCGAGCTCGAGCCGGCCGTGCCCAAGTCCCAGCTCCCGATGCGCATCGGCGACCTGTGCCCCGACTGCGGCGCAGCGGCGGTGGTGGCGGAGGAGGGGTGCCGGAAGTGCTATTCGTGCGGGTATACGGAGTGTTGACAGTCGCGGATGGCGTTGTAGACTAGGCACATGAAAAGAGGGGGAAGGGGGTCACGGACGTCAGCAGGGACAGAAATCCAGGCCAAGGCCGCGCTGATCGCGACCGGTCTGGATTCTTGTTTACCGATGTGCGCCCCAACGCCGCGCTGAGGTAGGACTTGCGGCGAAACCGATTGTCTAGGCTGTTGGGCCCCCAACCCATGGCCACTGCACCTTCAGCCCGGCCACCACAGTCTTCGCGTCTAGCTCCGATCGCAACGCTATGGAAAGTGTGGATCATCTGTCCCAGGGAGAGCTTGCGGGGTGCTGTCGTACGGTGTGCCCGGGGATGGAGACAGGGGCTCCCACCGATACGGAGTCCCCGGAGCTCGACATGGCAAGTTCAGATACTCTGATGTTCAGCAACACCACTACGGTACCGGTTAACCACACTCAGAGGCGATACGAGAGGGCACAGGTACACCTGCCGAGTCTCGCCTCGGAGAATGGCGAGGGACGAGAGCGGATTCGCTCCACTCAGCCAACAACGCCTGATCGCGTGGTCTACGAGGCTTTGTCACTGATCATCTTGATCGGCGCGCATGTAGACGCGCAGCGAGGCGGAGCGCGCCTTAATATGAGTAGGAACACAAGCACGCAAATCGAAGGAGCTCAACTATGAGCATGGCCGTTGAGAATGTGGTTCTAGGCGTAATCGCAAATGCCATGACCTCCGTCTTGGCGTACATCGGAAGACAAGCGGGGATCCTTCCCCTTGATGAGTTCCTGGGCGTGCTTCGTAGTCGCAAGCACGGGCTCTTGTCAGTCATCCGAGAGGCAACGGCATCCGTGTCCAAATCGCCCGAGATCAATGATCGAGGACTCAGGGAATTTCTCAGATCTTCTGAGGTAGAGACTATTGCTCGACAAGTGGTCTCAAGCAAGATCGTGGGTACGGCTGAGGCTGAAAACCTGCGACTTGCACGAAACGAGTTCCGCAGTTCGCTCAGACTCCAATTAGGCGGCTCGGCGGTATCGCTAAGGGAGACCTCAGACCGTCTCTTCGACATGCTCGTAGCAGGATGCGACCATGCGCTTGGATTGGCGATTGAGTCAGGTGTCTTGGCTGCCCATGAAGCCAGATCCACAGCGCGGTACGAGTTTCTTGCCAGTGAGCTCAGGGCCATTCAAAGGAACTTGGAGCTGCTTTCTGGGACGCGCAGGCCCGACCCTCACCTGATCAGGGATTTTGAGAGGAAGTACCGGCAACAAGTGAGCAATAGTCACAAGTCGCTGACTCCGCCCGATTTTGACAAGGCTCGGAGAATTCCTATCGATGACCTTTATGTTGAGCCGGAATTTCGCTTCGTGCCGGCTCACAAGGGGATGGCGGAACAGACGGTCTCCTTGGCGCAGTATCGAAAACGGATTCATAGAACAGTTCTCCTAGGGGATCCCGGTGGCGGGAAATCTGCCTTTGCATCCAAGCTTAGCTATGACCTCGCTACACACTTCTCGGAAACGCTGGTTGGCAATCGTCAGGTGACACCACTTCACGTGGTACTGCGCGACTACGGGGCGGCCAAGAGGGAGGCCCCGCTTTCGATCCTGCAGTTCATCGCGGCGACGGCTGAGTCGGATTTCCAACTGACTGCCGTACCGTACGCGGCCTTTGAGTACATGCTTCTCAATGGGCACTCAATGGTCATTCTGGATGGACTAGATGAGCTGTTAGACACCAGTTACAGGCGGGCCATCACATCAGACATCGAGCTCTTCTGCGAGATGTATCCATCGACGCCCGTGCTAGTGACTTCCCGGAAAGTTGGCTACGACCAAGCGCCACTAGATCCAACGAGATTCGACGTTTACCACCTTTCGCCATTCACTGAAGAGCAATCCGGCCAGTATGTTCACAAGTGGTTCGAGTTGGATGAGGATCTGTCCGCTGACCAAAAGCGCGACAAGGCGACGGCGTTCCTGGTGGAGAGCCGAACCGCGCCCGATCTGCGATCGAATGCTCTGATGCTCGCGCTTATGTGCAACATCTATCGCGGGGAGGGCTACTTCCCTAAGAATAGGCCAGATGTGTACGAGAAGTGCGCCACCATGTTGTTCGAGAGGTGGGACAAGAGTCGCGGAATCCAATCTACCCTCCCATTCGAAGCACACATTCGGCCCATCATGATGCACCTTGCTCACTGGATCTACACTGACGAGAAACGACAAGGTGGGGTGACCGAAGGACAGTTGACCGAGGTCTCCGGAACGTATCTGCATGGCCGCCGCTTCGAGGACCTGGACGAGGCGCACCATGCTGCACGCGCTTTCGTTCAATTCTGCAGCGGCCGGGCTTGGGTGTTCACAGACACAGGGACAACCTCAGCAGGGGACCGGCTATATCAGTTCACCCACCGTACGTTTCTTGAGTACTTCACCGCTGCGTATCTGGTGCGAACCCACCGAACACCGCAAGCACTGGCAAAGGCATTGCTGTCAAAAGTTGCGCGAAAGGAGTGGGATGTCGTTGCACAGCTCGCATTCCAGATCCAGAGCAAGCAGTTTGAGGGGGCAGGGGACGAGTTACTCAACTTCCTGCTCGGCAGTCTGTCCTCGGCCAAGGCTCGCTCAAGCATCAACATCGTGTCCTTTCTGGGACGGTGCCTGGGTTTCATGGTTCCTGCTCCGCAGGTTCGAAAGAGGATCACTGACGCTGCTGTTGACTTGATAATTGGTTGGGCGAAGGCGGACAGTAAGAGCTCCCAGCGGGCCAGCGATCTGCACTTAGGCGACTTTCCGAGGGAGCTGTACGAGGACTTGTGCGGCGTAGCAGCAGAAAACGCGGAATCCGTGGCAAGCGCAGTGAAGAAGGCGATCTTGACGCGAGTAAGATCTGGTGACAAGCTCGAGGCCTACTTAGCACTGGAGTTCGGACTCGGCTTAGGCTTCTTCTCCTTCGGCGCACCTGCGTCGGGTGCTTTGAGGAAGTTGTCAGATCAGATCCACGAAGAGGCAGGTGCCCACATAAGTGGCCTCCTTCCACTACACTTGCCCCTAAGTGTCCTTGCTTGGTGGCGAGAAGTCATCAGCGCGGGCGACATTCTAAGATGGCACGGGCCGGAGGGTCTGTTCTCTGACACACCTGTCGCTACCTTTGGCGTTCTTCTCGTCTCCCCGGCAGTGCGGCTTGTGCGGCAGGCTGGATACCGCGAGGTCGCTGCAGAAGGTCTCAGAAGTGACCTGGGTGCGATTGGAAAGTCACTCCTCAAGAGGGCTCAGCCCTGGGTAGTCGGGCCGTTTCGACGAGGCTACGTTCGCTTCATGTTCGATAAGCCATCTGGCGGATCCGAAGAGCGAACCGAGACCGAACTGCTCGATTTGGGTCACGCGTCACTGTTCGGTTTGTTCACTCTAATCGCGGTGATTCTGGAACTCACCGAGCACGATGACGAGATGGAACCAAAGCGCATGCTGCGGGAAATGCGGGCATCGACCCTTCCGGCATTCTCATTGCTCGCGGACACATTCTCCGCACGCTACCTGAATGTCCCCGCAGATCTGATGCGGGCCGAGATGAAGCACTGTGGCCTTACTGCACCCGAGGCCTCTCTTGTGGAAGGGTGGGCAAGACACGACGTAGACTTGGTCGACGCTTCTGCCGTCAAGCGTCCCCGCAAGCGGCCCAGCCGTGCAGTCGCCCGAAAGCAGAGGAAAGTGCGCAAGGCGACGCCTTAGCGGAGTCTACCGTCCGTCCGGATCGATCTAGGCGCATTACTCCCGATCCAATTCGTGGCGAGCACCCCGGGGATTCGGTCCCCCAGAGGTGTCTCGATTCCTCCTTTGCCAGTTGGATCATCGCCCTCCGGAAAAGTCGCGCCGATGAAGTAGCCCCGGCACCGGCCACGACCGTGCTCAGCTTGTCGCCAATGGAATGGCTCCTCGGTTCGGTGAATTGACCTTCTACTGACGTTACTCTTCAGGGACAACATGACTCTCGCTTCTTGGTTCGGGCCTGTGACTCCCGATACAAGCCGCTAACTGGTTTCTCCCGCAGCGCGCTGCTCCAGAACCAGATGTTACGCGTTAAGGTATCGTCACGCCAACTGACCAACGTTCGGAATGAGCCGGTGGGGCGTTCCCGGGCGCAGACAAGCACAGCGACAAGTGCTGGACTGAGATCCTCGCCATTGCACCGTAGCAGACCGGCCCTAAACGGCGGGATCGTCGTTGCCGTGTACGCAGCAGATGACGCTGCCCACGTCCACCAGCGCCAGTGTTGACAGCTCCTTGCACCACAATTGCCGTCACTTGCCTCAAGCGTGGGGGCGTCGAGATCACAGCCCTTGCCACTGAATGCCTCCCAGAAGCCTGCAATTGCCAACGTGCCAATGCGATTGGGAACAACGCCGCATGGAGGCGATGCTCAAGGACTGTTCTGCTTATGTGGGAATACAATGGGGACGGCCATAGATGCGGAGGCTTTAGAGCTCCCTGGAGACCCGCGGAGCGCAGCCGCGGGGGATATGGCATTCGAGCGGCTCCAGCTCGGGCTCTACCTTGTTCTCCGGTCCGAATCGGAATGTCATTTGGCGAGTCGTCCCGACGTGGGGTCCGATGGTATCTGCCAAGGCATGGGTATCCGCCAGTAATCGACCTATTCTCCAATTGATGACCCCCTCGGCCACTTCCTCCACTTCCTCCACTCCATCCTCCTCTACTAGCGCTGCTCGCTGGCCGCCCTGGCGCTGCTCACCGCGGTGGTGGTGATGGGCCTGGCCGCGCCGCGGCTGATTGATCACCTCATCGAAGCTGGCATCACCCCGCACCATCAAGCGGTGCTGGACCAGACTCCAGTGGTCATACTGGCGATCTCCGGGGTGAGCGCCTCCTTCGCCGTCGACAACTACCTGCTTTCGGCGCAGGTGGGCGCATCGATGGCCCGCGATCTGCGCGAGGCGATGTTGCGCAAGATCCAGTCCTTTTCCTTCGGGAAGGTGGACCGCCTGCGCACTGGCCAGCTGCTCGTCCGCCTCACCAGCGACACCAGCGCCCCACTTATGTAATGCTGCGCATCAGCACCCAGGCCCCACTGCCCATCCTCGGCAGCATGATCCTGATGATCGGCACGAGCCGCGGCTTGGCGCTCACCATGCTCCCGCTGCTGTTCATCACCTCCGCCGTCATAGTCATCTTCGTCGGCAAGACCGAGCCGCTTTTCCGCGTGGACAGCGGAAGCTCGATTGGCTCAATACCATCCTGCAAGAGAACACACCCCTATAGACTCGCACCGATTGGCAAGGACGGCAGCTCGAGTTCAAGCCAATCTGCCCACGTCAACTCTTCCTGCCCACTAGGTCGAATAGTCCTCCCGGCTCGGTTGTCATGGCCGGCCAATGACAAGTGTCACTTCTCCTAGCTTCAAGGGAGACTGTAAGTCAATCGCAGGTTCACATCCGGGTACCCTAATTGCGTGGACTTCCTCCAACTGAAGAAACTCGTATGCGGCGTCCAATGTCCAGTTGAGTATCAAAGACATGAATAAGAGTCCGAGATTCGCACTCTTGCTTATGAAAGATGGCGTGCCACTGGGCATCCATGAACTTTGCTCGAAGACGAGCTCGATTGGCCGCGGTATCGACAACGACCTCGTCCTCGAATACGCGGGCATATCGTCGCGTCACGCTCGCGTGTCCCCTGGTGAACAGGGATGGATCCTCGAGGACCTGGGAAGCACAAATGGAACGTATGTGAATGATGTTCGAATCGAATTGCCGATCCAGTTGTCCGCGGGGGATCGAATCTGCCTAGGGCGATACCTCACCCTCCTGTTTGGCGAGATGGATTCACTCTCTTCAGGCCAAGCGGATTCGGCAGTCAGCTCCGGGCGTCCGCTCGCTGAGACGGCAATCGACGATCCGGGACCCGTCCCAGCTAACGTCGCTCCCCCCAGGGTTCTCATCCAGGAGGCCGGCGGCGAATCGCAATCCCACGAACTCACGAGGGATCACTACTCCATTGGCCGTTCCGATGCCAACGACATTCAAATCGACTCATCAGTTGTGTCGAGATGTCAGGCCCATCTGAACAGGACGCCTGGCGGTTTTGAGTTGGTACCGCTCGACAACGCGACGAACCAATTCGACCTGAGGGGGAAGCCACTCCAAGGTCCACGCATCCTGAGAGATGGAGACGTCCTTCGAATTGGGGGTAATGATCCAGGGATGATGGTCACTTTCGCCTACGCTGACCCTTCATCCGCTGGGGACATAGAGGTGACCGTCGAATTCGGTGACCGGTCAGTCCTGTCTGTGGGACGAGATCCGAGCAATGATGTCAAGCTCGATGCCCTACAGGTCTCGAGACACCACGCCAGGATTGAGAAGCTGGGTGGCCGGATACGAGTCCACGATCTGCGAAGCGCCAATGGAACATTCGTCGATGGCAATCGGATCGAGAAGGAGGCGTGGCTTGGAGCGGAAAGCGAGTTCCGGATCGGGCCTTACAGGTTCGTCCTTCGCGATGGGCAGCTCGCCCAGATTGACGAGACATCGCGGGGACGCCGATTAGAGGCGGTTGCACTCAACAAGTGGGTACGTGAAGATCTCAATCTCCTAGAGAACATCTCTCTTGCCATAAACCCGAAGGAGTTGGTCGTGGTAGTTGGGCAAAGCGGAGGGGGCAAGTCCACGCTCGTCGATGCGATTTCAGGTCAGAGGCCACCGACCAGTGGAAGGGTTTTCGTTGATGGCATCGACCTTTACCGGAATTTCGATGCGTTTCGTAGCAATATCGGATGCGTCCCCCAGCGCGACATCATCCACATGGAGCTGACCGTTCGTCAAGCACTCGAATACGCGGCGAAACTGAGGATGCTCCCAGATTCCTCGCCGGCGGAGAGATCAAGCAGGGTGGAGGAAGTCCTCGGGGAACTCGATCTCTCGGGGGTCTGTCAGGTTCAAGTCAGCAACCTCAGTGGCGGCCAGCAGAAGCGGGTCTCGATCGGCGTGGAGCTCCTTACGAAGCCAGGCTTGTTCTTCCTTGATGAGCCGACCTCAGGATTGGATCCGAGCACGGCGACAGCATTGATGCACTTGCTCCGTCGCTTGGCGGACCAAGGTCGGACGGTAGTCCTGATTACTCACGCCACGAAGGATGTCTTGCTGGCTGACAAGGTGATCTTCTTAGTCCGAGGAGGGTACCTCGCATGGTTCGGACCTCCGGAAGAGGCTCTGGTCTACTTCGACCAATTCCGGACGGAGGCGGATCGCCGGGCTTCGGAGCCGAACTTTGATCAAATCTACAGAATCCTGGAGGACCCGCAATGGGGTTCTCCCCAGCAATGGCAGCTACGCTTCAAGGAGCACTCAGCCTTCGCAGAGTACATTCGGGATCCACTCCTCAAGGCGCGGGATGCCGGCAGGGTTCGCGATGCATCGAAGGCAGGTATCCGGATCCCTTCCCGTCGGCAGATTTCGGCAGGGCGGCAGTTTCTCGTACTCACGAGCCGAAACTTGAGGATCCTCGCCCGAGATAAGCTGGGTCTCCTTCTAATGCTGGCGACTGCACCCATCATCGCGTCGCTTGACATCATCGTTTCTGCGCTGATCGGAAGACGCGTTTTCGACTACACAGATGGCGCCCCCGCCCTCGTTATCACGACGCTGTTCATGATGGCTATATATGCGGTGATGGTGGGCTCGCTCTCTCAGATGCGGGAGATCGTGAAGGAGAGAGACATCTACCGCCGCGAGCGACTGGTGAGCCTGAAGATCGCACCCTATGTTGCCTCCAAGGTGTCGGTGGCGTTCTTGCTGGCCATGTATCAGGGGGCATGCTATGTCGCAGTCAGGTACGTGGCATTTGCCATGCCTGGAGGGGCACGCGAACTGCTGTTCATCTATGTCACGATGGTCCTCGCGGCCCTCACGGGAATGATCATGGGACTGTTCGCATCTGCGCTGGCTCCCAATGCAAACACGGCTCCACTTCTCATCATCGTGATGCTGTTGCCTCAAATCATCCTCGGCGGGGCGATCATTCCGCTGCCAGGTGCAAGACAGATCGTGAGCATGCCGACTACTACACGATGGACATACGAAGCTCTACTCGACATCACACGTTTCGGATCGGACATATCAGGAGACGCTTGCTGGAATCTCCCAGCCGGCGATCGGAGCGAACTGACGGAGTCCCAAAAGGAATTTCTTGGATGCCCATGCATGGGGCCAAGCATCCTTGACAGGGACTCATGTGATTTCCCTGGCCTTGGTAGCTTCCATCAGAATACTGTCGATCAACCAAGACCTGATCAGCCAACGCTAGGGGTGGAGGCCCCTCCCGAGCTTGAGCTACCGAGCCCGCCGGGCAAGCCCGCGGATTTGGCGGATGATCAGGCAGTCGTTGCCTACTTCCAAAAACTCGAGACGTACCAGGGCGACCTCGTTCGCTATGAAGAGACATTCCGGCAACAGATGGAAGCCTATCGAGTGAGTTCCGACAACTATCAGCACCAAATGCAGGATTACTCTGCCAGGGTCTCATCTTGGGAAAGCACGCGTAGAGAAGCTATGGGCAGGGCCGAGGGCTTGATTTCCGGCATCTACGACGACTTCGGCTGGGGCTTTGCCAGCTCGACCGATCAAGTACCCAACAACTGGCTCATCATGACAAGGTGGATTGCGCAGGCTGCAATCGGCTTGGTGGCCCTATGCGGGATTCTCATTGTTCAGAAGCTACGGGACGGGGCCTGATGGAGGATTCTCCGCAGGGGGTCAAAGCAATCTCAACTCACAGAACTTCAGCCAGCTCAAGGTTGGGGATTGCGCGATACTGTCCTCAAGCTGGTGGCCCGGCGGCCATCGCCAGGCTTGATGGATGTCTAGGCGCTTCAATGAAGGGCATGACCCAATGAAGAAGCTCATGTTTGGTATCGTTGCCTTGCTGGTCGTCGCGTGCGCCACACGAGGTCCGGCGGAGGTCTTGGTTGTCACCGCGACCCCTGAGCCAGCGACAACCATGCCGCAACTGAGCTCCACGCCAGAGGCCACAGCAACACCCGAACCGACATTGACCCCCACGCTTGCCCCAACCCCGACACCGGACGTTCGGGTTATCGACATGGCCCCGCGGGACATTGTGCTTGGGAAGGACGAGCTGCCCCAGGAGGGAAGGTTCTACTTGTATGACGAGACTCCACATCGGAACTCCGAGGTCATCTCCGGCTGGGGCGCAGAAGAAGGCGCCCGCTATCTGGATGGATCTGGCAGAGTCGATGGGTGGACCAAGGGATATGCTCGAGGAACGTCCACGACGCGCGTGCCGGAGTATCTGGATATCAACGCCGTTCTTTACAAGGCTAGCGGCGGTGGCGCTTATGCCGACACCGTTCTCGGCGTCTGCAATGAAGACTGGACATTGATCGACGAACCCGAAACCGGGGACCACGCATCGCTTTGCCTTTGGAAGGAAATGCAGCCAAGCGGCAAGAACTACCTGATCTACGAGCTCAACATCGATGTCCGCAACGTCCGAGTTCAGCTCTGGGCCTATGGCCTTGAAGGCTCGTTCGACCTGGAGTGGCTGCTCCGCGTCGCCGACATGCAGATTGAGAAGGTGAGTGGCTTTCCGCTTACTGAGGTCGTTTCTTACACGCCCTAGCCCACTTCGCTCCAACGACCATACGAACTAGTGCCCCGCCTCCACCGCCGCCGAACCTCCCCCGGGGCCGCCGCCACCCAGCACACAGTCAGCAGACGACGGTATGGCAGCACGAGGAGCGGGTCAATATATGGCATGGTCAACTTGGCAATCGAGGGACTACTCACCGAACGCTACGGCCTCTCGGTCTGGCAATCCGTCAAAGACCGGGCGGCCCCCGGCATCGACCGCTTTCTGACCATGGAGCAGTATCCCGAGGAGGTGACCCAGGGTCGGGTCACGGCCGCCGCGGAGATCACCGGAAGGCCGATGGATGAGATTCTCAATGAGATTGGCGAGTACTTCACCGGGTATGCCCAACGTTCGGGGCATGGCGAGCTGCTCGACATCATCGGCAGCAGCCTGCCAGAGGCCCTGGACAACCTGGACAACATGCATACCCGCGTCGCTTTGGCCTTCCCAGATCTGCGGCCGCCCTCCCTCTGGTGCACCGATGTGGACGACCACTCTCTCATCCTGCATCAACTGTCGGAGCGGAGCGGGCTGGCGCCGATGATTCCTGGGGCGGTCAGAAGTCTGGGTAGGCTGTTCGACACCTAGGCAACCGTCCGGCAACAACCTGCTCCTGCAATAGCTCGGCCGACCCTATCCTGCTGCTTGACTTGCACCTCTCCCTCCATATAATAAACCATATGGTTGAACATTCTGCGTTTGCGCTCGACGAGACGTTCGCCGCCCTCTCCCATCCCACCCGCCGTTCGCTGCTTCAGCGGCTGGCGGCCGGCGAGGCCACGGTGACCGAGCTCGCCACCCCCTACCAGATCTCGCTTGCGGCGGTCTCCAAGCACCTGCAGGTGCTGGAGCGGGCCGGCCTTGTTCAGCGGCGGGTGCAGGGGCGGGTGCATCACCTGTCCATTCAGGCCGAGCCCATGCTGGAAGCCGCCCGCTGGCTGGTCCACTTTCACCGCTTTTGGGAGCTCAGCCTGGACGCGCTCGAGGCCCTGGCGGCCGAAACTGAGCCATGAAGGACGCCGAACGCCTGGTCTTCCGCCGGGTCATGCCCGCTCCGCCGGCGCGGATGTTCGCGCTGTGGACCGAGCCATCGTCCATCCGGAAGTGGTTCGGCGGGGAAGAAGTCGAGGTCGCAAGCGCCGTCCTCGACCTGCAGCCCGGCGGCGCCTATGCCATCACCGTCCGGGATGCTGCCGGAGATTCGGTGATCTCCGGGCGCTTCCTGGTCGTCGAGGCGCCGGCACGGCTGGTCTACACCTGGAAGCTCGAAGGGCCAATGGGAGCCACCAGCGAGACCACCGTGACGGTGGAGTTCCGCGAGCTCGGGGCGGGGACCGAGCTGCTCCTCGAGCATGGGCCGTTCCCCGAACCACAAATCCGCGCCCTCCACGCGCAGGGTTGGGAGAACTGCTTCCGGCGGCAGCTCCAACTGCTGTAAGACGCGAATTCATCTCGGCCTTGACAGGGCCTTCTTCTTCGCCTATTATTCAACCTACTAGTTGAATATCCAGAGGAGGAACCCATGGCGGACATCCTGCACAGCGTCCCGATCAAGGCCTCGCCGAAGGCAGTCTACACAGCGATCACCGACCCCGAAGGGCTGCGCTCCTGGTGGACGACCGATGTGGAGGCGGAAGCCAGGGAGGGGAGCCTGGCCGTCTTCGGCTTCGAAGGCGGTCAGGTCCAGATGCGCATGCGGGTGAAGTCCCTTTCCCCGGGAAGGCCGTGCGCTGGCAGGTGGAGGAACCCACGCCGCCCGAATGGGAGGGCACCGAGATCAGCTGGGACCTGTCCGAAAACGATGGCGGCACAAGCCTGCTCTTCGCCCACCGTGGCTGGAAATCGACGGAGAACTCCTTCGCGTTCATCAACTACAGCTGGGGTTACTACCTGGTGAGCCTGGTCAGGTACCTCGAAGAAGGCAAGGGCTTCCCCCAAGACAAGCCTGCATAGCGGCTCAGGTCGAGCTGCTGTCACCGTAGTTCAGGGGTGGAGGGGCAAGCCTCGTCAACGCCCGCCGCCGTCGACCGTCACGAAGGCGACTCCCGGCTAGCACCTCGTGGGAGGTTGCCGGGGATCCAAAAGAGCTGGACGAACAGTGCGGCGGGAATTGCAGGTGAGGGAGCGGGTTGGGGCGCCGGAAATTCTGGATCGCGTTGTGCTCGATGATGAAGCGCCGGTATCTAGGAGGTCAGAGTTCAGCTTGACGCCTCATGGGTTGAAATCCACCCCGCTCAAATCCCACAACCTGAAATTGTCGAATTCACACTCGATTCCGAACTCCGCCGAGAAGGAATGACGGGCATACTCGGCATCGCCGTTAGGGTCGAGCGCGGTATAGGACAATTGTCCATCCACGAACACACCGATTTGACCAGCGACAAAGGTCAGCACAATCCTGTTGGAGGATCCTGGGTCATATCGCCTCTCAGCAGTGCGTGGCCACTGATGAGGATGCACATAGTTCTCCAGAATCGCCAGGCCGTTCGCACCGAAACCAGCACCGACTGACCTTTGGGATTCTTCATCAGGATGATCATT
>Ga0214473_10007683_pt1 | contig 12772 bp, 6 predicted proteins | sample RVTome_7_FD_203509 | JGI IMG/M metagenome (GOLD analysis project Ga0214473, IMG submission 203509) | Soil microbial communities from uranium-contaminated site in the Upper Colorado River Basin, Wyoming, United States - RVT98D197 | ecosystem: Environmental > Terrestrial > Soil > Contaminated >... | reverse complement strand
GCTAGCCGAGGCAAACTTGCTTTCCTCACAACTAGAAACCACTACCAAGAGGAGAAGGACCGCTACATCTTCGGATTCTTACATATAAAAAATATTGACTCCATAAAAGATACTGCCAACAATGGCATAATCTCTGAATCGCAATATGTAATAGGCGACCCAGAACTCTCTTTAGAGCTACAAACAGATGCGAGGTTAAAATTCTGGGATTACTACAAAAACCCCTTAAGTCCAAACCGTATTTCATGGAACAGTGGCCTATACAGATACATCAACGATGAAACAGCCCTAGCTATGCTAAGCAACCTAAGGAAAACATATCAGAATATCAACGATGAGAGAGCACTGAGAATAATAAACATTAACATTTCAAATGTTAGTGGTGAGTAATGATTGTGATGTTTCTTGATTTAATAACGATGCTCTCTTGCAGGCGGAACTTTACAATCTTAAATTGAACTGACTAAATAGGTCCTTTTCAAAAGCATTGGATGTGAATAAATCTAATATTATCTTACTAGCCTCATTAATCATAATTATTACTTCCGCTACGCTGATATTTTTTTCATCAAGCTTTCTTTCATCTGGAGATGACTCGTTAACGAAGAATTATAGCACAACAACGACCGGAGTCTCATACGCCCCAAGTAGATACAATGAGACAGTGTCTGGTTTTAACTTGACGGCTGAGTTGAATTTGATCCGTGTTCACTACGCTGGTGACGTCTACATCAAGTTGACTCTAAATAATTTAGCGAACTCTTCCAAGTTTGTAGACCCGGTTGTTGGATTCGATGTTAACATGCAAATGGGTCAGAAGGTTTACGGCTATGAGACGCATATATACGGTAATGACTCCAGTAGAGCATTCAAAATAGGGGAGAGTTGGACTAGCAGTAAAGGGCTGCATTGGAAAGCCATAGAGGACCCTGTTATTCAAGTCGACGTTATGCCTGAAACCTACATAGTTAGTGTTTATGCAAAGTTAACTGACGCAAGTACAGGCCATGATTTCATCATGCAAATTAACGATGTGAAAGTAACCGTCACAGAATAATGAATCACAACTTCGGTAGACTATCCTTTGCACAGTCCACTGCTAAAGTAAGCAAAGTATATTCGAAGAGCCGCAGCATCAAATCATCAAGTAAAACGTGAGTTTGGACCTAATGGAATTAACTTGAGGCAGATGAAGCGTCTTTTACTTTGAGGATGTTTGAGTTAAGAGAATTTGATAACAAGTTTATAGGCGTCGGAAAATTCAATGATCATATGCAGAGAACCAACCTGATTATTTTGTCTGCAGCGGTTGTTGCACTCGTGACCGGCGCCCTGTTTATACTTCTGACTCAGCAACCCCTCGCTCAGCCCCCTGAAAAGCTTGGATACCAAGATATCTCTGGTGAGGAACTAAACACCATGTTAGCAAACAAGGACTTTCTTCTCGTCAATGTACACATTCCCTACGCAGGCGAGATCAATGGTACAGATCTCTTCATCCCATACAACAAGATATTGCAAAGCATTGACCCACAGATACATGCTGATAAGAACGCGAAGATCGTGGTCTACTGCAGAAGTGGAACTATGAGTGCTGCTGCATCCGAAGAGCTTGTGAAGAATGGATACACCAGTATTCTAAATCTCAAGGACGGAATGATCGGATGGGAACAAAGCGGCTACAGTCTAATTAATCCGTAATTACCCACGTTTCAATAAGGTAAAGTCACATCATCCGCATAGAAATGGTGAAGCTTTATTATCAAAAGTGATAATATGACTATTCCTGCCTTCTCGCGGCACTTTTCCGTTTATTTGGCTAGGTCCGGAGATTTTCATAAAAACCAATGAGATTGTGTTATTGAAATATTAATGTGATAATTGGGATACTAGATAAAATATACAATAATAAATCATAGTATTTATAATACTTATATAATAATAACCTTTATTATCTACAATGTAGTCGAACCGACGATTATTATGAATAATAATAAGAAATCAATAAAATATGTATTAACTGCACTAGTAATTCTATCATTTAGCACATTTCTGCCAACAATTGCATATGCAGCACCTACAGGAGACAATGGAAAGGACTGGGTAAATACCAACGGTAACAGCTGGGCTTGGAACTACAGCCCACAAACCCAGATTAACAAGAACAACGTTCAAAATCTAGAGGTGAAGTGGCTCTTTCCACTCGCATCCAAGGCACTGGCGCCGGCAGGAATCCAGACCGCAGGAATCGGTGAGGGAACAACTACACCACCGATAGTTAGAAACGGGATGGTCTACGTAATAACTAGCTTCATGAAGGCATATGGTATCGATGCTAAGACTGGAAAGCAGATATGGACCAATGATTACAACATCGATATCAAAGCAGCTCAGGAGAGACTACCCGTAATGTTTATCGGATCAGTTCACAAACACGGCTTCCAGTACTGGGAAAGTGGAGATGCAATAATCAACCACGGGTTAGTCTGTGACTTCTACGGCCTTGATGCAAAGACTGGTAAGGAGAACTTCCACGTAAATGATCTCTGCAAAGACGTACCCGGATCGCTCTACAAGTATCTATCACGTCGACCTGGCGCAGAGCCTAGCATTGGAATCTATGAAAAGGGCCGCCAATTCATCTACGTTCTTGCAGGTTATATGCACAGCACTCTTTCAGCTCCAGATGCTCGCCACGTCACAATGGGTATTGATATGGGCAGCAAACAAATCCTATGGAGAGTCTTCAGCTCACCACCACAAGATGAACTTAGTAAAGACTGGGCACTTAAAGAATGTGACATCGGCTTCTTCAGAGATATTCCATGCAGTCAAGTAGCATCCGTAAACCGCGCAGGGCTTGAATGGGACTTTGCACTCCCCAATGAAAAACCAAGTCAATGGGGCGGTGTAACAGCAAACTGGGGTCAAGCCGTGATTGACGAAGACACAGGTATATTGTACACCCAGACCGGAAACCAAGGGCCATACTCAAACATGTCACTCGTACCCGGCCCCAGACTCTATGGAAGCACTATAATGGCTATTGACATGAATAAAGGTCAACGTACATGGTGGCTTCAACCATTCCCCCACGACCCGTATGACTATGATTGCAATTGGAGTGGTCTACTAGCTAACCTAGACGGTGTCGGAAAAGTCTATGCTAAAGGATGCAAGGAAGGCATCCTATACGTAATGAACGCTGCCACAGGCAAACCTCTATACAAGGTGGACGTAAGGAATGACCAGCTTGCAAGGGGACAAATATCTACTCTAAGCATTAACGCCTTCTCACCAGATCCTACAAGCTACCATGATCTCAGAGAATGGAACTGGATCAGCTATCCTGCTACAAAGCCAGGTGAGAAAGGAGAACATTGCACTCTTCCATGCGCAGTATATCCATACTTCATGAACGGCATCTTCCAAACCGATATGTCATACGATCCAGAAACCCAAACGTTGATACATTACGAAGGTGCACTCCAAGTCGATATAATATCTGAACATCCATATATCCCAGGTAAAGATCTATTCGTAGTCAAAGGATCTCCTGTAGCTAATGTAACAATAGTAGCAAGAGACCTCGCCACTGGTAAGGCAAAATGGACCTGGTTCTACCCATTCAGCAACCAAAGATCTGCACTGGTCGTATCAGGTGGGATGGTCTTCTCCGGGTTCACTGATGGACAGATGCACTTCTTCGACAAGAATACAGGAACGGAACTTTCTAAGATGCCTCTAGGCGCACCAATACTCATTCAACCAACCATTGGCCAAGACTCAGGTGGCGACTCAAAGATATTCGCAATTGTCGGCCAAACATCAATAGCCGCAGGACCGCAATACGGGGATCCTGGTTCTCAGATATCAGGAACGCTTGTCGCAATAGGATTATCCAATAAAGCAGCTTCAGCGGTAACATCAACCTCTACAACAACTACAACCACAACCGTGGTATCTTCAGTAACTGAAAGCACTGGATTACCCGCAGAATTAACATACGCAGCAATAGGCATTGCAATAATAGCTGTAATCGGAGCAGCTGTGATGATGACTAGAAAGCGAGCCTAACAAGGCCCGCTCCCCCTCCTTTTTTCTACTTTTCTGGTATAGCGTATCGTTCTAAGCGTTTCTGGTGAGGTTCATCTTTCGGAGTGGAGCTCTTTAGAGGTGAGGTTGCGGCGGCTGGCTGGGTTGGTCAAATACATACTCACTAGGTGTAGGAGCCACATGCCTACGCCTACTCCCCGAATAATACTAAATCATGGACTCTTATCAGAAACCACTTTTGTCAATTATTAATCTTTTTTGTTGTGTTCGAATCCGTCTATTATCCTGAATATCTTATCCAGAAATCATTTCGCTATCTGGCTAGGGTAGCTGGGCTTGGAGAGTTTTGGAAGGGCGTGTTGAGTAGGTATGGACTGGTTGAAAGGTATCTTTGGAGGTGGGTCATACCATGGCTCAGGAGGAGGTGCGCCCTTCACAAGCACATCTAACTACGAATTTCGCTTCGGCAAAGCTTGCTATTCCAACCCTTAACAACAACAAGTAAAAAATCCAGTTAGCCTAACCTTCGGGTTGGGCTTTTACTCTTTTTCTAAAATGATAAGAACTCTGATTGTCTTTGTAGCGGAGAAGCTACTTACGTTCAAACCCCTAAGGCTATCTTAAAGCAAGAATGAAGCTAAGGTCTGTCCAGAGGTTGTTATGACATATAATAGTATGTGGTTTTCTCGCGGCACTTTTCCGTTTCTTGGGCTAGGTCTGGAGATTTTCATAAAAACCAATGAGATTGTGTTGTTGAAATATTAATGTGATGATTGGGATATTAGATAATATTTACAATAACTAATCATAGTATTTATAATACTTATGTAATAATAACCTTTATTATCTTCAATGTAGTCAAACCGACGATTATTATGAATAATAATAAGTACTCTATAAAATACGTATTTACAGCACTAGTAATTCTAACACTCAGCACATTCCTACCAACAATCGCATACGCAGCACCGACAGCTAATAACGGAGATGACTGGCAGTTCGTAAACGGTAATAGCTGGGGCTGGAATTATAGCCCGCAGACCCAAATAACTAAAGATACCGTGCAAAACCTCGATGTCAAATGGCTCTTCCCAGTAGGAAGCAAAGCCCTAGCCCCGACAGTGATGCAGCTCAACCCGTACCTAGCTGAAGGTGCGACCGCACCCCCCGTTGTCAGAGCAGGTATGGTCTATGTCCTGAGCAACTGGGGGAGAATGTATGGTGTCGACGGTGCAACAGGCAAACAGAAATGGACCCACGACTATGTCATCAACTTGACAGAGGTCAGAGCCAGACTACCAATGGTTCCAAGCTCCTTGAGTCATAGCCATGGCTTCAGATACTGGGAAGGCGGAGATATGCTCCTATCGTACGGCATGGCTTGCGACTTCTACGGTGTTGATGCAAAGACCGGCGTTAAAAAGCTCTGGGTCAAAGACCTATGCCTGAATGTCCCAGGGAACCTTGGCATATACCAACCAAGCGCTGCTAACTCTGCCTCCATCGGGACCTACGAGAAGGGACACCAATTCATCGTCATTCAACCTAGCCGTATACATAGCAACGTTGCTCAGGTCGCACCACGTGATTCAAGGCATGTTACTATGGGCATAAGCATGGACGCACCATACAAAGTCTTATGGAGAGTATTCAGCTCCCCGCCGCAGGATGTTGCTGTGAAAGACTGGGCGATCACAGAGTGTAGCACCGGCTACTTCCGAGACATACCCTGCACCGAAGCATTAGAGAAGAACCGCGCGGGCCTCGAATGGGACTTTGCGCTCCCCGGACAAGCCATCGGATGGTACGCCGGTGTGACCGCGAACTGGGGTCAAATAATAGTGGATGAAGACACGGGCCTGATGTACACTCAAACTGGCAATCAGGGACCCTATTCCAATATGACTCTAGCGCCCGGACCTAGGCTCTTCGGCAGCACAATCATGGCAATTGATATGAATGCAGGGAAGAGAGTCTGGTGGCTGCAACCTTTCCCACACGACCCGTACGACTACGACTGCAACTGGGGTGGCCTGCTCACACAGAACCCAACATTAGGCAAGGTATACGTATACGGCTGCAAGGAGGGACGGTACTTCGTGATGGACGCAGCTACAGGCGTGCCGAAGCTAACGGTTGATGTTCGTAAGGACCAATTGGCAAGAGGACAGATCTCTATTGACCCAACTAAATATATCTATGAGCCTGACCCGCGAAGCTTCTATGACATGAGAGAATGGAACTGGATAAGCTACCCCGCCAAGACTGAGGGTGCGACTGGCAAGTTCTGCACATTACCGTGCACTGTATACCCTGACTTTTACAATGGAATCTTCGCAACAGACAGAGCCATAGACCCTGTGACGCAAACATACTTCCTCCACGAAGATGCCTTACAGGTAACAATCAAGAGTGAACACCCCTACTTCGCATCGGAAACTGATTACCGCGGAGGCGACTTATTTATCACTGACCGCCCCCCTAATACTAACAGCACAATCGTTGCTAGAGATCTAGCTACAGGCAAGGTGAAGTGGTCGTGGTTCTTCCCCTACAGTCACCAGCGTGCAGCTCCAGTCGTAACCGGAGGAATGGTATTCAGCGGCTTCACAGACGGACAGGTACGATTCCTAGACGAGGAAACAGGCAATGTCCTAAAGGAGATAATTGTAGGAGCACCCGTCGTAGTTCAACCAACCATCGGCAAAGACTCTCAAGGTAACGTAAAAATCTTCGTAATCATCGGAGCAACGAGATTAGCAGGTGCCGCAAACTTTGGACTGGCTGGATTAAGTGATGTCCCCGGAACACTACTCGCACTGGGATTATCTACAAAGGTTGCCAGCACTGTGACTCTCACAAGCACAGCAACAACTACCACTACGGCAAGCGCCTCAACAGTAGTTTCTACAGTGGTGTCAACACAAAAAACTACAGTCACTTCCGTCTCAACTGAATCAGTTGGATTACCAGCCGAAGTAACTTACGGTGCAGTCGGAATCGCAGTAGTAGCTATAGTTGCTGCCGCTGTGATGATGACTAGAAAGCGAGCCTAACAAGGCCGCTTCCCCTCTCTTTTTTTCAACTTTTCTGATATAACGTATCGTTCGAAGCGTTTCTGGTAAGATCCAACTTTCGGAGAGGATCTCTTTAGAGGTGAGGTTGCGGCGGCTGGCTGGGTTGGTCAAATACATACTCACTAGGTGTAGGAGCCACATGCCTACGCCTACTCCCCGAATAATACTAAATCATGGACTCTTATCAGAAACCACTTTTATCAATTATTAAGCTTTTATTGTATGAATGTCAGATTCAACCACCGTGTTCGTTGAAGCCTCTGGTCGACCCATCACGATTTATGGTATCAATCCTGAAAACAAGACAACTCATGAAAATCCTATTTGAATACCTCGTAGAGGTTAATCTCTCCGGGTCCGCTAATAATTACAATCGAACCCAATTAATCATGAGTGGATTCGAGAACAAGTAGAACTTATACTCTGATTGCTTGAAAGAGTAAGGTTCTAATCGATCAATAGCGTTTTCATAATATTGGGCTAATAATAGTTTCTCTTACTGAATTAGCTTTCCAACTCTTTGAAAGTAGACAAGTAATTCAGAGTTTTCTCTTGGATCTAAATCTTGGCAAAACGAAGGAGGATAGCAGGGCTCTATCCTTAGGGTGTCTGTTAAGCCGCGCTGGATAGCTAAGATATCAAGTATCGCAACACCAGTGTATGGCATCGAGTCGATATCAGACCAGAACGAGCCATTATACATCTCTCTACCGCTTAGCTTTAGTACAAATGACTTGTGATACAGATCCATCTTCTTAACTCTCTCAACCCCCTCCTCGTTAAGCTTGATTTGATGAGAAGTCCTATTGTAAGAAACGATATCTCTATCAGATATAACAAGTTCATTACTATCAGAAAGATAGATTCCAAAATCATTTGAAGCTTGAAAGCGGCTAAGAAGAAATCCTCCAATAGCAGCAGCCCCAATAATCAGCACGACCAGAAAGAATACGTCATTTCGCTTCATATCAATTTGATATCAGGTAAATCTCTATTTACATTTATTCCTCATCAGTTCCGCAATTGTCATTAAAGGAGATATCTCCACAATTGTTATATTACCGTTCATACAAAATAAGTTAGGTAAAATCTTTGTTAAACATATGTAAATTTCCACTAGTCTCCACACCTTTTGAAATGGTAGATTGAAATGATGGAGAATTGCAATGAACATCAGCGGGAACTACTTGAAAAGTTAAAGGCTCTAGACTCTAATCTTATTTATTATTGGGACAAAGATAGGAAAGTACTTAGCTCCGTACGTGGAAAGCTAAGTGCTAACCATCGTGACGATAGTAATGAGCCAAGCGTTATTCTGAAAGGTTTTCTTGAGGAGTTTGGCGAGCTCTTCGGACCTATTCATATCTATGAACACCTAGTCCATCTCCGAGAACGTAAAGATGATTTAAACTGGACACATATTGAATTCCAGCAAGTATCTTCGCATTCTGCTGAGAACGGTGAAAAGCAAATTATTGAGGTCTACGGGTCGAAGCTAGTTGCACATGTTAATGACAAATACGAGCTAGTTGAGGTGCAGTCAAGTTTCTGGCGCGATCTAGATATAACATATGAAGTGAGATTTGAGCAGAAACAGCTAAGAAGCAAACTAATTGAGATATCCAGAGGTGTTCAAGGCTTCAAGGAGATTCAGAGCAGAATGCAAGAGACTGGAGAAAAAGATTTTCCAATCATGCAGCCACCTCGACTAGTAGTTTACCCCTGGAAGGGTTTGCTGCGACTCGCTTGGACCACCTATGCTTACGCTCCTAACGAAATCGAGGATTCGTCAGGGGAAAAGACAGGCATAAAAAGAATTGAATTAGGACAATTATTCGCAGACGCTCGCACCGGCGAGATATTCATATTCGCACCTCTGGTGATGGGCGCCGAAACAGCAGATACAGGTTCCGGCACCGCGTCCACTCCTCTTGGCGGGCTCTTCACAACAAGATCTCTCAACATCGTTCGTGAAGGCACAACCTCCACATACCGACTGCGAGACACAACTCACACTAGAGATATTATTACTTATGACACCGCGGGGAGCTCATCATATGCAGCATGGCCTCCTGACCAGATCACAGCTGCCTTAAACGGAGCAACACTTCCAAGATCTGAAGATATCGACGGTAACAGAAATTGGAGCCGCACCGCCACTGATACAACCAACGCACAGAGAACAGCTTCACAGCAACCCGAAGTTGACGCCCACCACTTTTGCAGAATAGCTTTCGAATGGTATAATGCACTCGCAGGCTCAAGAGCCGGTTGGGACGATGGAAACTACTCAAACCCCCCTGTACCACCCCAGCCAGTAAGAGCGGTAACTCATGTCTATGACAGCACCACGGGTGTAGCCTCAAGCAGATCGATTAACGCCCTATTTGCCAAAGGGTTGCAGGGTGGAAACTGGTTCTCATACCTCGCATTCTTCGATGGCGATCCAACCCACACATACCTTGGGAACCCAAGCGGGTTTGACTATCTCTCAGGGTCAAGAATGATAGTCACTCACGAGTACCAGCATGCCATTACTGATTTTTCTTTTGAAGATATGGCTGGCAACCCCGGCTTAACATACACCGGATGGTTCTCAGCTGTGCATGAAGGCCTCTCAGACGTCTTTGGATGCTTATCTTCGGAGAACTGGACTCCAGGACCAGAGTTCTCAAACGCAGGGCTAGTGTTTCGAAACCTTGCTTTCCCTAGAGACTCCACCTCATGGGTAAACACTGAGCTAGCTAATCATAACAAAGACCATTTCGCAGACCGCAACCTTGACTCCGGATTCAGATACGATAGAGGCACAATCCTAGCCCATACCGCATACCTCATGGCAGCAGGCGGAGTGCATCAGAGAACATCAAGAACCCCCGCTCTAATCCCAGTCTACAATATAGGTAAAGAGAGCAGAGGCGGTCTAGACATTTACAGAGCCGCAAGAATATGGTACCGTGCCCTAACATGGTACTTTAGCACACACGGCGCCTTGACAGGTATTCCAACGAATGACGAAAACACATTTCGAACTCTTCGCAACGGCTGTGTAAGCGCAGCAATAGACATCTACGGAAGCGGATCAAAAGAGCATCTCACCACCATACTAGCCTTCTACGCGAGCGGGCTGCATCCTGTCGGGATAAACTACGGAGCTGACGTCACATTCCTTCGCTGGGGTGCAGACTGGTGGCTCTCCAAACCATATGTGGGAATTACTAGCCCAGATTGGTCAAGCGTGGATCTCTTTATCAATAATGGAGGCACATCAGAATGGAATGCGCAAATCAACGTTCTCAACTCCAGCGGCAATCCAACACAGTTCGAAAACATCGTTTTCTGCAGAGTGCGAAATGTTGGCGATCAAGCTGCTACCACCATTCAAATACAATTCTTCTATGCGAAAGTTGGCACAGCCCCAACATCTTGGCTCCCCGTCACCGATAAGAACGGCGTAACACAGACCCTAACAATAGCTACTCTCGCAGCCGGCCAATCCAACTTCCCTGACAGCTCTCAAAACTCTCCCCCTGCCTCTGCTTCAATAAAATGGTACATTCCACCACTAGCGTCAGGAGAAACCATAGATCACTTCTGTCTAAAAGCAGTCGCAACCGCCGGCAACGATGTTAACCCCAACAATAATGAAGTTCAGTCAAACATAGCATACGCTCCAACACCAGGAGCAGCTGGTTTTGCTATGCGTTTCCTCGTCGGAAACCCGCGTAAAGACACCTCAATACCCCTAGACCTCAGAGTAAAAGCATCACTTCCAAGAAAATGGAAAGTAGACATACCACTCGCACAAGAGAAGATTATATTAAAACCAAAAGAGCAAAGAACTTTAGAAATACGGATAAGACCACCTATCAATGCAACAAACATACTTGAACCTCCTTTCGACGGTGAAGTCGTTGGAAATATATCTGGAGAACTTACCGGAGTCCTAATAGGCTCTTTAACGGACGCAAAGTTTGACGGCGATAAAATACAAGGGCGAATCTCAGGGACAGTAATGGATATTGGGACTCTCGAAGGTAAATTCGACGGAAAGCTCAATGTAAAAACATCAGAGATTGTAGGTCCAATCTCTGCCAGATATTATTGTCGAGGATCTGCCCAAGCAAAGCAATTCTGTATTCACTTTGACGGATGTTTACGCCCCTACCGTAGAGTCGACTTATCCCAATGGATCGAAGGACAACCACTAGGAGGCGTCACAATACAAATACAAACTCCAATCCCCAACGGCAAATGCTTTAGTTTACAACCACCAACAGAAACAAAAGTTAAGCGCCCAGTAAAGAGTAAACCTTTGAAAAAGTCAAGAATCACAAGAAAGATATAACTCCAAAATTAATGAAAACAATTACACACTAAATTAAGCAGGCACATAAAGAGGCAATGAAGGAGCACATTGAAGGTAAGACAATACCCTTCACAAAGCCAAAGGCTCGCAAACGTTGAAGATATTCCTATCTAGTAAAGCCAAGAAAACGCTTGATGATTCTGCACCTGGTTAAAAAGAAAAGCTTAACGCTAGAATTTCACAGTTACTGGCAACGCATTATCCAAAAGGATGTAAGAAGCTAAAGGGCACACCCCACTCATTTAGGCTTAGAGTTGGTGATTACCGTATTCTCTACACCATTTTGAAAGGATATGAGATCCTAATCTTCAAAATAGCCCAAAGCGAATCAACATATGAATAGAATGGGCAGCGTTATTGCATAGGCTTGATTACGTGTTGTGCTTCAAATAAATCCAAGGAACGAGTTTGAATCAGATTTATAGATTGAAAGTTACTAAGAAGAAAGCCTCCAGAAAATCCTAAATTAAGACCCTCCAAGCAATTTATCCCTCCGGGCCCGCTTAAAGGATTAGGCGAATACTATTATTATATGTAAGCGATGCGGCTTCTCAATGTCTTAATGAGACTTCTAGATACTGACCTTTGGTGTGGAATTTCTATAGATATACTCTGTACCAATGGGATCCTGAAGGATTAGGCAAACTCCTAATAACTACACGTCGGTTAGAAACATTCCGTGCCATGTATGGTACCAGATTGCGCCGGTGTAGCCGTTTATGCTTATCATACCGTAGTCAGCATCGTTTAAAGTAGTCATGATTGTGTAGTATCCATAGAAAGCTACGATTTCATCAGTGTTGGCTTTTGTTCCAGGGTAGAATACGTTAATGTATTCCTGAGCGATCTTCAACGCCTCTTCAGAACTAACAGTTATCTCCCCGACATTTCCATGATAACCACCCATCATACCGCCTCTCATACTGGACTTTGTGCTCCACATCATGCTCTGAGGCTCAGGATGCATAGAACCCGTAGACCTATCTATCAGAATCTCAGATACACCTCGACCTGTACTCTTCTCCACTATTGATACATAGAAATTATAAGAATACTCTTCGAACTCACCTATACCTAGACTGGAATTATTCAATGATGCCAGAAATTTGTTCGCAATCTGCTCAGCTTGGGCGTGAGATAAGGCGGTTGGAACATTCTGGAAGTATCCTCCCATCATGCCTCCTCCGTTCATCATGCCTCCTCCGTTCATCATGCCTCCTCCGTTCATCATGCCTCCTCCGTTCATCATGCCTCCTCCGTTCATCATGCC
>Ga0214473_10007682_pt1 | contig 12772 bp, 14 predicted proteins | sample RVTome_7_FD_203509 | JGI IMG/M metagenome (GOLD analysis project Ga0214473, IMG submission 203509) | Soil microbial communities from uranium-contaminated site in the Upper Colorado River Basin, Wyoming, United States - RVT98D197 | ecosystem: Environmental > Terrestrial > Soil > Contaminated >... | reverse complement strand
GTGCGCGTTAGATATGCGGCGCGCTGCGAAAAGGCATCGCCCAAATTTTCAGGCTCGCGCACAAAAACGAAGCCGCAATCGTAAGGGACGTTGAGCCATTTATGCGCGTCGCTTGCCCAGGAATCGGCTTGATTGACTCCCTTCGCCAAATGGGCGAGCTTCGGAGAAGCAGCAACCCAAAGGCCGAACGCGCCGTCCACATGGACCCAGGCGCCAGCTTTATGCGCGGCGGTGCACAATTCCTCCGCGGGATCGAAAGCTCCTGAATTTACATTGCCAGCTTGAATGCAAAAGAGGGTGAGGTCGGTCAGCTTTGGCAGCGCATCCGCGCGCATGCGGCCCTGATCGTCGACCGAGACGCGGGTTAGGCGCTCGCGGCCGAGCCCAGCCATGCCTACAGCCTTGATCAAGCTCGAATGTGCCTCAGCGCCAACCACCACCTTAATCTCAGGCGCTCCGTACAGACCTTTGGCTTCCACGTCCCAGCCATGTTTGGCGAGCAGGGCATGCCGGGCGGCCATGATGCCGCAATAATTTGCAACTGTTGCCCCGCTGACCAATGCCCCGTCCGATCCATCAGGAAAATCAAAAATCTCGCGCAGCCAGCCAATAGATACTTCCTGCAGTTTTGCCCCAACTGGGGAGGCCGCGGGGGCGAACGCGTTCTGGTCCCAGGCGCCTGCCAGCCAATTGGCGGCCAGCGCGGCGGGCAGTGAGCCACCGATCACGAAACCGAAATAACGCGGGCCGGCCATGGCGACAGTGGCGGGGGAACCAAGCTCATCCAACATGGCAATCACGTCTTTTGGATCGCGCCCGGTGTTTGGGAATTTCAGATCTAGTTCATTCAGGCGTTCAATCGCGCCGGGGGTCGGGGCCACGCGGCGGTCTTCAGATTCTTGCAAATAACGGATGCCGCGCTCTGCGGCATCTTTCAGCAGATCATCGTAGTTCATGCGCGCAGCTCCGAGCGCGTGGCGATCAACCAGCGCTCGATGTCTTCTTTTAATTGAGGCAGCAGCGCATCCATCCAGGGGGCGCGGCGGTCCTCGCGCAGCGAGAACCAAGCGCGCTTCGCTGTTGGCCAATAGGTGAGCTCCAGCGTGCCCGGCTGAGAATCTAGCTTGTAATGCCAGTGTGTGCCGCCCGGATATTTGGATAAGCTGCCCTTCGAAATTGGAGATAAGCCGAATTCGCGGCAACCGTAATCGATGGCATGGATGATTGTTGCGTCACTGCGGCTTGAAGGAATAGTTAATTCAATCTCGCGCATAAGACCAGCAAACTTGTCTATGTTTAGACAAATTAGGGATTCCTCGTCGGGCAGCGCCGCTAAAGGCGGCGCTAAACGCCCTCGCTCGGAATGACAAGGTTGGAAGCATCAGTTGCCTTTCAGTTCTGCCAAAGCGCGCTTGACCAGCGCGCGCCCTGCCACCAGGCGATATTCTGCGCTGGCCCATTGGTCGTCGGCATGGCTCAGCGCGTTTTCAAGGGCTTCATCAATGCCGCTGGCTTCCTTGCCATCCAGCGCCAAGGCCGGGGCGCGGCCGAAGCCGCCCACTGCCAGCCGCGTGCGCCCGGAAGGCCATTGCGCCAAAGCCAGCGAAATAATCGGCAGGTCGGCAGGAGTGCGAGCTACATATTGAACACTTAATTTGAGCTGGGTGTTGAGGATGAGGTGGGTAATCAATTTGCCGCGCAATTTTTCAGCGCGCAAAGCCAGCAAATCGCCATATCCAATCTTTTCATCCCTGGGCTGCAGAACCAATTCGGCGGCCAAGGCCAGCATGGCCAAGGCAAAGGGCGAGCGACCGTCGGCGGCCACCAGGCTGCCAGCTACAGTCGCAGTTTGGCGCAGGGTATAAGCAGCCTCATGGCGAATAGCCGCCGCCAACGCAGGTTGGATGCCCTCGGCTTCCATCAAGGCTTGCAAAGTGGCTGCCGCGCCGATGTGTAGTTTATTTCCCTTGTGAGCTAATTTGTCTAATCCGAGGCCTTGCAAATCCACCACGGCAACCTGCTCCGCCGAGGGCGCAGACAAAACGGTTCCGCCGCCCAATGGGCGCGTGTTGGGCTGCTTACGTCGAATCAACTTCAACGCTTGTTCGAGGGTTTTGGGGCGGTGATATTCGGTGATCATGGCTAGCTAATCAGGATAGACGCGCCAACCTAGTTCTTGTAAATCCGCGGTAGTCATGTCTTCAATGGGCAAGGCGATCAGCAAGGCTTCGCCTTCAGCTAACAATTCACCATCTTGCGCAAATATTTGAGCGCGCGCTTCGGCCATCCGCCCTCGGTCTTTGATAAACGCAGCGGTCATATGCAAAGGCTGTTCAACCGGAACGTGCTTGCGAAACCGGCTGGTGAGTTTGGCCGTGTACATGAAGCGATTGTGGTCCGCCACCATGTAGACGCGGCTGATGACTTCATCCAACAAAGCGGCGACAATGCCACCATGGGCGATGCCGGGGTAGCCTTCGAAGTGTTTGGGGATGGTGTAAGCGCAAGTTACTCTGCCATCTTCATTGGCGTAGATAGATAATTTAAGCCCGTGTTTGTTCTCCATGCCGCAAGCGAAACAATTCTTTGAATTAGGTAATTTGAGCGAAAGTTTAGTACTCATTAGATCTACTACTCACCAAGTCAAATAGTCTGTTAGTCTCCTAGTCATTGGCATCGAAGTATCGACTAGTAGACTAACCGACTAAAGGATGTTATTTCACCGCAAATGTATCAATTAATAAGCGCACATCCCCACCCACCGGATACAGAATCGGGCAGGTGGCGCCGCGGTCGACATATTCTTGCACCTTGGCACGCGCTTCGTCAGGCGTGCCTGAGGCGGTGATGCGGTGGATGAGGTCTTCGGGGACGAGATGCTTCGCTTTTTTAATTTGCTCGTGGGAAGCGGGCCAACCCAGGATCGCCTGGATATTTTTAACCACATCCTCAGCAACTCCCGAAGCCTCGGCGATGTGCGGCTGCTGGGCTAAATATTGGGTGAGTAGTTCGCGGGTGGTGTCGATAGCTTTTTCACGATCATGGTCCACCGAACAAACCATCAGTTGGGGGCGATCAATATCGTCCAAGCGTCGGCCGGCCTTCTTGGCGCCGGCTTGCAAATGTTTTAGGGCGGCATCGTTATATTCGGGCGGCACGCAATAGTTCAGTACCACGCCATCGCCGATCTCGCCGGCCAGTTCCATCATCTTGCCGCCTGTGGCGCCGATCATGATCGGAACTTTGCGTGGGTCGCGGCGCCCGTGAACAACATCCAGCTCGATGCCCTCGACATGGTGAAATTCGCCGTGGAAGGTGACGCGCTCCATATTCAGCAGGCGGCGCAACACCTCCACCGTTTCGCGCATGGCTTGCAGCGGCTTGCGCCGCACAATACCCACGTTGCGCGCCAAAGGGTCCCACCAAGCGCCTAGCCCGCAAATGATGCGACCCGGAGCCAAGTCGTCTAAGGTAAGAAACGTGGCCGCCAGCAAACCGATGTTGCGGGTCCAGTTGTTGATCACGCCCGAGCCGATCTTGATGCGCTCGGTGACCGCGGCATAGGCGGCCATGGGCACGATGGCATCGCGCACCAGGCGCGATTCGGCCTGCCACACCGCTTCGAAGCCGCGCTGCTCGGCATAGCGTACGTAGTCGAGGCCGTCGCGCAGGCCGTGCGCGTCTTGCAAATACAGTGCGACTCGTTTTAGCGCGGCCACATTATTCTCCAGCCTCTATCGGGAGAAAACCAAGATCTTCGGGCACGTCCACGTCCCTAGCCAGAGAAGAAAGATCGAGAATGATTAGATTCGCCTCTGCCAGGCGGGCGCGCTCACAGTGGCGTTCAAAAGAGCCGGGGCCAAAGTCATATTCGATCAATCCCGCCGGGTTGATGAAAAGCGCATTGGTGCCCTCGCGATGATGGTCGGGCGCAATGACCACAGCCGGCGCTTCTCGCCCAGCCTCGAGCATAGCCAGGACATCCTTTTTGCTAACTTGGGGCAAATCCGCGGGCAAAATGAGCACGCTCTCGGCCATGTAGTTTTTCGCCACCACAGTGGCGCGCTGCAAAGCCAGATTGAGCTTGGGCGCGCCGTCCTCTTGCAAGGTGCGCGCGCCGTGCTCGCGCGCCAGGGCCAGCGCGTGGGGATCGCGGCTCACCACCAACACTTCCACCAGTTCGGGCATCTCTTTGAGCAGATCCACAGTCCTCAGCAGTAAGCGCTGATTGAGCTGGGCGCGGTCTTCCTCTGAGAGCACGGAAGATAAACGCGATTTTCCCCTGCGCAACGGTTTAACCGGTACGATAGCCCACAAGGCCATTTAATTGGTTCCTCGGGAAAAGACGCAAAAGGTCATTTCTTTGCCAAGATGCGGCCGCCAAATTCCAGGATCTCCGCCGCCAGACGAGCGCGTCCAGCTCGATCTTGCATCAGGGTGTCGGTCGCCAGGGACATTATACCGAGTTCCTCAAGCTTAGATGTTTGCGCCGAATCGACATTGTCCAGCAAAAAACCTTGCAACAATTTTCCATAATGTTGAGCCACAGAAAAAGCGCTGGGTTCAATGCCCAATTCGGCAAACATCTTGGCCGCTGGCCCCTTAACCGCTTTACCACCGATGATGGGCGAGACGGCCAATACACAGATGCCTTCGAGCGCGGCGCGCATGCCCGGCACGGCAAGGATCGGATCTATGCTGACCCATGGGTTAGAAGGGCAGACAATTATCAAGTCAGATTCTTTGATCGCATCCAGAACTCCTGGAGCAGGTTGAGCAGCTTCAACGCCCTCAAATTTGAAACTGCGCACACGCGGCTCGCAAGCACGGGCCACGAAATATTCTTGAAAAGGCAACTCCCCTTCTTCTGTGTCGACCATCGTGCGCACGGGCTGATCGCTCATGGGCAGGATCCGCGCATCGATACCCCAGGCACGGCAGAACGCGGCTGTGATAGCGCTCAAACGGTCTCCCGCTTTTAACCGGCGAGTGCGCTCCAAATGCGTTCCCAGGTCGCGGTCTCCCAACCAAAACCAGGCGGGGCCGCCCAGCAGCTCCGCGCTCTTTAGCGCATTCCAACTTTCGCCCACCCGCCCCCAGCCCGTTTCCGGGTTGGCCAGACCCGCCAACGTATAACAAACCGTGTCCAGGTCAGGACAGATAGTTAGCCCGAAATGGTCGAAATCATCGCCGGTATTGACGATGACGGTCAGGTCGGCCGCAGGAAGCACTTGCGCCAGACCATCGGCTAATTTGGCGCCGCCCACCCCGCCAGCCAATGCAACGATTCTCATATTAGAGCGTTCGCAGCACTTCGGCTAAGGGCCTCCGCGGCCGCGGTCCAGCGGCCTTGGCAGGGTAGCCCAGATAGATCAAACCCTGCGCCTGCCAACTATCCGGTAAATCTAAAGCGTGCTGCACTTCGGTGGGAACGAAGAGCGGCGCACAGATCCACACACCGGCAAGGCCTTCAGCATGCGCGGCCAACAGCAATTGCCCACCCGCCAGGGCGACGCCTTGAACTCCCATAAGATATTCGCCATGCGTGCGGTCAGAATCTTCATAGGTGTCCAGCTCGGCAGTTTCCAGGCAGAGCAGAATCGCTTCAGGGGCTTCTAGAAGCCGCCCCCGCGAGCGTTTAAGTTGAGCGGAAATTTCCTGGTCGCCCAAGCCTTCGGCGCGCAGGGCGCGCTCAAATTCCGCACCCATAGCGCTGGCTAGTTTTTCACGACTCTCTTTTGAAGATAGCTGCACGAAGCGCCAGGCTTGTCGATTGTGCGCGTTAGGAGCCCAGGTAGCGGTCTCCAGAATATTCTCCAGGATTTTCGCGGGAACTTGCTTCTGCTTAAACCTGCGTATTGTGCGGCGCGAACGCAGCCACGCATGCAGATCTGAAGCGGAAAAAGAAACCGGCTTCATGTCTCATTCACTTGCACATGTTCGGGAAGAATCTTGTAAATCACGCGCACCTGGCCAGGTCGTTTTGGAAAATCTTTGCCATCATATTTGTGCGAGAGGTAATTAATATGCTCAAAGGCGCCTTCTTCAATGATCTCAACGACTCGACCGCGCACTTGGATATAACGCAAAGGCCGCCGCGGATCCTGAATCAGCAAGGCTACGCGCGGACGGGCGCGCATGTTCCTCTCTTTTACGCGCCCCTTGGCCGTATTGATCAACACATGCTTTTCATCTACGTTAAACCAAACCGGAGTTAGCTGTGGCGAACCGTCTTGCATTAATGTAGCCAAATAAGCAAAGGCGCGCGTTTCATCGCGCAGCAGGTCGTGGAATTCTTTAGGGATTGCAGCCAGCATAGACTTTCCTGCTATCGGAACAGATCGCGCTCTTTAGGCCGCAGCAGTTCGCGCAGGCTGCCTTCGCGCATGGGATAGGGAAAACCGCGCACGTGCACAGCTGGGCAGCCTTCGGAGGCCTGGCCCATGACGAGAGATGCGGCGGCGGCCAATTCGTCCGCCGCGCCCACCGTGGTGGCCTGCAATTGGCGTCCCATCAAATCATAGCGCCCGCGCAAATCCACCACGCCCGGCAAACCGGCAACGCCGATGGCTACCCCCTCCACGCCGTCGCGCCAGGCGCGCCCATGCGAATCTATGATCAGCACGCCAAGGCGTACACCGCTGGCGGCTTCAAATTTTTGGCGCAGAGCTTGCGCACTGGCATCCGGGTCCTGCGGCAAAAGCAAAACCAAATCTCCATCTTCCTGATCCACATTGGAATGGTCAATGCCAGCGTTGGCGCAGACGAAGCCCAAGCGGTGCTCCACGACCAAGAGACCGGGCCGCGAGCGCAGCACCGCGTTGCTCTCATCCAAAATGAGCTGAACCAAGCGCGGATCTTTTTCGGTGGCGGCCGCTAAATCCTTTGCTTCCTTACTAGGTTTGACTTTACTCAGGTGCACGCGCCTCCCTTCGGCCTTGGAGATAATCTTTTGCGCCAGCACAATGATGTCGCCTTTGCTCAACGCGATCTGCTGGCGGCTTAGCGCGTCCAGTGTTAATTGGGCATGATCATCGCCCTGTTTAATCAGGGGCAAGCCTTCCAAGGGAGTGAGAACCAGGGGCTTCATATGTTATTTTCCGAAGGAATGCCGGCAACTCTGATGGTGCCATGGCGAGTTTTATAGTGCTTGTTCATGGCCACTAACAAAGAAGTGATGCCTTCCACCACGATGGCTTGATCCAATGCGCCCGCATAATAAGCTTGCAGCCCGGCGTCGCGGGCTAAAGTCATCACCTCTTGGGCGGCTTGCTGGTCATCGGCGCAAACCAGCACATCGCTGTCGAGTGCCTGGGCGAAATTCTTACGCAAGGTAACGGCTGGCACGGTTTGGAAGGCCGCCACCACGCGGACTGCTGGGCCCAGGAGGTCTTGAGCGATGCGCGCCGCGGCGGGCGGCCGCGCCGGCGTCAAATCCGGAAAGCTCAGCCGCGCCGTTGTGTCCACCAGGATCTTGCCTTGGACAGAATCTCTGACCGAATTCAAGGCTGCTTGATGAGCTTGCTGATCTACCGTGAGCACGCAAATGTCCGCTTGCTGCGCCGCCCCGGCGTTTTGCATACCCTGAATAATTTCTTTGCCTAATTCAGTATTCAGTTCTTTGGCGATTCCTTCGGCCTTTTCCGCTTGCCGTGAGCCGATGATCACGCCATACCCGGCATGCGCCCAACGCAGCGCTAGCCCCGGACCCAGTTCCCCTGTTCCGCCCAGAATGGCAATCGTTTTATGGGCAGCGCTCATTCCGCCTTCTGCCTTTTTTCATGCAACGCGGCCTGCGCGAATTGGACATAGCGCGCCCAAACCTGTGGGGCGAGTTCACGCGCCTTAGCCGCAATCTCGGCTTCGTCGAGCTGCGATAGTTTTCGATCGCGCATTAATAGTCGACCATCGACCATAGTCATGGTCACTTTGCCCTCATGGAAACCAAATAAGATCTGCCAGGGCAGATTATCGGCCGTGAGAGGCGTATGCGGGTGGTAGTCCACCAGGATCAGGTCGGCGCGCCCCCCAACCGAAATTTCGCCCAACGCTGCGCCGGGGAAGAAGCTGCCGGCGAGAGCTGCGTTATTGTGCACGGCTATCTTGATCACATCGGCGCCATTCATCTTGCGCGGATCGCGCTGCCAGACCTTATGCAGCAGATAAGCCGCCTTCCACTCGCTCCACATATCCTGGGTGAAGCCATCGTTGCCCAAACAGACTCTGATTCCGGCGGCGAGCAAGGCCTCCACATCTGCGGCGCCCACCCCATTGTTCATATTCGAGCGCGGCTGGTGCGTTACCCAGGTCTGGCTCTCGGCCAGCATCTCGATCTCCGCTGCGTCCACATGCACGGCATGCGCGGCGATGCTGCGCGGTCCCAGAATGCCATGCTTGATCAGCCGCGGCACCACGCGCAAGCCGCTTTTGGCCAAACTATCTTCTTGATCGACCTCGTGTTCGGCGACGTGGACGTGAAAGCCGGTTGTGTCAGCTGCGGACGCTCGGCAGGCTTCCAGCGTTTCATCGGACAACGTCAGGCTGGCATGCAAGCCGAAAGTGGCCGCCACGCGCCCGTTGTCCACTTTTTCGGAACGAGTGCGCTCGATAAAACGTAGGTTCTCGCGAATGCCGGCTTTTGCCTTGGCTTCCCCATCCCGATCTGTGACTTCGTAACAAAGCACCGCCCGCAACCCGGCCTCTTCCACTGCATCGGCGATCACGTCCAGCGAGCCATCTATGAAATTGGGTGACGCATGGTGATCGATCAGCGCCGTGGTGCCATTCTTGATCGCATCCACGAGATGGATCAGCGCCGAATAGCGCACGCTCTCTTCGTCCAGGGCTTTGTCCAGCGGCCACCACAGGCGCTCGAGGATCTCCGGGAAATCCTTGGGCGCCGGGCCGGGGATGGCCATGCCGCGCGCATAGGCTCCATAAAAATGAGTGTGCGCGCAAATAGACCCGGGCATCAAAAGCTGCCCGCCGGCATCCAGTTTTTCGCCTTTATATTTCTTTATCAGTTGCGCGTCCGGCCCAAGGTCGGCGATCAGTCCGTCCTTGATATACACGGCATGGCCGGACAGAACGGCGTTTGCTTGGCCCCAAGTAATTACGTTAGCGTTGTAGATTAGCATTATTTTTGTCTTTGCGAGCCCGCGAAGCGGGCGTGGCAATCCCCAAGCCAGAAATTGGGGATTGCTTCGTCGGGCTTTGCTCGCAAAGCCCTCCTCGCAAAGACGCCACCAGTCGGCATTCTAACATGCGGACATTGGACGACTATAATGCCTCACGTGAGCGCTTCACAGATCATCATCGAAGAATTCCATAGCCAGGCTTTAGAGGGCAACCCACTCGGCGACCCGGCCACGCGCCGCGTGCCGGTCTACCTGCCGCCGGGTTACAGCGCAAGGCAACGCTACCCCAGCCTCTACCTGCTCTCGGCTTTCGGCCGCCGCGGCCTGGGCTTTCTCAACGATGACCTTTGGGAAGAGAACATTCAGCAGCGGCTCGACCGCCTGATCGGCGAAGGCAAAACCCGCCCGATGCTTGTGGTGATGCCCGATGCAGGCACGCGGTACGGCGGCTCGGAATACATCAATTCTGAAGGCACCGGCCGCTATGAAGATCACATATTGGAGTTGGTGAAATTTATAGACGGAAAATATCCGACATTACCCCAAGCAAATAATCGCGCCGTGGCCGGACATTCTTCGGGGGGATTCGCCGCCCTGCGCTTTGGCATGCTGCATCCGGACACTTTCGGTTTGGTAGCCGATCACAGCGGCGACAAACATTTCGAGCTCACCTTCAAACCTTCATTTCCGGCGCTGCTGCGCTACGTTGAGCGCGCCGGGGAAAAGGGATTAGAAGAGCTGATCAACAACCCGGGAGAGGCGTTGCGTCAGGGCGCTCCGCATATTGCCCATAACTTACTGGCCATGGCGGGGATCTTTTCGCCCAACTCCAAAACGCGCTTTGGTTTTGAGCTGCCCATTGATCTGCACAGCGGCGAATGGCGGCCTGAGGTGTGGGCGCGCTGGGTGTCTTTTGACCCCATCGAGATGCTAGGCGCCCATGCAGATGCCCTGCGTTCTCTGCGTTTGCTCTACCTCGATTGCGCCCGCTTCGACGAGTATAATTTGCTTTACGGCGCGCGGCTCTTCACCCAAAAATTAAGCGCGCTGAAGATCCCCTTCACTTACGAAGAATACGAAGGCGGCCATCGCAACATGAAACATCGCTACGATAGATCATTCGCGGCCATCTCGGCCGCCTTTTCTGATTGAAAGGAAGACCATGGCAGATCCGCGCAGCAAAGCAATTCAATTTGCCCACGACAACCGCAGCCGCTTTTTAGATGAACTGGACCAGTTGGTTGCCATCCCCTCCGTTTCGGCCGATTCGACATATAAGCCCGATATTCTGCGCGCCGCGGAATGGCTGGTGTCTAAGCTCAAAAACCTGGGATTTGAGCATGTGAAAACGCTGGATACCGGCGGCCACCCCATTGTGTATGCCGACCTTATGAAAGCCGGCTCCAAGGCGCCTACCATGCTGGTCTACGGGCACTATGACGTCCAACCTGCAGACCCGCTGGAGCTGTGGGAATCTCCGCCTTTCAAGACCACCCAGCGCGGAGCTCTCTTATTTGGGCGCGGCACCTCTGACATGAAGGGGCAGGTGATCGCCAGCCTTGCTGCTGTGGAAGCTGCGCTTACGGCCGGGTCAGTGCCGGTTAATATCAAATGGATGATCGAGGGCGAGGAAGAGATCGGCTCTTCTAGCATGGCCGACTTTATCAAGGCGAACGATAAGCTCTTCGCCTGCGATTTCGCCCTCAACCCGGACGCCGGCATGCTGGCTCCCGACCAGCCCACGTTGACCTATGGTTTGCGGGGCCTGGCTTATTTCGAGATCCACCTCACCGGCCCCGCCATGGACCTGCACTCCGGCTTCTTCGGCGGAACGGTGCGCAACCCAGCCAACGAACTAGCCCGCCTGATCAGCGGCATGCACGACGATAAAAACCGTGTCACCTTGCCCGGTTTCTACGACAGCGTGAGACCTCTGGATAAGGAAGAACGTGCCGAATTCAAGCGCATACCTCATACAGGCGACTCTGACTATGTCCGCGAAGCCGGCGTAACAGGCTTATGGGGCGAAGCAGGCTACACGGCCTTCGAGCGCGCCACCTCGCGCCCCACGCTGGAGGTTAACGGCCTGCTCTCCGGTTACACCGGCGAAGGTCCTAAGACTGTGCTGCCCGCCAAAGCTATGGCCAAGATCTCCTGCCGCCTGGTGGCCGACCAAAAGCCCAAACAGGTCGAGCAGCAACTGGTCGCCTATATGAAGGAACACACCCATCCAGCCGTCAAATGGGAGGTCAAGATGATCTCCGATGCGGACGCATCCATCTCAAAGCGCGACTCGCGCGAGATGCGCGCGATGAGCAAAGCATTGGAAACGGTTTGGGGCAGCAAGCCTATCTTCCGGCGGGAGGGCGGCAGCATCCCTGTGGTGGCCTACCTGCAGGACATGCTGGGGGCTGAATGCGTGAACACGGGTTTCGGACTTCCCGAAGACCACATCCATTCTCCCAACGAACGCATGCATCTGCCCACCTGGGAAAAAGGCATCGACTCCCTGATCCACTTTATTTACAATCTGGAAAGCTAGTGCCAAAGGCCAAGATGCCCTTGTACGGAGGGCAGGCGGTGATTGAGGGGGTGATGATGCGCGGCACGCATTACATGGCCATCGCCATGCGCGCCCCCTCTAAAAAGATCGTGCTGCACAGCGAGCGGCTCAGCCCCATTTACCAAAGCCGCGCCGCGCGCATCCCCTTCCTGCGCGGTTTGGTGCTGCTGTGGGATGCGCTCGTGCTAGGCGCACGCGCGCTCACCATCTCGGCCAATACGCAGGCGGAGCAAGAGGACCAGAAAATAGAGGGAGTGACCTTGGTGGTGGCTATGCTGCTCTCTCTGGGGCTTGCGGTTGGGCTCTTCTTCTTGCTGCCGGTCGGCATCAGCCATTTGATCGAGCGGCAGTTTGAGATCAGCCCGTTTTGGGGAAACCTGCTCGAGGGCCTGCTGCGCCTCGTCATCCTGGTTGGATATTTGTGGGCGCTTGGAAAATTAGAAGAAATCAAACGCGTCTTTGGTTATCACGGCTCGGAGCACAAGACCATTAATGCCTTTGAGGCGGGGGCAAAATTGACTCCCGCCGATGTAAAAAAATATCCCTTGGAGCATCCTCGCTGCGGCACAGCCTTTTTGCTGACTGTGGTCGTCTTTTCCGTTTTGCTCTTTGCCTTGCTTGGACCCATGCCCCTGCTGCCGCGCCTGGCCATGCGGGTGCTACTCATCCCAGTTCTGGCCAGCCTCGCCTATGAATATCTGCGCTTTACCGCACGGCATTTCAATAATCCGCTGGTGCGCATTTTGGTAGCGCCTAATTTGGCGCTGCAGCGCCTGACCACGCGCCCACCGGACAAAGGCATGCTCGAGGTGGGCATTGCCGCCTTCAAAGAAATGCGCCGCTTGGAGACCAAAGCGGTGAAAAGCGCAGCATAAGTCTTTCTCACTTCATTTTAGCAATCTCAGAAGGTAAAATCCCCGGGTTATGGTGAACTCATCGCGTTCGCATTTAAATCTTAAACATCCATTTATATACCTATTTACCGTTGCACTTCTAGTCAGCCTCGCCTGCGATCTCAGCCGCCTTAATCCCACAGGCATCCAACTTAACCAACCGGAGCCAACGCAGCGCC
>Ga0214473_10007680_pt1 | contig 12774 bp, 11 predicted proteins | sample RVTome_7_FD_203509 | JGI IMG/M metagenome (GOLD analysis project Ga0214473, IMG submission 203509) | Soil microbial communities from uranium-contaminated site in the Upper Colorado River Basin, Wyoming, United States - RVT98D197 | ecosystem: Environmental > Terrestrial > Soil > Contaminated >... | reverse complement strand
GTCGAGGGCGTCTCGGCCGACATCGAGCCTGCCCCTCACGACGGCCCCTTCTACACGAACGACGACCGCACGGTGAGTCTCTCGCGCACGGCGACCTCCACACGTGGGTACGGCGTTGCCCTGAACGTGCCGGTCGGCGCGGTGCGACTCATCCTCACCCACGCCACGCGGCGCTGTGACGAGGCCGTGATCGGGTGGTCATCCGAGGACGGCCCCGGCGTGGAGGCGCCCATCGTCGCGGGTCTCGAGACTTCCCTCGTCGTGCGATGTGCGCCATGACGGCGGTTTCCCGGTGAACCCCCGAACAGCGCTAACAACAGCGACCTTGACACACCAGCACCGAACGTGGAGTGATCACCGACGGTCGGCACAGCGCTGGGCCACGAAATGAATCTACTCGCGGCAGGGCTGTCGGACGTCGGGCTTCAGCGGGAGCACAACGAGGATAGCTTCTGTATTCTGCCTGAGTTCGATCTCTACATCGTCGCCGACGGCATGGGGGGCCACAAGGCCGGGGACGTGGCGAGCAAGATGGCGACCCACGCCATCGCGGCGTTCTTCCAGGCGACAGCGGCCGAGGATGCGACGTGGCCCTTCCACTTCGACCCGCACCTGTCAGTGGACGAGAACCGTCTCATCACCGGCATCAAGGTGGCGAACAAGAAGATCTTCGAGGCTTCGGCGCGGCACCAGGACGTGCAGGGCATGGGCACGACGATCGTGGGCTGCCTCTTCTCGCGCACGCGCGACAAGGTGTACGTCGCCCACGTGGGCGACAGCCGCTGCTATCGTGTCCGCGAGGGAGAGATCACGCTGCTCACGCGGGACCACTCGCTGCTCAACGACTACCTGCTCGTGATGCCGGACATGACGCAGGAGCAGAAGGACGAGCTCCCGAAGAACGTGATCACTCGCGCCCTCGGCATGCAGGACACGGTCGTGGTCGATCTCGTGCCCGAGCAGCCCAAGACCGACGACTGCTACGTGCTCTGCTCCGACGGGCTGAGCGGGCTAGTCACCGACGAGATCATCCGAGACGTCGTCCTCGACGGGAAGGGAGATCTGGACGAGGCGGTCAAGAAGCTCATCGACGCGGCGAACGCCAAGGGCGGTGACGACAACATCACGGTGGTGTGCGTCAAAATCGCCGAGTGAGAACATGGGTAACTTCACGATCCGACACACCTTCGACGTCGACGTCGACACCTATTGGGACAAGATATTCTTCGACGAGGAGCTACATCGCCGCATGTACGTGGGCGAGCTCGGCTTCGTCGCCTACGATGTGCTCGAGATGGACCGCCGCGAAGACGGCGTGATCACGCGCAAGCTCAAGACGGAGCCCAAGAGCGATGCGCCTGCGGTCGTGAAGAAGCTCGTGGGCGACTCGCTCTCGTACACGGAGGACGGGCGATTCGACCCGACCCGAAAGCGCTGGGTCTACACAATCACGACGTCGAAGCTGCCTGACAAGGTCAGCATCAGCGGCGAGTTTTGGCTCGAGCCGCGCGGCAACAAGCGTTCGGAGAGGCTGTGCACGGTCGATGTGCGGGTCAAGATCTTTGGCGTCGGCAAGGTCGTCGAGGCCTTCATCGAGAAGTCGACGCGCGACAGCTACGAGAAGGCGACGGCGCTCATCCGGCGCCACATCGCCGAGCAGGGTTTGTGAGAGAGGGGCTGTGGCGAACGTGCGGCCGAGCCCCGTTCTGAGGCGCCTCTCGGGTGTGCTCCTCGGAGTCGCTGCGTGCGCCGCCTGTGTCGGCGCCGGCACCGGCACGGGCGCCGGGACCACGGTCGAGGACGATGCGCCCCAGCCGGCGCGCATCGTCGAGCTCGTAGGCGTTCTCACGCGGGAACGGATCGAGGCGGAGGCCCCGGGTTGGGCCGAGGCCGTCGGTGCGGCCCGGCCAGACGTCGCGGCGGCCCTCGAGCTCGGCGCCGTCCCGCCCGGAGCCTCGGTGGATGTGGTCCTCGGCACTTGGTGCGGCGACAGTCGGCGTGAGGTGGCGCGTCTCTGGGCTGCCCTCGACGCCCTCTCGGCGCCCGTTCCCTTCGAGCTGCGCTACGTGGGTGTCGACCGCTCCAAGCAGGAGCCGCAGTCTCTCCTCGAGGGCCTCGACCTGCGCTACGTCCCCACCTTCGTCGTGCGTCGGGACGGCTCCGAGGTCGGCCGTATCATCGAGTCGGCTCCCGAGGGTATCGAGCGCGATCTCGCCGCGCTCCTCTCGGGCGCGCGCTCGGGCGTGATCTCGGGGCGCGACGACCTCTGACCCGGCGCCCAGTCCCAGCGGCCTAGATCGCTCTCGCTTTGACTTGAGCCAAGCGCGAACATGGCTGTAGCCGCGCACAGCGGAGTGGACGCAGTCCACGAAGCTGCGCGGGTACAGACCTGTCGACGGGTCCGCAGGACCCTAGTCCACGTAAGCCAGGATCAGGTCAAATGGAGAGCGATCTAGGGCACGATGCGGAGCAGCTCCACATCGAACACCAGCATGCCCTGCGGAGCTCCCGGACGACCCCCATAGGCCAGGTCCTCCGGGATCCACAGCCGCCGCCGCTCGCCCTCGACCATGAGCTGCACGCCCTCGGTCCAGCCGGCGATCACCGCCGACAGGGGGAAAGTCGCTGGCTCGCCCCGCTCGACCGAGCTGTCGAACATGTTGCCGTCGGTGGTCCACCCCGAATAGTGGACCGAGACGCGATCGTTCGCGGTCGGGTGCGTCGTGCCGGTGCCGGGGCGGATCGCGTACGAGGCCAGGCCCGACGCGGTGCGCACGGCGTACGGAGGGATATCGGCCACGTCGGGGGGGGCCTCCGTGCGCAGCGGCGCATCCGGATCCTCCGTGGGTGCGACCGTTGGCCCCGTGTCCGCGACGTACCCCTCGCCTCCGGTCACCGCCTCGGGCGAGACGTGCACGGGCTCGGCGGCGAGCGAGCCGTCACCGCAGCCGAACGCGAGGGAGAGCACCATGTACGAGAGCCACGTTCGCCACATGGCCCCCACATAGCACGTTCACGGCCACCCATGTCGTGCGACGTCGCCGCGCGCGATCGGGCACCTCACTCGCCGGCGGGCGCGCCGCCCTTGCGTGGATCGCTGGCAGCGAGGAGCCTCCCGCCCGTTAGCTGGATGACCTGGACGACAGCCGAGTGGTGCACGATTTCGATGACGTGTCCTCGCGCGCGCAGCATCGTCACGTCCCGGTCGTCCGGCGGGAACGCCTCCTCGACGCTGAGCTCCCGGGGAATCCCCTGGTGGTGCACCCGCGGTCGAGCGATGGCGGCGGCCGGATCGAGTCCGCCCATCAGCACGTGCCACGCCACCTGGACCACGGCCGTGGGAATGCGGCTGCCGCCCGCGGCCCCGATGCACAGCACGGGGCGGTCGCCGTCGAAGACGATCGTGGGAGTCATGCTCGAGACAGGGCGCTTGCCCGGACCGGGCTGGTTCGCCGGACCGCCCGGTAGTCCAAAGGCGTTTGCAGCGCCGAGCGCCGAGGCGAAGTCGTCCATCTCGTCGTTCATGACCATCCCCGCGGCCGTGTAGCGGGCACCGAAGGGGAGGTTCACGGTGGTGGTCACCGCGGCGACGTTCCCGGCCGAATCCACGACACAAAGGTGCGACGTTCCCTGTGTGCCGGGCGGACGCGAGGGCGCGGGCGCATGGGGCCCGAGCGGAGTCCCCCAGGCCTCCACGGGTATGGCGAGCGCGGGCCGAAACGTCCGCGAGCGCAGCGCGGCCCGCTCGGACCAGAGCAGGGCGTCCACCGGCACGGTTGCGTGATCTGGGTCGCCGAAGTAGCGCGCGCGATCCCAGAAGGCGCCCTTCCACGACTCGGCGAAGGCGTGCATCAGCGCATCGCCGCGAGCGCTGGCCCGGTGGCTCTCCGGGATCCAGTGTTCGAGCAGCGCCAAGCTCGAAAGCAGGGTGTACCCTCCCGCGCTCGGGGGAGGGGCGGTCACCCATCTGAGGCCGAGATGCTGACCGCTCAGGGGAGCACGCTCGATCACCCGGTATCGCGCGAGATCCTCGCCTGCGAGCAGACCGCCCGCGCGCCGGTTCTGCCGGACGATCTCGCGGGCGATGACGCCGCGGTAGAAAGGGTTGGCGCCCGACGACGCGAAAGCGCGCAGCGTGCGGGCGAGGGCGCGATTACGGATGGATTGCCCCGGCCGTAGTGGGCGGGAACCGTCGTCGAGCCAGGAGCGCAGCAGGGGGTCGCGCCCCATTTGCTCCGCGAAGGGGACCGACAAAGCCGCGAGATAGGGCGTGACCTCGAACCCTCTCTCCGCGTGCCGGATGGCCGGCGCGGCGATCTCCGACAGGGGCCTGCTCCCGAAACGGCGCACGAGCTCGGCGATTCCCGCTGGCTCGCCGGGAACGCCCGTCGCGAGACCGCCCAGCTGGGATGGCGTGCTCGCCGGACCGGCGTCGGGCGGGGCGGCGTCGGGCGGGGCGGCGTCGAACATGTCTGGCGTCGCGGCCGCGGGGGCCGCCTCGCGGAAGTCGAGGAACGTGACGGTGCCGGAGCTTGCCTCGTAGTAGAGCGCGAATCCGCCGCCGCCCAGGCCGCTCGAACCGGGACTCACCACACCGAGGGTCAGCATGGTCGCGGCGGCCGCGTCGGCGGCGTTGCCGCCGCCAGCGAGGAGCTCGGCCCCGGCGGCAGACGCCAGGGCGTGATCCGAGGCCACCGCATGGCGCCCGAAGCCCGCCCGTGGGGCCTGCGCCCCGGATGGGCTGCCGAGGGCCAGCAGCAACAACAGGGCCGCGACCGTCCCGCGCATCCGGGGACCATGCCCGGGGAGGCGCCGGAACGCCACCCAGATCGTCTGGCGGGGTCACCCGGCTGGCCCTAGACTCCGGGCCCCATGCGCTTCGTGTTCGTGATGGATCAGGTTTCCTCGGTCATCGTCGACGAGGACACGTCCTTCGCCCTCATGTTCGAGGCGCAGGAGCGCGGACACCGCGTGGATCACTGCCTCGTGCGTGACGTCACGCTCGACCATGGGCGCGTGATCGCGCGCGTGTGTCGCGCGCACATGCAGCGCGATCCCGCCCGGCCCATCACGCTCGACGGCTCCGAGGAGGCCGACCTCGCGGACGTGGACGCCGTCTTCGTGCGCAAGGACCCGCCCTTCGACGACGAGTACATGTGGCTGACACTCATGCTCGAGCATGTGCGCGAGCACACGTTCGTGGTGAACGACCCGCGCGGATTGAGAGAGGCCAACGAGAAGCTCTACGCGTGCCTGTTCCCGGGGCTCGTGCCCGAGACCCTCGTGGCGGCCGACCGGGATCGGATCCGCGCGTTCGTGCGCGACGTGGGTGGCGAGGCGATCATCAAGCCGGTGGACGGTCATGGCGGCGAAGGGGTCTTCGCGCTTCGGTTGGACGACAGGAACTTCAACGCCATCGTCGAGACCGTGACGCGAGGCATGCGTCGGGTCGCCATGGTGCAGCGCTTCATCCCCGAGGTGCGTGAGGGGGACAAGCGGATCCTCCTGCTGGACGGCGAGCTCCTCGGGGCGATCTTGCGCGTGCCGAAGGCGGACGACGTTCGGAGCAACATCCACGTGGGCGGTCGGGTGCAGGCCGCCGTCATAGACGACGCGGACCGGCGGATCGTGGAGGTGATGCGGCCGCGCCTCAGGCGGGATGGGCTGTTCTTCGTAGGGCTCGACGTCATCGGGGGGCTGCTCACAGAGGTCAACGTCACGAGCCCGACGGGCATCCAGCAGGCCGCGCGGCTCTCTGGCGAGAACCTGCCGGGGCGTGTCCTCGAATGGCTCGAGGCGCGCCTCGCCGGGGGCTGAGCACGACCGCTTCCGGCCTAGCGCGGAGGCTGGCAATTGCGTTCGTCGCCGTGCCACGATCGCCACGTCCACAATGCTGACTCGACTCAGACTGCACGGCTTCAAGAACCTTCTCGATGTGGATGTCAGGTTCGGGCCATTCACGTGCGTCGTCGGAGAGAACGGGGTGGGCAAGTCCAATCTCTTCGATGCCATCCGGTTTCTTCACCTGTTGATGGATGTGCCGATCCCCGAGGCCGTGGCGAGACTGCGGGAGACCCATGGTCGTGCCATTCAGCCGGAGGCTCTCTTCACGGCGTTCGGCGAGTTCAAGGCGAGCGAGATTCGGCTCGTGGCCGACATGGTAGTCGATCGGGACGTCGAAGACGACTTCGGGGCCCGCAGCAAAGCCTGTATCAGCAGCGTGAGATACACCGTCGCATTCGTTCCCGACGCCGACGAGCCGGGCCGGCTGGCTCTCGCGCACGAAGCCCTGGAGCCAGTTCCTTCGAGCACTGCGAGGACGTCACTGGGGTTTCCAGCCTCCTCGGACTTCAGGACGAGCGCCGTCTTCGGGAAGCGTGCCGGAGGCAAGGCCTTCATGTCGACGCGTGAAGGCACGGTTCATGTTCATCAGGAGGGCCGCCAAGGTCGCAACCGCCATGTTCCGATCGGCCGCACGCAACTGCCGATCATCCAGAGCGCGACCGCGGAGTTCCCTACGCTACTTGCAGCGCGACGTGAGATGCAGAGCTGGCGAACGCTGATGCTCGAGCCGTCCTCCATGCGTGCTCCGTCCGAGTACACGGGGCCCCGCCAAATCGACGAACGCGGCGGAAACCTCGCGGGCACACTCCACAGACTCCGCAAGAAGCAGGGGCTCCGAGCCGAAAGCGAGGTGGCAAACCGGCTCGCGGAGCTGATTCCCGAGGTTCGAGAGGTCCGGGTCATAGATGACGCCCGCTTTCAGACCTACACAGCCGAAGTCAAGGGGCCCGACGGCGTGTTTCATCCAGCGCGAGCGTTGAGCGATGGGACGCTTCGGTTCTTGGTTCTGTCCGTGCTGCTTGCCGATCCGGAAGCTCGGGGCACCCTTTGCTTGGAAGAGCCCGAGAACGGCATTCATCCAGAGCGCATTCCGTCCATGGTTCGCTTGCTGCGCGACCTAGCGGTAGATGCCGAGTCCGGCGTCGACGAGGACAACCCGCTTCGCCAGGTCATCGTGAACACCCATTCCCCTCTCGTCTTCGGCCACGTCGAGACCGACGACGTTGTCTTCGTGCAGAGCATCGAACGCATCGAGGCCAAGAATCACGGGCGCATCGCCTGTGTACGCGTACCCGAGAAGTCATGGCGAGCTCGGGGGGCAGATCCCAAGTACGATGTTGTCAGGCCGGCCAAGCTCTTGAGCTGGCAGCAGATGCAATTCGACTTCGATCACGCTGCCGCCGAATGATGAGGCGCGTTCGAGCCACGCTCGCGGCAGATGGTCCTTCGGATCGAGTGCTCATCCATCCGATTCGCTGGCTCATCGGTGAGGTTCTCAACCCGGCTCCTGTGGAGCTGGATTTGGCCTTTGCTTCGGTCACGGCGACACCTCTCCATTCCCGCATCGATGCAGCGCTGCGCGAGTACCCGTGCGATGTCCTGCTCGTGCATCGAGATGCCGAGGGCCAGCGTCCAGATCGCAGCCGAAGGGAGATTCACGAAGCACTTCGACGCGTCTCCCCAGCACACAGCACCGTCCACGTCGTCCCGGTGCGCATGACGGAGGCCTGGTTGCTCGCCGACCAACGCGCGATTCGCCTTGCTGCAGGGAACCCAGACGGCCGAGAGCGGCTTACCCTGCCCCCGCTGAGACGGCTCGAATCGGCTGCCGATCCCAAGGCCATCCTGCGAGAAGCCCTGGTCACCGCATCTGCCCTCAGGGGCAGGAAGCTCCAGCGATTCCGCCGCGACATGGGGCAACGCGTCCTACGCGTGGCGGAGTTGATCGAGGACTACGCGTCCCTCCGAGCGCTCTCTGCGTTCACGAAGCTGGAATCCGACCTTCGCCGGGCCCTCGCCGAAATCGGGTAGCAGCAAAGGATCGCGGGTTCCTGACCGGCGTCAACGTCACGAGCCCGACGGGCATCCAGCAGGCCGCGCGGCTTTCCGGGGAGAACCTGCCGGGGCGTGTCCTCGACTGGCTCGAAGCGCGCCTCGCCGGGGGCTGAGCACGACCGCTTCCGGCCTAGCGCGGAGACCAGTACACTGCGCCTCGCCATGCAACGAGCCACATCACGCGCCCTGCGCACAGTCCTGATCGCGGCCCTCTCCCTCGGCGCCGCCGCGTGCACGAGAAACCCCGGCTCCGAGCCGAGCGACCGGCCGCGGACCGAGACGCCGGAGCAACCCGCGGAGCGGGTGCGCTCGGAGCCCGATCCGGGTCTCCTCGGCGCGCAGACGGAGCGTGCTCCCGAGGCGCCGCCGACACCGCCGCCCGCGGAGCCGGCCGAGCCTGTTGCCGCGACCGATCCCGCTTTGCTCAATCCTGCGGCCGCGAACGAGCGCGCGCCCGCGCGCTTCGTCGTGGAGATGACCACGACCAAGGGGCCCATCCTCATCGAGGTGCAGCGCGCCTGGTCGCCGAACGGCGCCGACCGCTTCTACAACCTCGCGCGCCTCGGGTACTACACGGACGTGGCCTTCTTCCGCGTCATCGGCGGATTCATGGCGCAGGCGGGGCTCCACGGTGACCCGCGCGTCAACGCGGCGTGGCGGCAGGCGCAGATCCCGGACGACGCCCCCGCACGGCAGAGCAACACGCGCGGCATGGTGAGCTTCGCCATGGCCGGGCCGAACACGCGCACGACCCAGTTCTTCATCAGCTTCGGGGACAACTCACAGCTCGACAGCATGGGCTTCACGCCCTTCGGCCGCGTGCGGGACATGGGCGTCGTCGACCAGCTCCACGCGGGCTATGGCGAGGGCGCGCCCCGCGGCCTCGGCCCGAGCCAGGGCCGCGTCGCCATGCAGGGCAATGCCTATCTGCGCGAGAGCTTCCCCCAGCTCGACTACATCCAGTCCGCCCGGATCCGGTAGGGAGAGGTACGGGCTCCACGTCTCCGAGGCAGGGATGCGTCAATCACACGTGGGCAGCGGCGGGCGCTGGGGCTCACCTGGGCCACCCCATCCGTCCGCCCCCGTGTACTCGTAGTAGCCCTCGGCGCAACCGCCTTCCGCATGGACCCGGGCGAGCGGGCCGCGCTCGAGATTCTCCACCAGTCGGTCCAGAGGGGTGCCGCAGCCGGAACCGACGAAGCGCAGGGCGTTGCAGCGGGCGACGTCGCCCGACTCGCCAAGGGTGCGCACCAGGATATCTCGGACGGGTGTGTCTAGGGTTCCATGGCAGTTGTCCAGCCTGCTGCCAGCGCACGGGAGGCGCGACGCCACGATGTCGTCGACGAGCGTCCGGTGCTCCTCCGCCGTCAAGGTACCCGCGCAGCGCATGGTGGTGAATGCAGGATGGCCGACGAACGTGCCGTCCCGCGCCAGCTCCATGCGTCCGGCGATCGCGAAGTTGACGAGCGGGATGACCTCGAGCTCGAAGGAGCCCGGCCGCAGGTCTTCGACGCAGGGATCGGACGTGTGCTCGAGCGCGCAGCCGGACGCGGCGAGCAGCGCGATGACGCAGGTGACGGGGAGCATGCGCATGGGCTGCCGTGCGGTCACCTCCGGACCCACACGAGCTCGGCGTCCGTGTTCGAGCTGCCGAGCGCCGCCGCCAGCCGGTGGCGATCCCCGCCGTGCCCGGTCACGTCCCACCAGGAGGCCGTCTCCGAGGCCGCCTTGAACATCGTCCAGACCTCGAAGTCCGCCGTCTGCGCGATCTGGGTGCTCCAGGTCACCGCGAACGCGCGGGTGGAGGTCTCGGGCCCCATGTAGGTCACCACGGGCGATCCGTGCATGAGGTACCCGGCGCTCAGGATCGGACCCTGGACCAGGTAGTAGCTCCCCGGTCCACCAAAGACCCCGAAATGGGCCCAGCGCAGCGTGTGATAGTGCCAGCCCGACCCGGCCATGGCGGGATCCGCCCACGCGACCACGCAGTTGTAGTAGATGCTCGGCGGACCGCACGCCACCGAGGGCGTGTCCATCGCACGGGCCGGGTTGCCGTTGGCGTCCACGATGGACCAGGGTCCTTCGAAGGTGCTGCCGTGCACGACGTGCACCTGGATGGCACCGTTGGTGGCGCGCCACACCTGCGTCATGATCCCGGCCGAATTGTACCACGCGGCCATGACCCCGTGACGGCGCGTCGTCGGGGTGGTCTTCTGGTAGTTGGCCCTGCTCGTGGCCGAGACGTGCCGGCTGTAGCCGAAGTACTTGTTCACCTGCGCCTGCGTCTCGCCGAGAAGGTAGAACGAATAGCCGTATCCGGTCGCGGGATCGAGGGCGGCGCCGACGTGACCCTGCGTCGTTCCGGTGACGGGCGTCCCCCAGTCGTCCCAGTCGATCGGAAACCACCACCACATGGCGGTCCGGGGCCGCAGGGTCGAGGGGTCGCGGTACGCGGCGAACATGCGCATGGCGTCCCGCGAGTGAGAGAGCGAGAACAGCGGCTGAAGAGCTGGCCAGTCCGTGGGATACATGGTCCACCAGGTCCCCGTCGACGAGTCGAACTCCCGCATGGTGCGCGTGTAGTATGCGGGCGCTCCGTATCGAGATTGGAGGCCGAGGACGTCGTCGCGGTAGAGAGTCAGCCCCTCTGGCGTCGTACTGGTGTCGACATCGGCGACCGCGCACGGATGAGTCGAACAGGGGAGCGGCGTACAATCCATGTTGTGCTTGAGTCCCAGCGCATGGGCAAGCTCGTGGTTCAGAACGCCGTTGAAGACGTAGGTTCCGTCGACCGCCGGAGTCTCCCAGTGCTCCCAGGTGTTCATGCAGGGCGCTACCGAGGGCGTCGTTCGGATCAGGAGCCCTTGTGCCGGCGTGTAGTAGTTGATGTCAACCTCGTTGTCGCAGTCTATCTCGTTCGGGATGATCGTGATGGCGTTCGCAATCCTGCACGCGTCGCCCGTGCACGCCGAGCGCGCGCCCATGTAGATCAGCGTCGGCAGGTGGGCGTTGCTGTACTGGTTCGCGGCCGCCAGCACCCACATGATGCTCTGGTCGGTCTCGAAGTCGTTCCACACCGTGCCGTTGTCGTGGCGGAGCTTGTCGTCGAGATCCGGTGCGCGCCAGACCGGGATGGACGTGTAGCTTTCCCATGTGTTGGGGAAGAGGCAGTACGCGGCGACGCGGGAGGGCTGCGCGGCTCCCGGCAGCACGCCCGCCAGCGTGAACAGCGCGACACGAACGATCGAGTCATGGAGTCTCATGTCAGGTGCCTCCGGAGAACGTCGTTCGCACGTCGGAGACGGAGACCGAAGTCCCCTCCGAGAAGTAGAAGCGGCCGTCAGCCCCCTCCGGGGCCCACCCGAGCGCCACTCGTGGGACCGAAGCCAGGCGCAGGACAGGGTCGCCGCCCGGGTCGTGGAGGACGAGCAAGTACCGGTGGCCTGGCACCGGAGCGAGGCGGACGCAGGTACAGAACTGGTCGACAGGATCATCCGCACGAACGTCGAAGGTCCGCGGAGGGGAAGACCCCACCAGCGTCTCGGCCAAGGCGAACGTCGCGATCCGATGGCCGTCGGCGAGCGCCGTGGATCCCGTGACCGCGCTCGCCACGACGACCGCGTCGGGCGCCGTCGCCAGGAACGCGGCCAGGATTGCGGCGGGCCCTGGACGCGCTGGCTCGGCGAAGAGCTCGGCGGGGCTGGGAGGCACAGGTCCCGGCGGCGGCCACTCGATGTCGGGCGCGGGCTCGGGCGCGATCGGCGGACCCGCGGCCAGCGCCTCGACCCTCGAGCTCACATCGCCGAGCGCGGGACCGTCGGGCTCACCGCCCCCAACGCAACCGCCGAGGAGCAGGAGAGAGAGAGAGAGAGAGAGCCAGCATTTCTGGGGAAAGATAGCACGCCGGACGAGCGCGCGGGTATGCCCTAGCCGCGCTGCGCCGGCGTCCGCATTCAGGGAGGCACCAGATCGGCCTCGCGACGCACGCGCCCCGCGGCCTCGGCCCGAGCCAGGGCCGCGTCGCCATGCAGGGCAATGCCTATCTGCGCGAGAGCTTCCCCCAGCTCGACTACATCCAGTCCGCCCGGATCCGGTAGGAACGGATCGGAGAGACTTCCCGGATCGCGCTCGCACGATCGTCGTCATGGTCGTTCTGGCGGTGTCGGGCCGTGGGGGTGAGGGCTCCACGCCCGGCAACGCCTCCGCGTGTGTGGAGTGCTGACCTGGCCCACGGCGCCGAGCGCCGAGCGCGCCGGACAGGCTCGCATCGACCTCGCCGCTACTGTGAGAGGATGGCAGGTCGGCCGAGGGAGCACGACCACAGGGCCCCGCCCTGACGCTCAGGCAGGGCATGCTGGACTCGGGTGTGCGCATCGAGTCGATGCTCGATGGTGTGCTCCGGAGGGCCGACAGGTACTTCATCGGGCGCGGTAGTGTGAGAGAGGCCGCCGAGGGCATGACGGCCCTGCTGCGTAGGACGCGTCCTTTCTTCTTCAAGTACTTCCGTCCGCCCGGGCGCTTCGGATCGGCGCGTAGCGCCCCCCGAGGCGAAGGCGAGGTCCCCGCATCACGAGCAGGTTCGCGTGTCACATCTCCAGCGATCCTCTGGAGACGACGTGCCGCTGAAGCTCTCGCGTGCAGAAGTGCCCGACGGGACAGTCCGCGTCGGACTGACAGACGTCCAGGGCGGTGTGACAGCGGAACTGCGCATTGCCGTCGCCGATGTGCCCGGGTCCCTCGCAACCCCATGACACATCGCAGGCGAAGCCGGCACAGTCCTCGGGACCCATGCAGTCTGCTCCGAGGCACGCGTTGTGCTCCTGCGGGCCGACCCCACACGCGCAGCGCAGCCACGACGGGCAGCCCGAGGGCTCG
>Ga0214473_10007679_pt1 | contig 12775 bp, 10 predicted proteins | sample RVTome_7_FD_203509 | JGI IMG/M metagenome (GOLD analysis project Ga0214473, IMG submission 203509) | Soil microbial communities from uranium-contaminated site in the Upper Colorado River Basin, Wyoming, United States - RVT98D197 | ecosystem: Environmental > Terrestrial > Soil > Contaminated >... | reverse complement strand
TTCCTGTCCGTCGGGGGCGCTGACCAGGATCGCCGAGGAAGAGGGCTTCGCCGAGGCGTATCGGGTCCCGCTCTTCCCCGAGGTCACGCAATGAGGGCGGCTCTCCGCGGTGCTCGGCTGATTGCGGATGGAGGGAGAGGTCGAGAGCGAAGGCGATGAAGACAAGCGAGAACAAGCGAAAGACGTCCCCGGCCAGGCAGGTGCTGGCCTTCCGGAGCGGCAACGAGATGGCCGCGGAGGCCGGCGCCCACATCAACTTCCACGTGATGGGCTTCTACCCGATCACGCCGTCCACCGAGGTGGCCGAGACGCTCGACGCCATGAAGGCCGACGGCGAGCACGAGATCCGGATGATCGCGGGCGACGGCGAGCACGGCGCCGCGGGAATCTGCTACGGGGCCGCGGTGGGCGGAGGGCGGGTGCTGAACGCCACCTCCTCGCAAGGCGTGCTCTACTCGCTCGAGCAGCTTCCCGCGCAGTCGGGAACCCGCTTCCCCATGGTGCTGGACATCGCCAACCGCGCGGTGAACGGTCCGCTCGACATCCGCGGCGATCACTCCGACCTCTACTTCACCCTCAACACCGGCTGGATCGTGCTGCTGGCCCGCCACGCCCAGGCCGTCTACGACATGAACTTCCTGGCGGTGCGGATCGGCGAGCATCCGGAGGTCAGACTCCCCGTCATCGTCTCCTACGACGGGTTCTTCACCAGCCACCAGAAGCGGCGGGTGCAGGTCTTCCAGAAGAACGATCCCAGGGTGAAGCGGTTCCTGGGCGAGCCGAATCACCCCTATCACGCCCTGGATCCCAGCCGGCCCGTCACCATCGGGCCCTACATGAACGATCCGGACCTGATCAACAACAAGTACCAGCACCATCTGGCCTTCGAGGCGGCCAGGAAGCAGCTTCCCTCGCTCTTCAAGGAGTTCGCGGAGCTCTCCGGGCGGCGCTACGACTTCCTGGAGTGCTACCGGATGAGAGACGCGGAGGTGGCGATCTTCGTGCTCAACTCCGCCTCCGAGACCACCAAGGACGTGGTCGACAAGCTGCGAGCGGAGGGCCTCAAGGTCGGCGTGGTGAGCCCCACGGTGCTGCGTCCCTTCCCGGCCACCCAGCTCCAGCGCGCGCTCAAGAACGTCAAGGTCCTGGTGATCGGCGACCGCGCCGACTCCTTCGGATCGGGCGGCGGAAACATGGCCCACGAGGTCAAGGCAGCGCTGAAGGACGACCCGGAGAATCGCACCGTCTGCATCAACCGGGTCTACGGTCTCGGCGGGCTCGACTTCTTCCAGGAGGATGCGGAGAGCTGGTTCCGGATGGCGCTCGAGACGGCCCGCACCGGAAGGGTCGAGAAGCGCTTCGCCTACCACGGGGTGACTCCCGGCGACCCCAACAAGCTGATGAAGCCCCTGCTACCGCCGCTCCGGGAGGAGGAGACCAGGCGGGGGCTGGTGAAGGTGACGCAGGATTCCGAGGACGGCCGGCTCGAGGTGGAGCTCGCGCCGCTGCACCAGTTCACCACCCTCCCCAACCGGATCGCCCCCGGCCATGGCGCCTGTCCCGGCTGCGGGAGCTTCTCCTCTCTCCGCCAGTTCCTGTTGGGAATCGAGGGCCACGTGGTGTTCCTCTTCCAGACCGGCTGCGCGATGGTGGTCACGACCGGCTATCCGTTCACCGCCCACCGCGTCAGCTACATGCACAATCTCTTCCAGAACGGCTCGGCGACGCTCTCGGGGCTGGTCGAGATGTACCACGAGCGCATCAAGCGCAAGGAGCTTCCGGAGGACCTCGAGATCACCTTCATCATGGTGACGGGCGACGGCGGAATGGACATCGGGATGGGGCCCACCATCGGCGCCGCGAACCGCAACCATCGGATGATCATCATCGAGTACGACAACCAGGGCTACATGAACACCGGCGCCCAGCTCTCCTACACCACGCCGCTCGGCCACCGCACCAGCACCAGCAACGTGGGTCCCGCGCAGTCGGGGAAGAAGTACCACCACAAGGACACCCTCCAGATCATGGCGGCCACCCACATCCCCTACGTGTTCAGCGCGACGGAGGGATTCCCGCAGGATCTGATCAAGAAGGCGGCGAAGGCCCAGTGGTACGCCAATCACGAGGGGATGGTCTACGGCAAGCTGCTCTCCTTCTGTCCCCTCAACTGGCGGCTCGAGGACGACCTGGCGACCGAGGTGGTCCAGGCGGCCGCGGACTCCTGCTTCTTCCCGCTCTACGAGGTCGAGAGGGGGCGGACCACCATCACCTACGATCCGGAGGCGGTGGGCCGTCGCATCAAGCTCGCGGACTACCTCGGCATGATGGGGAAGACCCGACACATGCTCTCGGAGGAGAACAAGCCGGTGCTGGAGGCAGCCGAGATCGAGGTGGAGCGTCGCTGGCGGAGGCTCAAGGCCATGCACGAGCATCCGCTCCTCTGAGCCGGGGAAGATCATGCCCATCAAGCCCAGCCGAAAGACCCCGATGCCGATGCTCGACCCGGTGGAGCGGCGCCGTCTCTTCCAGGAGGTCAACCAAGGCTACGACGCACCCCGCGCCAGGTTCGAGGCCACGCGTTGCCTCGAGTGCCAGAGCCCCGCCTGTGAGCAGGGCTGCCCCGTCCTGGTGCCGATCCGCAAGATGTCGCGGCTGATCGCCGAGGGGCAGTTCGAGGATGCGCTTCGCGCCGTGAAGGAGGTGAACAGCCTGCCGGCGGTGTGCGGCCGGGTCTGTCCCCAGGAGAGCCAGTGCGAGAAGCACTGCCACCTGGGCAAGAGGTTCCGCCCGGTGGGGATCGGCTTCCTGGAGCGCTTTCTCGCCGACTGGGAGATCGAGAACGGGAGGATCCGCGAGGAGCTCCCCGAGCCCCGGCCCGAGAAGGTGGCGATCGTCGGCTCCGGGCCGTCGGGGCTCACCTGCGCCGGCGATCTGGTGCGGCTCGGCTACCGCGTCAAGGTGTTCGAGGCGCTCCACGAGGCCGGCGGGGTGCTGCGCTACGGGATCCCGGAATTCCGGCTTCCCAACCGCGTTCTCGACTTCGAGATCGAAGGTCTCAAGCGGCTCGGGGTGGAGATCGAGTGCAACGTGGTGGTCGGTAGGACGGTCACGCTGGACGAGCTCCTCGGGGAGTACGCCGCGGTCTTCCTGGGGACGGGTGCGGGGCTTCCCTCCTTCCTGAAGATCCCCGGCGAGAACCTGACCGGCGTCTACTCCTCGAACGAGTTCCTGACCCGCGTCAACCTGATGCGGGGCTACCGCTTCCCGGAGTACGACACGCCGGTGCGGGCGGGACGCCGGACGGTGGTGGTCGGCGCCGGAAACGTGGCGATGGATTCGGTGCGCAGCGCGCTTCGCCTGGGTGCCGATGAGGCGGTGATCGTCTATCGGCGCACCATCAAGGAGATGACCGCCCGCGTCGAGGAGTACGAGCACGCCGTCGAGGAGGGCGTGGAGTTCAACTGGCTGACCACGCCGATCCGGGTCTACGGCGACGAGCGGGGCTGGGTGAAGGGGATCGAGCTGGAGCGGATGAAGCTCGGCGAGCCGGACGCGTCGGGACGGGCGCGGCCGGTTCCCACCGGAGAGACCTTCACCATGGAGTGCGACACCTTCGTGGTGGCGATCGGGACCAGCCCCAACCCGCTGATCGCGGCCTATACGCCCGAGCTGAAGACGCAGTCGTGGGGCGGCCTGATCGTGAACGAGGAGACCGGCGAGACCTCCAAGGAGAGGGTCTACGCGGCGGGGGACATCGTGACGGGATCCGCCACGGTGATCGAGGCGGCGGGCGGCGGAAAGAAGGTCGCGGCGGCGATCCACAAGAGGATTTCGGGGGAGTGACGATGGAGACAGCCTTGCAGGTGGTCCGGGAGATCAGCTCGAAAGCGGGAAGGGACCGCTCCGCTCTGATCTCGATCCTCCAGGACGTGCACTCCGAGTTCAACCACCTGCCGCAGGGCAGTCTCGAGATCATTGCCCGCGAGCTCCGCATGCCGCTCTCCTCCGTGTATGGAGTCGCCACCTTCTTCAAGTCCTTCTCCTTCAAGCCGCGGGGGCGGCACCTCGTCTCCGTCTGCCTCGGGACGGCCTGTCACGTGCGCGGCGGGTCGCCGGTGGCCGCCGAGGTCGAGCGCCGGCTCGGCATCAAGGCCGGCGAGACCACGGCGAACGGTCAGTTCAGCTTCGAGACCGTCAACTGCCTGGGATGCTGTGCGATCGGCCCGGTGGTCGTGGTGGATGGCAAGTATCACGGTCAGGTCGGTGTCAGGCACGTCGGAGAGCTCATTGCAGAGCACAGGTGAACGACAGGTGAGCGGCGAGGCCGGTTCCCAGCGGATCCGCAGCGTATCCGAGTTCGAGGCGCTCCGGGGGGAGATTCGCGCCAGGCAGGAGGCCACTCCGACCTGGATCAGCGTCTGTGGCGGCACCTCTTGCTCGGCATCGGAGGCGGGTCTGGTCCGGGAGGCGCTGGAGGAGGCGATCGCCAAGAACCGCCTCAAGAAGAAGGTCGGTCTCAAGCTGACCGGCTGCCACGGGTTCTGCGAGCACGGCCCGCTGGTGGTCGTCTCCCCCGACGGGATCTGCTACGAGCGGGTGAAGCCCGAAGACACGGCGGAGATCGTCGAGCGGACCGTGCTCGGCCACGAGGTGATCGAGCGCCTTCTCTACGCGGATCCGAGGACCCAGGAGAAGGTCCCGCTCGAGAAGGACATCCCCTTCTACAGCCGGCAGACCCGCGTGCTGCTGGCGGGCAACATGTTGATCGACGCCACGACGATCGACGACTACATCGCGATCGGCGGGTACCAGGCCCTGGCCAAGGTGCTCAGCGGGATGTCACCGGAGCAGGTGATCTCGGAGGTCCGCAAATCCGGTCTGCGCGGCCGGGGCGGCGCGGGCTTCCCGACGGCGACCAAGTGGACGGCCTGTCGCGAGGCCGCCGGTCGTCCCAAGTACCTGATCTGCAACGCCGACGAAGGGGACCCCGGCGCCTACATGGACCGCAGCGTGCTGGAGGGGAACCCTCACAGCGTGCTGGAGGGAATGATCATCGGCGCCTACGCGATCGGGGCGGAGCGGGGCTACGTCTACGTGCGCACCGAGTACCCGCTGGCGATCGAGCACCTGGGCATCGCGCTCGAGCAGGCCCGGGAGCACGGCCTGCTGGGCGACGACATCCTGGGGACCGGCTTCGGCTTCGACGTCTCGATCAGCCGCGGGGCGGGCGCCTTCGTCTGCGGAGAGGAGACCGCGCTGATGGCCTCGATCGAGGGTCGCCGCGGCATGCCGCGTCTCCGCCCGCCGCACCCGGTGCAGAGCGGGCTTTGGGGGAAGCCGACCACCATCAACAACGTCGAGACCTGGGCCAGCGTCCCGATCATCGTGAGAAAGGGGGGCGACGAGTACGCGAGGATCGGCACCCGCAGAGGCAAGGGCACCAAGATCTTCTCGCTGGTCGGCAAGATCAACAACACCGGCCTGGTCGAGGTCCCGATGGGGATCACGCTTCGGGAGATCATCGAGGAGATCGGCGGCGGGATTCCCGGCGGCAAGCGCTTCAAGGCGGTGCAGACCGGTGGACCTTCCGGGGGATGCATTCCCGAGGCGCACCTGGACCTGCCGGTCGACTACGAGAGCCTGACCGAGGTCGGCTCGATCATGGGCTCCGGCGGCATGATCGTGATGGACGAGACCACCTGCATGGTGGACGTGGCGCACTACTTCCTGAGCTTCACCCAGGAGGAATCCTGCGGGAAGTGCACGCCGTGCAGGATCGGGACCCGCCAGATGGTGAAGATCCTGGAGAGGATCAAGCAGGGCGAAGGCACCCCCGAGGATCTGAAGCGGCTCGAGGAGCTGGCGCACACCGTCAAGCTCACCTCGCTCTGCGGGCTGGGGCAGACCGCGCCGAATCCGGTGCTGACCACGCTGCGCTACTTCCACGACGAGTACGAGGCTCACGTGAACGAGGGCCGGTGTCCGGCGCTCGCCTGCTCCGACCTGATCTACTTCGAGATCAACGAGAGCTGCGTAGGCTGTGGGATCTGCGTGAAGGAATGCGCGAGCCAGGCGATCACCGGGGAGCGGAGGAAGCTGCACCGGATCGACCAGGTGAAGTGCATGAAGTGCGGAACCTGCGTGGTGGTCTGTCCGCCAAAGATCGCCGCGGTGGAGAAGCACTCTCCGGTCAAGGTGGCGCTGTCATGATCGAGCTCACGATCGACGGAGAGAAGGTCGAGGTGGAAGAAGGCGCGTCGGTGCTGGACGCCGCGCGGAAGGCCAGGATCTTCGTTCCGACGCTCTGCTACCAGCGCGACCTCTCCCCCTTCGGCGGCTGCCGGATGTGCATCGTCGCGATCGAGGGAGTGAAGGGCTTTCCGACCTCCTGCACCGCGCGAGCCGAGTCCGGGATGGTGGTCCGGACCGACACCGACGAGGTGCGGGAGCTCCGCAAGAAGGTGCTGGAGCTGCTGCTCAGCGAGCATCCGAGCTCCTGCCTGGTCTGCGAGGACAGGAATCGCTGCTGGGAGAGCCACGAGTGCACCAGCCGGGCGGAGGTCACCACCGGCTGCAAGTTCTGCCCCAACCATCGGCGTTGCGGGCTCGAGTACGTGGTACAGCGGGTGTTCGGCGACGAGGGGCCGCCGAACTCGCTTCCCTCCCTCTACCGCGGGATTCCCATCGATCGGCGCGATCCCTTCATCGACCGGGACGACAACCTCTGCATCCTGTGCGGGCGCTGCGTGCGGGCCTGCGCGGAGCAGTCGTTCACCTGTACGCTGGACTTCGCCTACCGGGGGGGCGAGGCGCGGGTGAGCACCGCCTTCAACCGGACCCTGGCGGAGTCGGACTGCCGGTTCTGCGGCGCGTGCGTGGACGCCTGCCCGACGGGAACCCTCTCCGAGCGGGCGCGCCGCTGGGAGGGGCCGGCCGAGCAGCGCGTCACCACCACCTGCTCCTTCTGCAGCGTCGGCTGTCAGTTCGATCTCGGAACCAAGCGCGGCCGGGTGATCGAGTCGCTTCCGCGCAAGGACGGAGAGACCGGCGAGCGCGAGGCCTGCACCCGCGGGCGCTTCGCGGTGGTCGAGTTCGTGCGGAGCGTGCAGCGCCTCAAGAGCCCGCTCTTGAGAAGGGGCGGAGAGCTGGTCGAGGTCCCCTGGGAGTCGGCGCTGGCGGCAGCGGCGGAGGGGATCCGGAGGGCGCATCCCGAGCGCTCCGCGCTGGTCTACTCGGGGAGCTGCACCAACGAGGACATCTTCGTCGCCCACAAGTTCGCGCGCGACGTCCTGCGCACGCCCCACGTGGACAGCTCGCTCCGGCTCACCTACGGGCCCTTGCTCGCGGCCGGCGGGAGCGATACGCCGCTCGGCCGGCTCGCCGATCTCAAGGACGCCGAGGCGGTTCTGGTGGTCGGCGGGGATCCGGATCTCTCGCACCCGGTGCTCGCGCTGATGCTGGAGAGGGCGGCGATGCAGGGGAGGACCCGCCTGGTGCTGGTGGGATCCTACGGTACGCGCCTCTCCGACTACGCGTCGTGCGAGATCAGACACGCGCCGGGCGAGGAGCGCCAGGTGCTGGAAAGGCTCCACAAGCGGCTCTCGGGCGGCGGGGGCGGGGAGCCGCGCGAGGACGTGGATCGCGCCGCCGAGATCCTGGAGAGGGCGCTCCAGCAGGGGTCCGTGGTGGTCGTCTACGGCAGCGGGCCGATGCGCCGGCTCGACGGAACCGCCAACCAAGAGCTCGTCGAAGCGGTGGCGAAGGCGCTCTCCGCCAAGCTCATTCCGCTCCTCAGCCGCGCCAATGACCGCGGGGCGATCGAGATCGCGGCCGCCTTCTCCGGGGCGGGTCTCACCACCGCGGAGATCTTCGAGGCGGCTCGAGGCGGGAGGATGGATCTCCTCTACCTGATCGGCGAGGACGTCTGGCCGGGGGCCTGCGACGCCGGGTTCGTCGTGGTCCAGGACATGTTCCTTCCCGCCGAGGCGGGCGCGATCGCCGACGTGGTGCTCCCGGCCGCGAGCTTCGCAGAGGTCGAAGGCAGCTACACCAACCTCGAGGGGCGGGTGCGAAGGGTGCGCCGCGCGATCCCGCCGCTCGGCGTCGCGAAGCCGGACTGGGAAGCCCTCTCCCGGCTGGCGAGCCAGCTCGGAGCAGAGGGATTCGGGTACCGGGAGCCCTCCGAGATCCTCGCGGAGCTCGCCCGCGCGGTGCCGTTCTTCGAGGGAGCGAGTGACCAGGCTCTGGAGGAGGGGGCGTTCTTCGGCAAGTCCGGTGCGGGCAAGCGGCGTCACTCGCCGGCGTCGGCCGGATTCGGTCGCGCGCCGCGCCCCGACCGGCCGAGCGCCGAGTATCCCTTCTCGCTGCTGGTCGAGCCCGACGAGTACGTCCACCGGGCGGCCCCGCTGAGCTCCCAGGTTCCCGGGCTCGCCAGGATCGAGCCGGCTGCCCGCGTGGCGCTCAGCGCGAGCGACGCCGCTTCCCTGGGGATCGAGGCTGGCGCCCCGGTCAGGGTGATCTCCAGGAGGGGCCGCGTCACCGCCAAGGCGCTCTCGTCGGAGAGGATCCCGCCGGGCGTGGTGAGGATGGTCGGCCGCCGCGGCGAAGGGTCCGCGACCGCGCTCCTCGAGATCCTGCTCGATCCGATCAGCAAGGTCCCCGAAGAGATCTGCGCCGTGCGCATCGAGAGACTCTAGGAGGCGCGCTCATGCACAAGGTCGTCGAGCGGACGCGCATCGTCCCCAACATCCACCTGCTTCGGCTCGAGGCGCCCGCGGTGGTTCGCAAGGTGATGCCGGGGAACTTCGTGATCGTGAAGATCGACGAGGTCGCCGAGCGCATTCCCCTCTCGGTCGCCGACTGGGACAAGGAGACCGGGATCCTGAGCATCGTCTTCATGACGGTCGGCGCCTCCACCCACAGGCTCGCCAAGCTCGAGGCGGGCGACGAGATCGAGGCCTGCGTGGGCCCGCTCGGGAGGCCGCAGAAGATCGAGAGGTTCGGCACCGTCGCGATCGCGATGGGATGCTACGGGATCGGGGCGGTCCTGCCGGTGGCGCGCGCCATGAAGGAGGCGGGCAACCGGGTGATCGCGATCATGGAGGCCCGCGCCAGGCAGCTCATCTACTGGGAGGACAAGTACCGCGAGATCGCCGATCGCCTGGTCGTCAGCACCTTCGGCGACTCGGGCCCTGGCGGTGGCCGCGTCTCCGACGTGATCGACAGGCTGATCGCGGAAGGGGAGAAGATCGATCGCGTGGTGGCGATGGGCTGCATGTTCATGATGAAGAAGACGGCCGAGGTCACCCGCCCCCACAAGCTCAAGACCATCGTCAGCCTGAACCCGGTGATGATCGACGGGACCGGGATGTGCGGCGTCTGCCGCTGCACCGTCGGCGGGGAGACCCGCTTCGCCTGCGTGGACGGACCGGACTTCGACGGTCACGAGGTCGACTGGGAGGAGCTGACCTTCCGCAAGCGCTCCTACCTGGACGAAGAGATCCGCGCCCTCTCCGAGTGGGAGTGCCGCACCTATTGAGGGCGGGCGGCTGCGTCTTCTGTGAGATCCTGGCCGGACGGCGGCCGGCCAGCATCGTGCACCGGGACGAGCGGTCGTGCGCGCTGATGGACGTCCGGCCGGTGAACCCCGGACACGTCCTGGTGATTCCCGTCGCTCATGCGGCCTTTCTCGCCGAGCTCGATCCGGACTGCGGGGCGGAGCTCTTCAGGGTGGCGCAGCGGGTCGCGGCGGCGATCCGTCGCTCCGACCTCGGCTGCCAGGGGGTCAATCTGCTGCTCGCGGACGGCGAGGCGGCCGGTCAGGAGGTCTTCCACGTCCACCTGCACGTGATTCCCCGCCACCGCGGGGACGGCTCCGGCTTCCGCTTCGGCTCCGGCGGCGTTCCCCCTCCTTCGCGATCCTCGCTCGATTCGATCGCGGAGAAGGTCCGCGGCTCCCTCGGCTGACGGCGGGTCGCGTTCCCGGGGACATCCGCCTGCGGACGGGTGCATCTACTCGCCGATGATCTTGATCATCACCCGCTTGGGGCGCCGGCCGTCGAACTCGCCGTAGAAGATCTGCTCCCAGGGGCCGAAGTCGAGCTTTCCGTCGCTGACCGCCACCACCACCTCGCGTCCCATCACCTGGCGCTTGTGATGGGCGTCGGCGTTGTCCTCTCCGGTGCGGTTGTGGTGGTAGCGCTCGGGGCTGGAGTCGAAGGGCGCGAGCCATTCGAGCCAGCGCTTGTAGTCGTCATGCAGGCCGGGCTCGTCATCGTTGATGAAGACGCTCGCGGTGATGTGCATGGCATTGACCAGGCAGAGCCCTTCTCGAACGCCGCTCTTGCGCAGCGCCGCGCGGACCTTGTCCGTGATGTTGACGAAGTCCATGCGCTGCGGGACTTCCAGGGTCAGGATCTCGCGGTGGCTCTTCATCGCTTCTCCTTTGGCTCGGGTCTCGGGCAGGCCCGTCCGGGCGAGTCCCACCGGCCCCTACTGCCCGTCGGTGGCCGCGGTCCTGCGCCGTCCCAGCTCTTCGAGGATCGACTGGTGGATCCTGCGCGTGATCGGGAACCTGAGGAAGAGGAGCCCGCAGATCGCGGCGGCGATGGCGGGGATGATCGCGAACATCCACATGATGCCCACCAGCGCGGACTGCGGCTGCGTGATCGCGCCCTCCTGGTAGCCCCAGAAGCTCAGGCCGAGGCCGGCCGCTCCGATCGAGAGCGCCCGGGTGGTCTTGCGGAGAAGGCTCCACATCCCGAAGTACGCCCCATCCTTTCGCGTGTGGGTTCGCAGCTCGTCGTCGTCGATGATGTCGGGCATCGTCGACATCGCCATCACCCCGCGCGCCCCGCTTCCGATTCCGGCTCCCATGAGTCCCGCGTAGGCGAGGCCGATCCCGAAGAGCGGGACCAGCGCTGCGCCGAGCAGCGTTCCCGCGGAGAGGAAGGAGCCGATCGCGAAGATCGTCGCCTTCTCGAGCCGCCGGCCCAGCCGGACCCAGAGGGGGATGCCCGCGATCGCGGAGAGCAGGAAGACGACGATCAGCAGGATCTCGTGGACGCCCCCGAACTGCCACCAGTCGTGGATCGCGTAGAGAACGAGGGTGGCGGTCAGCCCGTTGGCGATCTGATCGAAGAAGAAGATGAAGGCGTAGAGGCGAAACGGCCGGCTCTTCAGGGTGTCGGCGAAGTCGCCGAAGATCGACGCGCGGGGCGGCGCGCGCGGCGTGTCCGGCTCGCGCGTGCCGAGGAAGCTGAGAAGCACCCCCACGAAGACCAGGCCGGAGAACTGCCAGGCCATGGTCGCGTGCGCCTCGCCCCTGGCGAGCATCCCGGCCGCCCGCGCGGCCTCCTCGCCGAGACCCTGAGCGAGCGCCTGAGCGACCGCGCCGTCCTGCATCGCGTCGAGCACCAGGAGGGGCGCGGAGGCGCCGATCAGCAGGCCGACCTGCGTCATCGCCTCGCGCCACCCCATGATCGCGTTGCGCTCCGCGTGCTCCTCCACCATCTCTCCAGCCAGGGCCGCGTGGGGCACGTTGATCAGGGTCTGCCCCGTCCAGAAGAGCAGGTTCCAGGAGAGGAGCCACAGGAAGAGCTGGGCCTGGCTCCACCCGGCGTCGGCGGAGAACATCGCGATGAAGCTGAGCGCGAGGGGAGCCATCCCCACCAGGAACCAGGGGCGCCGCCGCCCCCAGCGCGATCGCGTGCGATCCGAGATGTATCCCATCACCGGGTCGCTGACGCCGTCGAAGAGCTTTCCGATCATCAGCGCGATGCCCGCCAGCGTCGCGCTCAACGCGACGTGGTCGGTGTAGTACTTGAGCAGGTAGACGGCGACGATGAAATCGATGCAGCCGATTCCGAAGCCCGACATGGCGTAGAGCAGCATTCGTCCGCTGCTGAGCTTCTTGCTGCCGGGCTGCATCACGCGCGACGATGGGCCGACGGGTCGGGTTCCGGGCGCGTTCGCCCCCGCTGACGTGCCGGGGCGAACGGCTCGCCCTACACCGAGATGGCCTCGCCGGGCCGAAGCAGGCGGGCATCCCAGCCGGCGGCCGCATCGACGAATGCCCGGGCGTCGCTCTCGCTGCCGACGATGTCGCCCCAGTGATACGGGATGGCGATCCTCGCCCCGATCGCCTGGCAGGCCAGGGCCGCCTGGGCGGCATTCATGGTGTAGGTCCCGCCCACCGGGAGGAGCGCCACGTCGACTCCCGAAAGCCCGCTCATCTCCGCGATCTTGTCGGTGTCGCCGGCGTAGTAGACGCGCGCGCCGCCGAGCGTGATCAGCGCGCCGAGCCAGCCCTTGGCCTTGGGGTGGAAGTCCTTGCCGACGTTGTAGGCGGGGATCCCCTCGATCGAGGCTCCGGCGCTCTCGATGCGCTCCCCGGGTCTCAGCACCCTTCCGCCCGGGAGCGACTCGACGACGTCGGCGGGGCCGACCACGGTGGTGCCGTCCCGGGAGACCGCTTCCACGTCTCGGGCGCTCCAGTGATCGAAGTGGCCGTGGGAGACGAAGACGAGGCTCGCGTCGGGCTTCGGCGAGGGGAGCTTCCACGGATCGATGTAGAGCACGACATCCTCGGCGGCCAGTCGGAAGCTCGCGTGAGCGATCCAGCGGATCTGCAGCGCCATCGGCGAATCCTCCCCTCGAAGACCGGGATCTCTCGGGATGATACGGGCTCTCTCGCGCCTTCAGCAACCAGCCGCGAGCGGACTGCGCGAGGGCCAGGGGGAGAAGGAGGGAAGGGAGGACCCGGATGCGGGTG
>Ga0214473_10007678_pt1 | contig 12776 bp, 12 predicted proteins | sample RVTome_7_FD_203509 | JGI IMG/M metagenome (GOLD analysis project Ga0214473, IMG submission 203509) | Soil microbial communities from uranium-contaminated site in the Upper Colorado River Basin, Wyoming, United States - RVT98D197 | ecosystem: Environmental > Terrestrial > Soil > Contaminated >... | reverse complement strand
GATCCGAAACCGCGCCTGTCGTGTAGCCACCGTCGTGAGACGGTGGAGGGCAGGTTGGCAACCTGCCCCACTTCGACAGGCTAACAGCCGATCCCACCTCGGGCAGGTTGGCAACCTGCCCCACTTTAGCGCAACGAGCCGAAGCCGCTGTCGCTGCCGCTGCCGCTGCCGCCGCCGAAGCTGCTGCCGCCGCCGGAGGACCGGCCGCCCGACGAGCTGCCCGTGCCGGAGCTGCCGCGGCGGCTGGAGTTGCTGTTGCGCTGCGAGGTGCCGGTGCCCGTGCCGCGGTTCGTCGAGGTCGTGCGCGCGCGGTTGCTGGTGCTGCTCCCCTGCTGGCTGCCGAACAGCCCTTCGAGAATGGCCGCGACCTCTTCGGGATTGGCGTTCTCGAGCGAGTACGTGTAGACGTTGCGCTGCCGGGCCGGGTTGGCGTCCAGGCTCTGGACCATCTGGTCGATCTGCGTCATGATGGTGCTGGCGGCGCGGACGATGATGGAGTTCGTGCGCGTGTCGGCCACGGCCGTCACGGTCTCCTCCTGGATCTCGCGCTCGGTGTTGTCTTGCGAGCCGCCGCGTCCGCCGGGGCCGCCGCCCGGGCCGCCGCGCATGAAGCTGAACGGCCCGCCGAACATGCGGCCGCGCTGATCGCGGCTGGACGAGCGGCTTTGGCGCGTGGTGTCGAACACGTCGTTGATCGACTCGGCCGTCTCGGTGGCGTCGGCGTAACGGAGCGTGAACACGCGGACCTCGGTGATATCCTCCGACATCGTGTCGATGTCCTTGACCAGTTCATCGATGATCGGCACGACTTCCTGGGGCGCGCTCACCACAAGCGAGTTGGTGCGCGTGTCGGCGACGGCGACGACCAGCGCCTGGGCCTGGCGCGCCTGGCTGGCGCCGCTGGCCTGAGGCTGATTATTGTTGTTATCGCCGCCGCGGTCGCCGCCGAAGGGGCCGCCCCGGCCGGAGAAAAGGCGCTGCATCCGGTCGTCGCCCGTGCGCGTCGTTCGCGAGCGCGCCTGGAAGACCTCGGTGATCACGCGCGCGACCTCCTCGGCGTCGGCGTACTTCAGGCCGTACACTTTCAGCTTGGAGATCTCCGAGATCGACGTGTCGAGCGCCTGGATGAGCTCGGCCATGCGCCGGATGTCGGTTTGCGTTGCGGTCAGGACCAGCGCGTTGCTGCCCTGATTGGCCGTGAGACTGGCGTCCTCGGGCAACAGCGGTCGCATGTTCTCGATGAGCTGCGCCACGTCGGCGTATTTGACCGGTAGGATCATGGTCACGATCTCGTCGATCTCGGGGATGTCATCCGGGAGGCCTCGGAGGACATAGATGGGGATGTTCCGCCGGACGGCATTCTGGCGCGTCACGATGGTCAAAGTCCGCCTGCCCGGTCCGGTGCGGATGGCGGCGAATCCTTTCTGAAGCAGGATCGTATTGAGGAGCGCCACCGCCTCGTCCTTGTTCAGGGGCCTGTGGCTGACCACGTCCACGGCGCCCTCGACCTTGGCCTCGCGGACGATGATGAAACCGGCCGCGCGGCTGAGGTAGTCCAGGACCGTGTCCAGCGGCACGCCCCGGAAGTTGAACTTCAGCTCGTCGGCCGGCGCCGGCGGATCGTCCGACCGCGCCAGCGGTTCGGCGCGCGGGGCCGGCGACACGGCGACTGGCGCCGGGGCCACGGTGGCTGGCGCCGGGGCCGCGGCGGCCGGCAGCGGCCGCACGGAAAGCGGAACGGTCGGGCTGGTTGGAGTCGGTTGTGGGGCCGAGCGTGCGCTTGGCGCCAACCAGCCCGACACGATCAGAATCGTCACGAATGCAAGAGCGGAAAAGGGTTTCATCGTCCTGTCTCCTGTCGACGTCGTTCCATTAGTTTCTTGAGTACGTCATCGGCGGCGCCGGAAGCCGCCGGCGGCGCGCCGGGGGGCGGCGCGCCGGCGGCCGTGGCGGTCGCCTGCGTATCGTCGGTGCGTGTGACCGGGCTGGGCGCCGGGCCCGGGAGGATGTCGGCGGCGGACGCGATCTGCCAGGGCTCATCGCCGCGCCGGCGGAGACCGCCGCCCACGGGCAGCTCGACCGGGGCCTCGCCGCCCTCGAGCGTGACGCCGTCGGTGCGGACCGCGGCGACCCGATAGCCCGTCAGCGACTCGCCGGCGCGGACCGCCTTGCTGTTGCCGGCGTCCGACCCGCTGAAGAAGGCCACCACTTCTTCGCGCCCGCCAATCTCGTAGATGAACGTGCCGATCAGCGCGACGTATTCCGAGCGCACGACGGGCGGGGCGGGCGCCGCCCGGCCGGGCTCGCGGACGTCCTGCCGGCGGCTGGCGTCGAAGATGTTGCGCGCCGTGATCAGCCGGAAGGACTCAAAGGCCGTGCCGGTGGATTCGCGATCGTCCGTCCCGCGCGGTGCGGTTTCCGGCGTGGCCGCCAGAACCAGCGGGAGGGTGAGCAGCCAGCACGCGGCGTACGCGAGCATCGCTCTGAGAGCGTGTTTGTATGTAGTTCCCACTTTAGTGGGCGGTTGAAAAGCGGAAAGCCCCACTGAAGTGGAAACTACATACTTCCCAGACCGATGCTCCAAGTGGTTTTTAGAACACGCTCCGCGGGCTTTCATCGTCCGCCTCCCTGGGCCAGCACGAGGCCCGAGAATCGCATGCCCAGCGCGAGCTGCTTGCCCGTGTCGTCGGGGGCCGTGATCGTGACCTCTTCGATGCGCACGGCCAGCGGGTCGCGCTCGAGTTCGTAGAGGAAGCGCGCGATCGTGCCGAGGGCGCCCTGGGCCGCCGCCGTGCACTCCAGCAGGATGGCGTTCTCCTCGCCTTCGACCCAGCGCGGCTTGAGCGAGGTGACGCCCAGGCCGCTCTGCAGGCTCCAGCGCGCGACGGCCTGCAGCACGGCGTCCTCGGCGGTCGATTCGACGGGCGGCAACTCGCGCCGGCGCATCTCGTCCCAGCGCTGGCGCAACACGGCGTCGCGATCCAGCAGCGCCTGGCCCTTGTCCAGCTTCTGCTGGAGCGCGGCGATTTCGGTCGCGCGGGCGCGCCAGAGATTCAGCAGCGGCGCGGCGACGAGCTTGTCGCCCGCGAACACGGCGAAGCTCACCAGGGCCAGCAGGATCAGGATGCGCTCGCGCTTATTGCCCATGGTTGACACCTTCCTGCCAGAGAAAACTCAGTGAGAATTGCAGCGGCTGCGTGCCGCTCACCTGCTGAAATCGCAGATCGCCGACATCGGTGCGCGCCCGCAGCCGGTCGAGCATGCGCAGCCACTCGGCATTGGTCCGCGCGCGGCCCGAGCACGAGACGATCAGCCGGCCTTCGGCCGTGCGCCGGATTTCCATCGTCTTGGCCCAGACGGCGCCGTCTTCGGGAAAGGCCTCCGTCAGGGTGCGCGCGATCTGCAGGCTGGGAATCGAATCGTCGTACCAGGGCCGGAAGAGCCGCACGTTGCCCTGAAGCGTCTCGAGGGCGGTCACGTTGGACGCGATGGCGCGCCAGTCCGAGCGCAGGCGCGACAGGCGCACGTGCTGCTGGCCGAAGGCGCCGACGATCAGCAGGAGCAAAACCAGGGCCAGCACGGCCGGCAGCATGGCCGAGCGCCTCGACAGCACGCCCACGATGCGCCGGAAGGGGCTTGAGCGCGGCGGCAGAAACTCCAGCTCCGGACGGGTCCCGGCCAGGTATTCGGCGGCCGAGGCGACCACGGCCGGCGAGGCCTGCGAAAGGATCTCGGGCGAGCCGACCACGGCCGACGCCATGTCGCCGGCCTCGACGGTCAGCCCGATCTGGCGCCCGAACGGCGCCAGTTCGGTGAACAGCGCGTCGGCCAGGCGCTTGGGCCCGAAGACCTGCACGGCGCGGATCCGCTCGATCCGCTTGGGCTCGAGCTGCCCGAACGTGATGCGCAACTGCCGCGCGACGGCCTCCGCGGGGATGTCCGCTTGGCCCGGCTCGATGGAACCCAGGTCCGCGATCGAGCGCAACGTCAGCAGGCCCAACTGGTCTTCCACCGCCAGATCGATGCTGCCGTTCCAGGCCAGGAGGACGACGCCGGCTTCCTGGCGGGCGCCGGCGTTGTGCAGGAGCGACGTCACGCCGAGCGTCACGCCCAGGGGTTGCAGTCCGGCGTGGCGCAGCGCCTTGAGCAGCGCTTCCAGCTGGGCCAGCGGCACGCCGGCCACGAGGGCGCGGCGCGTGCCGTTCGTGCCGTTGCTGCGCAAGGACGAGAGCGAGAGGTGCTCCAGCGGCAGCGGAAACTCGCGTTCGGCCTGCGTCCGGATGTAGCTGGTCAGGTCCGGCTCGGAGAGGTCCGGCAGCGTGGTCTGCATCGTCAGGGCGCGTTTGAGCGGCAGGCAAAGCACGCAGTGCTTCTCGCGGATGCCGGCCGCGGCGAGCAGGTTCTGGATCTCGCTGCCCACGAGCTCGGGATCGTTGGCCAGCGGATCGAGCGCCATGCCGGCCGTCAGCGTCTGGCGGACCTCGACGCCGCGGCCCGTGCGGCGCAAGGCGGCGGCCGTCAGGCGGCGGTCCTCCAGCGCGATGCCGAGCAACGAGCGATGGCGATGCGTGGATCTCATCGGTAGCGCCTCTCTTCCGAAGTCGTGGAGGCAATCTCTTGGCGGATGGCGGCGCCCAGGGGCCAGCCCAGGCGGCTGCGGTCGCGCCGGTACGCCACGCGCGGCTCCGTGCCGTTCATCTCGATGACGAACAGCACGCGCCGGAAGCCCCGGCCGCCGTGGCCGACGGCGGCGACGTCGGCCGCGAATTGGCTGCTGCGCGTCGTCAGGTACGGCCCCGCCTCGATGGCCGCCTCTTCGTCGAGCGCCTGCGCGACCCAGGCGACCGTCGCCAGATCGTCGGCCTGCTTGCCCTGCCGGTACGCCACGAGCGTTTCGGCGTTGGCCTCGCCGATCCCGGGGATGCAGGCCAGCACGGCCGCGCTGGCCGTGTTGACGTTGATCAGGCCGCTGGTCCACTGGTCATCGGTCACCGAGAGCGCGTCGTACACCTGGGCGAACTCCTCGGGGGTCATCTGGCTGCGGATGTAAAACTCCAAAAGGCTGCGCATGCTCGTGCGGTTCGTGCCGACGGCGGCCAGGATCTCCTGGGCGCGCGCGCCCAGCGTCTCTTCGAGCGCCGTCCGGAGCGCCTCTTCGTCGCCCTGGATGCTGACGCGCGCCGTGCCGTCGGCGCGGGTGTTGGACTCGCGGCTCCAGACCGTGACGTATTCCAGCACGCCGGGGTCCAGGCGTCCGTCGCGGTTGTCCTCGGGCGGCGTTTCGTCGCCGTCGTCCTCGTTGGGATCGAGGACGCCGTTCTGATTGGCGTCCTCGCCGTAAAGGACGGTCCAGTCGGCCCCCGCGAGGAGGCGCAGCTCCTCGACCGTTTCGAAATTCGAATCCTTGCAATTATACTTGGGATTGCGCAGGAGATAATTCTGGCTCTCGGCGCCGTCGGGCGAGAGCTCGGTATCCGTGTCGCGCCAATCGATGATGGCGGCGGCCAGTTCCGGCGTCATGCACCGCAGCGCTTCGAGCATCTCGCGCGTGGCCGTGTTGAGGTTCAGCTTCGAAGCCTCGTCGATCAGGCCGAACACGGGGCGCGTCTTCTCCTGCTCGTCCGTGCCGCGCCCCAGCAGCCAGAAGCGGCCCTCGTCCAGCGCCACGGCTTCCGACTCGTAGGTGGTGACGTCGGGCAGCCGGCCGGGCTCTTCGGCGTTCTTGAGGAGATAGGCCACGTAGCGGGCCGCGCCCTCGATGGCCTGCGTGGCCTCGAATCCCGCCACGGTGTTGTCGGCGGCCCGGTACTCGAGCATCATCGAGTGGCCGAAAAGCAACGCCGTGCTCACCAGCGTGGCCGAGATCCAGAGGATGACGACCAGGATCGTCCCGTTTTCTCTCCCATTACGTATCGTACGTAGTTCCCACTTCGGTGGGCTAGTACGTAGTTCCCACTTCAGTGGGCTAGTACGTAGTTCCCACTTCAGTGGGCTAGTACGTAGTTCCCACTTCAGTGGGCTAGTACGTAGTTCCCACTTCAGTGGGCTTCTTGAGTTTAGCGCCCCACTAAAGTGGGAACTACGTACAGTTTCGTCGATGTGCATGCGGCGTGTCATCGTCCACCACCGCCTTGTCCGCCGCCGCCGCCGGTGGGGCCTCCCGTTTGACCGCCCGTGCCGCCGGGATTGGGGCCCGGTTCACTTGGTTGTGGGCCGCTCGGGCTGGTCGGGCTCGTCGTCTCGGTCGTGGCCTCGTCGCCGGGGCGCACGACGATCGGCACGACCAGGTCCATCGGCAGGGCCGGCCGCTTTTCCGCCTCATCGACGACGAAGCGGATCTGCACGCGCACGGCCTCCGGCAGCACGGTTTCCTGCGTGGTGGAATCCCACGCCTCGACCCAATCCTCGCCGTCGTAGTAAGCGAACTGGAGCGATTCCACGTTGCGCACGAGCGTGCGCACCGGCGGCTCCTCGGTCGTCGAGGGCAGCAGGTTGCGCGTGGCCGACCGGACGAGATCGCAGGGGCGCGTCAACGCGCCGCCGCTGCCCGCGTCCTGGGATTCGACCAGTTCGTAAGCCACCTTCTGAATATCCCCCCACGGCTCGGCGTCGGTGATCCGGCCCGAGGCGGTGTGCAGTTCGAGGCGATCCCGCCGCGCCGTGCCGCTGTTTTCCTTGATCCCGGTCATCGATCCGGCCAGCAGGCCCGAGGGCGCGACGATCGAGGCGAGGTCGTCGCGGAGAATCGCGGCGGCCGCGTCGCGCAGGACGTCCTGCTCGAGCGTCTCGTGCGCGCCGTCGCGCAACCGCAGCGCGCCGTGCAGGACCGAGTAGACGGCGCCGACGATCGCGGCGAACATGGCCGTCGCGGCCAGCACCTCCAGGAGCGTGAAGCCCCCGCGCCTTCGCCATGTCGTCCGGGTCGTTTTCATGATGCCGACTCCGATGCCGTCGCCGATTCCGACTCCGATTCATCCACGAGCGTGCTCAGGCGCACGCTATACTCGTTGCCCTGCGCCACGAACGTCACTTCGACCGTCAGCACCCGCATCGTGTCGACGCCCCAGAGTTCGTCCGTGGCCTCCCAGCGGTAGCCGGGCCAGTCCTCGCCGAGGTCGCCCTCCCGCTTGGTCGTGCGCCAGTTGCCCGTCACGACCAGATCGTTGAGCACTTGGTCGGCCAGTTGGGCGGCCACGCGCTTGTGGTCGGCCACGACCCCCGCGCGGTTGGCGATCATCAGGCCCCGGACGGTCACGGGGATGAGGATGGCCACGAAGACCATGGCCGCCAGGACCTCGGCGAAGGTGAAGGCGCGCCGCGGGAAGCACGCTGAAGCGCGCTGGGAAGATTGCAGGCAGGCGCTTTTCCCCGGCCTCAAGGCCGGGGCAAGGGAGCAACCTCCTGAAGGAGGTAGCAGCGCCGGCGAAGATTCGTGGGGCCGAGGTCCAATCGGTTTTGCCAAATCGAGTCCATCGGCCCGAAGGCCGATCAGTTCTGATTGCACAAGAATGCGCGGATTCGTTTTACCCTCTTCAGAGGGTTCCATTCTTGCCCCGGCCTTGAGGCCGGGGAAGGCCGCCATAATACGATTCCCCGCAGCACGCTTCAGCGCGCTTGCCCTGAGCGCTTCAGCATCGCGCGTCAGCAGAGGCCCAACGGTTCCCCGACCGTTTGCCCCGGCACTGCTCTGGCGCGCCCGCCTAGCGGGTCCGCCGGCTTGTCGCTGTGCGCACATTGGCCGCTGCCTCCTGCTCGAGTTCTTCCATCATCGCGTAGCCCAGGCCGCCCTCGATCTGTTCGAGGCCGATGGCCTCGTCGTGCTCGAGGTCGCGGATAATCAGCCGCGAGGGGCTGGAGGCCTCGATCGAGCCGTCGGGCTGGCAGAGAATCACAAGCATCGCGCTCTTCTGCGTGGCCGTCGTTTCGGCCTCCACGGTCAGGCCCGTGCCGAGCGTGAACTCGATCGGTTCCTTGGTCTCCTGATCGTCATATCCGGGCGCCGGGCTCAGGCCGTAGGCGCCGTTATCGCTGTCGATCCACAGCTCCATGGGCACGCCGCGCGAGACGGCCTCGTTGCGCCCATACTGCGTCAGCGCCAGCATCCGGCGCGCCTCCTCCTGGAGCGAACGGCCGCGGGCGAACCGCGACAGCAGAGGCATCGACAGCGCCAGCACGATGCTCAGCAGCCCCATGACGACGATCAGTTCGATCAGCGTCATGGCGCGTGCGCTCTGCCTCATGGATTTGCCCGGCCGGCCCATCGTCAGCGCTCCAGTTTATCCTGCCAGTTGATGATGTCATCGCCGCCGCCCACGCGGCCGTCCAGCCCCATGGACATCAGGTCGTAGCCTTCCTCGTTGTTCTTGCCGGGGTACGTGTAGACGTACTCGTTTTCCCAGGGATCGCGGGGGATGCCGTGCCTGAGGTACGGCCCGCGCCAGTTCTTGGCGTTGTTCGGCCGCTCGACGAGGTCCAGCAAGCCCTCGGCGCTCCTGGGATAATAGCCGTTGTCGACCTCGAAGGCGTCGAGCGCCGTCTCGAAATTGGCGATCTGCGTCTGCGCCGCCGTGAGCCTGGCCTGCTCCGAGCGGCCGCGGAACTTCGGCACCACCACCGCCGCCAGCACGCCCAGGATCACCATGACCAGCAGCAGCTCGACCAGTGTGAAGCCCGTCCGGCGCCGTCGTGCGTGGCGGGCGCCTTTCCGATTGTCTTTGCGCGAGAACATCCTGGAACACCTCCTCTGTCCCTATCGCTTCTTCATCGTGACGCTGACGCCCGAACCGTACAGGAAATGCGTCTCCAGGTTCGGGTTCGTCGTGATGGCCTGGATATATTTCGGGTCCGCCATGCGCGGCGTGATGTTGTGCGCGACGATGAGCCCGCCGGGCCGCACGAGCGGCAGCAGCTTCTCCAGATAGTCGATATAGCCTTCTTTATCGGCATCGAGGAACACCAGATCGATCGGCTCCTTGATTCTCGTGACCGTCTGGTGGGCGTCGCCCTCCACCAGCGTGATCAAATCGCTCACGCCGGCGCGCTTGAAGTTCTCGCGTGCCATATTCGCGCGGCGCGCGTCGATCTCATGCGTGGTCAGTTTCCCGCCGGTCGTGCGCAGCGCCAGGGCAAACCAGATCCCCGAGTACCCGTTCGACGTGCCGAGTTCGACGACGTGCTTGGCGCCAAGGGCCTCGGTGAGCAACCGCAGCAGCCGCCCGTCGGCGACCGGGACGTTCATGTTCCCGCCGCGCTGGTTGCGATCCATGTCCTCAAGGACGGCCAGGATCTTCTTCTCTTCGTCGGATTTCGCCTGCGGGCTGCTCGACAGCGCGCCGGCGTCGGCGGGGACGTCGGGTCGGCCCTGCGGGGGCCGGCCCTCGAAGCCCCCGCGCCGTCCCGGACCGCCCTCGCGCGGGCCGGGTGTCAGTGCATCCATCTCCTGGCGCGTGAGCGCCCCGTCTTTGTCGGCATCCGCGCGCACGAGCCGCTCCCAGTACCATTCCGCGACCTCGTCCTTCGTCACGCGGCCGTCCTGGTTCCGGTCGGCCATCTCGACAAACGCCCGCGGCGGGATGAACGCCGGCCCAGGCCCCTCCGGGCGGGGAAACGCGCCGCGCGCGCCCGCCCGCTCCTGCGCCGCCGAATCGTACGAACCCACAACCAGCGCCGCCGCAACCAGCGCCATCGCCGCCGCCACACCCAATCGCTTTCTCATCGCAGTGCCTCCCAAAAGGTTGATCGCTACTTGATGTAGTCCTGAATCGAGAAGATCGGGATCACCATGCCGACAAAAATCGTGCCGATGAACGCCGCCATGAGGAAGAGCAGGAGCGGCTCGGCCAGCGCAACCGACGTCTTGAGCTGCCGGTCGAGGTCCAGCTCGGTGACGCCGGCGATGCGCACGAGCTCCTGGTCAAGCTTGCCCGTTTCCTCGGCCACGGCGATCATCTCGAGCACCGATTCGGGGAACAGGCCGCCGCAGTCGCCGAGGCTGGCCGCCAGTCCGTCGCCCTGCTTGACCCGGTCGATCGCGTGCTCGACGGCGTCCACGAGGAGTTGGTTGCCCAGCGACTCGCGCGCCACGCGCAGGGCGCTGATCAGCGGCACGCCCGAGCCGACCAGCGTCCCCAGCATGCGGCAGAAGCGCGACATGGCGAAGCGCGCGATGAGCGAGCCGACCACCGGCATGCGCAGCACGAGGCGCTCCCACGCGCGCCGGCCCTGTTCGCTGCGCAGCCACCCACGCGCCCCGACCACCGCGAAAATCAGCCCCACGGCCAGGAACGGGCCGTAGCGGCTGACGATCTCGCTGGCGCCCATGATCAGGCGCGTCAGCAGCGGCAGCGCCGCGCCGAACTCCGCGAAGATCATCTGGAAGCGCGGGATGAAGAACGTCAGCAGGAAGACCAGCACGCTGATCGCCAGCACGAGCAGAACGCTGGGGTAGATCAGCGCCGACATGACGCGCGAGCGCAGCTCCTTCTCGCGCGCCTGGAAATCGGCGATCTGCCCCAGGACGACGTCGAGGAAGCCGCCGGTCTCGCCCGCGTGCACCATGGCCGTGTACACGCGCGGGAACGTCACCGGCGACTGCGCCATGGCCTCGGCCAGCGCCGTGCCGTCGACCACCAGGTCGTGCACGCGCTTCCATTCCCCGGCGGCCCTCGGGCTCGAGGTCTCCTTGCCCAGGATCATGAGCGCGCGGCTCAGCGACACGCCGGCGGCCAGCAGACTGGCCAACTGGCGCGTGAAGTTCTCCAGCGCCCGGTGCGAGACGCGCTTGCGCCGCCAGGGCGAGGGCGCCAGAGCGCGCCCGGACTCGGCGCCGTTGGCCGCCTCGGTCAGGCAGATTGGCTGGAGCCCGCGCTGCTCGAGCTGCCGGAACGCCTCCTGGCGGCCGCCGACATCCAGCCGCCCTTCGGCGATTGTCCCGTTGGCTTGGAGCGCCCGATATCGAAACCCGCCCATGTGGCTCTCGCCTCCGCCGCGCCGGATAACCCTGTGGGGATCGGCACGCTGCTACCGCCTTGCCGGATGGAGATGCCCTCGCCGGGAGGAGTGGATCGCGAAGCATTCCGGCAAGGCGGCAGAAGCCTGTCGATTCCCTGCGGCTGTCCTCCGTAAGCGCGCCGCGCGCTGTTCTTCGTACCCGCTTCAGCGGGTTTTCACTTGCCCCGGCCTTGAGGCCGGGGATCAGGCCGACCCTCTTCCTTCTTGAGCGCGCTTTAGCGTGCTTGTCCGCCGCTTTAGCACAGGGCGCGTGTGGCTGAAGCCTCTCGCAAGCGCGCTAAAGCGTGCTCCCCTCAAGGGGCAGGAGCGCCGTCCCCGGCCTCAAGGCCGGGGCATGGAAGACGAACCCTCTGAAGAGGGTGGAAACAACCGCGTTCGACATCTGCGTATCCAGCGGGTCCAAGCCCGAAAGCGAGTAGAAGGAATCGCGTTCCGTTCCGCTTGTTCTGAAATCCAACATTTCTGGCTCGAACCGCCTCAAGAATAGGCTACGAATTTATGAGCCAATGCACTAAGCTACCGTGGCGTGACCGTTCAGCCGCTCGTCCTTGGTCACGCGCAACACTTCGGTCACCGTCGTGGCCCCTTCGGCCACCAGTCGCCAGCCGTCCTCGTAGAGCGAGCGCAGGCCGTAGCGGCGCGCCACCTCGCGGACCTCGCCGGACGAATGCGACGTCAGGATCAGCTGCCGGATCTCGTCGTTGAGGTCCATCACCTCGAACACGGCGCGCCGGCCGTGAAATCCCGTGTGCCGGCAGGCCTCGCACCCGACCGGGCAATACAGCGCCAGGTCGGCCGGCAGGCCGATCCGGTCGCGGAAGGCCATGGACTTGGGCGAGCGGTCCTCGCCCTTGCAGTGCGGGCAGAGGACGCGCACGAGGCGCTGCGCGAGCACCGTTTCCAGCGACGAGGCGACCAGGTACGGTTCGATCCCCATGTCCACCAGGCGCGTCAGGGCGCCGGGCGCGTCGTTGGTGTGCAGGGTCGAGAACACCAGATGCCCGGTCAGCGACGCCTGCACGGCGATCTGCGCCGTCTCGCCGTCGCGGATCTCGCCCACCAGGACCACGTCGGGGTCGTGGCGCAGGATCGACCGCAGCCCGCGCGCGAACGTCAGGCCTGCCTTCTCGGATACTTGAATCTGGTTGACGCCGCGCATCTGGTATTCGATCGGGTCCTCGATCGTGATGATCTTGCGCTCGACCGTGTTGATCTCGTTGAGGGCCGCGTACAGCGTCGTCGTTTTGCCGCTGCCGGTCGGCCCCGTGACGAGCACGATCCCGTGGGGCAGCTCGAGGATGGCCTGGAAGAGCCGCAGCTCGCGCTCGCCCATGAACAGCTCGGTCAGGCCCAGCAGGGCGATGTCCTGCCGCAGGAGGCGCATGACGACCGCCTCGCCGTGCAGCATCGGGATCACCGAGACGCGCACGTCCACCTCGCCCTGCTGGATGCGGATCTTGATCCGGCCGTCCTGGGGCAGGCGCTTCTCGGCGATGTCGAGGTGGCTGAGGATCTTCACGCGCGAGACGATCGCCGGCTGGTAGCGCTTGAGGCGCGACGGCACGGGCACCTCCTGGAGCACGCCGTCGATCCGGTAGCGGATGCGCAGCTCGTTCTCGAACGGCTCGAGGTGGATGTCCGTGGCGCGCAGGGCGATCGCGTCGCCGAGCACCTGGTTGACGAACCGGATGATCGAGGCGTCCTCGGCCGCCTCGTCGAGGTCCACGTCCTCGTTGGCCCCCTCGTCGACGACCTGCAGCACCGCC
>Ga0214473_10007677_pt1 | contig 12776 bp, 8 predicted proteins | sample RVTome_7_FD_203509 | JGI IMG/M metagenome (GOLD analysis project Ga0214473, IMG submission 203509) | Soil microbial communities from uranium-contaminated site in the Upper Colorado River Basin, Wyoming, United States - RVT98D197 | ecosystem: Environmental > Terrestrial > Soil > Contaminated >... | reverse complement strand
CCCTTAATTCAACCCCCTAACCCCCACTCTTGGGGGAAACTAGAGGCGCGGGCTTGTTGCGCTTTGCGCAACAAGCCCGCGCCTATTTTAATAATTTAATTTTTGTCGAATGCGTTTATCTATTTCTCTTTTTTTAATTCTTTCCCGCTTGTCAAATTTCTTAAGCCCTCTTACCAGGGCAATTTCAATTTTAATTAGGCCGTTTTTAATATAAACACTAACCGGGATAATAGTCAAGCCTTTTATTTTTTCTTTGCCGATTAAATAATGAATTTCTTTTTTATTCAGCAAGAGTTTTCGCGGCCTGGTCGGCTCATAATTTTTTTGGCTATAGCCGGCTTTGCGGTAAGGGGATATATGGCAATTCTTCAGCCAAACTTCTGTCGCCTGGTTTTTTCCATTAATTGTCAAAGACACATAACTGCCGGTTAAGTTGATTTTTCCCAGTTTAATTGATTTGACTTCCGGCCCGGACAAAATCACTCCGGCTGACCATTTTTCCAAGACTTCATTATTAAATAAGCCTTTTTTGTTTTCCGTGATGATTTTCATATGGTTATTATAGCAGTAAAAAGGTGGTCTTGGGCAGGGGCGCCCAGACCGTCCAAAAATGCCCTTTTGGCATTTCGACTGAAGTCCCGCAAAGCGGGACGGAATGGAGAAATCCCTTGATTAATTAAAAGGGATTCCTCGACTGCGCTCGGAATGACAAGAAATAAAGGATTTCTCCATTTAGTACATTCAGGATTGCTCGAAATGACAGTTGTCGGACGGTCCTAGGTGCCTCTACCTCAACGCCTCTCTTCTTGCGATTTTCTTTAATTTTCCTTATAATTTTAATATGTTAAACATAAAGACAATTTTAAAAGAGTCTTTGGCTGGCATTCTAAAAAAAGTTTATCAAACAGTGGAAAAACAGGGGTTGGATTATGATATTACTTTTTCGGCAAATCCGGCTTTTGGCGATTACAGCACCAATGTTTTTTTCAAGCTTGGTCAAATAACCAAAGAAAACCAGGCCACCATGAGTAAAAAAATCATTGGGGCTTTGTGGCAAGAAAAAAATATTAAAGATAATTTTTCCAAAATTGAGCTAGCTTCGGGCTATCTTAATTTTTTTATTAAAGAAAAAAGGCTTTATCAGAATTTACAAGAAGTTTTGAAGAAAAAAGATAAATTTGGAGCATTAGCTATTGGCAAGGGTAAAACCCTGGTCATTGATTATTCTTCGCCAAACGTTGCCAAGTTGATGCACGTCGGTCATTTGCGTTCGACGATCATCGGCCAGGCGCTTTATAATATCCATAAATTTTTGGGCTACCAGGTTATTGGCGACAACCATTTGGGTGACTGGGGGACGCATTTTGGCAAATTAATATATGCTTATAAAAATTTTGCCGCTAAAGAAAAAATAAAAAAGAATTTTATTGAAGAGGTCACCAAGCTTTATGTGGATTTTAACCGACGGGCCAAGCTTGATCCGAGATTAGACGAAGCGGCCAGAATTGAAACTAAAAAATTTCAGGAAGGCGATAAAGAAAATATGAAGATTTGGAAATATTTCGTCAAGGAAAGTTTAAAAGAATTTAATCATTTATATAAAAGATTAGCTGTCAAAATTGATTTTACCCTGGGCGAAAGTTTTTATCAGCCAATGCTCAAAGAAATTATCAAAGAAGCCAAGAACAAAAAAGTTGCTCAAATTTCTGAAGGCGCTTTAATTATTCCTTTGGCTAAATTTAAATTGCCGCCGCTTTTAATTCAAAAATCGGATGGCGCGACAATGTACGCCACCACTGATTTAGCGACCATTAAATATCGGATAAAAAAGTGGCGGCCAGAAAAAATCTTGTATGTCGTATCCAACGAACAGGCTGGTTATTTTCCACAAGTCTTCAAAGCGGCTGAATTGCTCGGCTATTTAAAACCCGATATTGCTTATCATGTAAAATTTGGCATGGTCTTAGGTGAAGCTGGTAAGAAATTTTCTACCAGAGCCGGCGAGGTAATCTTGCTTGATCATTTTCTTGATGAAGCAATTAATCGAGCTTATAAAATCGTCAGTGAAAAAAATCCAAAGTTAAAAGAAGGAGAAAAAAGAGAAATCGCCGAGGTTGTCGGTCTGGGCGCTCTGAAATACAATGATTTATCCCAGAACCGCTTAACCGACATCGCCTTTAATTGGGATAAGATGCTGGATTTTCAGGGGAACTCTGCGCCTTATCTGCAATATACTTATACGAGAATCCAAAGTATTTTAAGAAAAGCCAAAATTAATAAGCTAAAAAAATTTAATCCGGCATTTTTAAAAGATCAGAGGGAATTATTAATAATGCGGCAGTTAGTAAATTTTTCTGAAATTGTTGAACGAGCGGGCAAGGATTATCTGCCAAATATTCTGTGTGATTATTTATATAAACTAGCCAGTGATTTTAATGGTTTTTATGAATCGTTGCCGGTATTAAAAGAAAAGGAAGGCGTGAGAACAGCGCGATTGTCATTAATAACCGGCGTTGCCCAGGTGATTAAGATTGGGTTAAATTTACTGGGAATAAAAATTTTAAATAAAATGTAAATCAGGGGCACGGCCCGCCGCAGGCGGGCCGTGCCCATTAAAACAACCATAAAGTATAAAGCACTACTTCATACTTTACACTTTTGGGAAAATCCTGTATAATAAATAATAGGGTAAGGCTGTTGATAACTTTGTTTTATTAACACAGGTAAAGACGTAAAATCCGTTAATTGTAGAGACGCACAATTGTGCGTCTCTACCCCGGCGGTCGGATAATTCGGATTTTGCGTCTTTATCTGCGGGCATCTGTGCCCTTCTTCTGTGTCTTTCAGCGGTTATCTGCGACTTATCAGTATAAATAATATAAAAATTGGACCAACTGATGCGCAAAAATAAAAATAAACATTTACTATTAGTTTTATACCTGATTGTTTTTTTAATTTTATATAATTTTCCTTTCCGAGAAATTTTTAAGCAAGATTTTTTACCTTCCGTTGATAAAGCTAAGGCTCTAGAAGTGACAATTGATAATAATATTCATTCTTGGGATCAAACTAGTCAAAGGACTCCTAATGTAGTTTTTCTTAGCAATGGAACAACTGGCTATGTTTTTGGCGTAGATCCTGGTGATATTCTTGGTGGCCCTTGTGTTTATTGGAAAACAACTGATGCCGGTCTCACCTGGTCAGCGGCTGTTGCAATAACCTCTCAGACCGATTGTTTTGGCACGACCGTTTGGTATGACCGCTGGACACCCGGTGATACCACCGGCAACTATATCCATATTGTCTTTTCTGAATCTAGTGGGGATGACCTTTACTATGAAAGATTAGATACCACTAATGATAGCCAATTGGGCGAAGTTGATACCACCACTCAATCAACTACTATGGATACTTATAATGTATTTTCCATAGCCAAAGCCACTGATAATGATCTTTATCTAGGAACCGCTGATGGTGATGATAGCTTTGTTGTTCGTTGCCCCTCCACTTCCGATTGCAGTCAAGCCGGCTCTTGGGCAGAGACCGCTTCAAATCCAATGGATCTAGATAATGATGAAATTATTTTAATGCCCCTTGCCAGTGGAAATGTCCTGTTAATTAATTGGGATATCTCAGCAGCCACCAATTCGATGAGAAGCAAGGTTTATACTGATTCCGGCTCGCCGGCTTGGGATGCCTCTTGGACTGTTATTGGTAATGCTACAGACAATCTTGCTTATAGACATGCCTTTGGCGCGACTGTTGATTCAAGTAATAATATTTATTTTTGCTATACGAATAAATTAAATTCCACTCAAGGCGATATTCAAACTTTTATCTACAATGGCAGTTGGACGGCTAAAACTGATGTGATTACTAATACCAGGGTATATCAATGTAATATTGCTTTAGATAATTTAACCGGTGATGTGATTACAACTCTTATTGCCACCGATAATCATTTATATATGAAACTTTCAAATGACAACATGACTACTTGGAGCGATCAAGTACAGATTGACGCAACGGCGGAAGCAATAGTTAGTAATTCCTTAAATATGATGGGCAATGTTGTTTATGGGGTTTGGAAAGGCACAACCAACGAAGATTTATTTGGCAATTTTGTCACTCCTGATAATCTTATCCAATCAGCTTATCGTTTTCAGGATGATAACAGCGCGCCCAATAGTAATGTTAATATGGCCAATGCTAATACGGCCACGTCTACGGTTAGTCTTGGCCAAAGAATTACCGCCAGAATCCAAGTAGAAAATAGCGGGTTGGCAGCGACGACAACCGTCTATAAGCTGCAATTCAGCATTAACTTGTCAAGCTGGACAGATGTGGGGCCTTGGACGGCCATTAGTTATGCGACTGGCACTTCTGATACTGGCGCGGCTATTACTTCACAGGTCGCTGGCGCCCCGACCGGTTTAACTTGGGCGAACGGTACGTGGAATGAAATGGCCACGAGTACCGGCACCTTTACTTTAACAAATGGTTATTATACTGAATTTGCTTTCATGATTCATACAGCTAATGCCGCAGAAAATACCACTTATTATCTACGACTTTACAATACTACCTCTAATCAGACTTTAAGGGGCTATGCTTATTATCCTACCCTGACCACTGCAAATTCCACTAATAATACAAGAAGGTATTCTTTTAATCGCTTTGCCACACCACCAACCATTACTAATGACTTAGATTATTATTTTGATGATCTGGAATATACACGAGTCGCATCCTCTAATGACATTTATGCTACCTCTGCCAGTACGGCGGTTAGCGCGCCTTTTGTCCTATTGATTAAGAAAAATTCCAATAGCACCGATCAGATTAGCCCCAGCTGGGAGGGTCAAACCAGCACTGCTTGCGACGCAACTAAATATGTGGTTTTGGAAGTCTATAACTTTACTGTTTCGGGCTGGCAAAGCAAAGCCACCAGCACCACCTGCTTGGCTGATACTGATTTTACCTTAACTACTACCATTTCTTCCGGCGTAAGCAGCTTTTATGACGGCAGTAGCTGGACTTACTGGCGTGTTTATAAAACTGAATATAATACACGTGTACTTACTGATTCCTATTCCGTTACTTTCAGTGCTGGTGGCGGCGCCTTAAGCCTGTCGGCGCCGGCAACCGTCACCTTCAGCTCCTATACTTTAGGAGGGTCGGGGATGAGCGAATATACTTTTGCCACTGGCACCGAACAAATTATTGCGGCTGATTCGGGCTTAGGCAGTGGCTGGACCCTGTCAGGGACATTGACGGATTGGGATTACACCCCTACAAAAAAAATACCCAATAGCCAGACTTATTTTCAGTCCAATGGAACCTTATCAACTGAACCGACAATTGTTTTCAGTAATCAAAGCACCACCGGAGTAAGTGAAGGTACTGATAATCAGGGCTTCTCGGGTTCAGTAACTCTGGTCACTGCCTCTAACGGCAATGGCGTAGGAACTTATTATATTCAGCCGACTCTTGATTTGTATATCTACAATACCTCTACTTATATCGGTACCTATACCGCGACAATGACTTTAACCCTTGCCCTAAACGCCCGGCCGCCGCTTTTTAAAACTTTGTGGCAGAGACTAAGGGATTTCTCCACTCTCGGTCGAAATGCCAAGTTTTTTAACGAAGAATATGGTTTTAACAAATTAGCTTATTTAAATAATTATAATTGGCCGAAGTTGTTTATTGTTAATTCTAAAGAGTGGCAGGGGGAGAGGTTAATAGCGTAAATTATCTGTAATCAAAGATTAAAAATTTATTAATGGTTAAAAACTTTGGCATTTCGACCGACGACCCTGAGCCTGTCGAAGGGGAGGAGTGGAGAAATCCCTCCAGTAGCCAGCATTTTAAATAAAGGGATTTCTCGTCCTTCAACTTCGCTCAGGACGCTCGAAATGCCAAAGAATAGCAATAATCTGCGTCTATCAGCGATTATCCGCGTTAAACAAAAATAAAAATTTTACCCCTGCAGCAGCAAGGGAAAAACAAAAATGAAAAATAGCGGTTTATTAAAAATCGGACAGTTGGCCAGACTGGCCGGAGTACTGCCCTCCACCATCCATTTTTATACCCAAGAAGGGTTATTAAGGCCCAAGGGCTGGACTCGCGGCGGATATCGTTTGTATCCCCAAGAAGAAACATTAAGGGTTTTGGAAAAAATTGATTATTTACAAAGAGAAAAAAGGTTAACGATTAGTGAAATTAAAAAAATTTTAAAATAATTTATTTAAAAAGATGAGCGAGAATAAAAATCTGAAATGCAAGTACAATTGGACCGAACCGGATTACAGAAAAGTCTGTAGCTGGCGCGGTCGCCAAGATAAGAAAAAAAGCGTCTGGAAGTTTTTATATTCACTTTTTTTCTAAAACCATGCTTGTCGTAAGTTGGGTGGCGGGGCGGGGGCATTCTGCCAAGTAGTAGAGCCTCTGCTCCGCCTTTGTCGTAAAAGGCTTGCCAAAATAAGGATTTTTCGTTATGATTTAAAATAATTATGCAAAATTTTCCTAAAATTGAAGAAGAAATTTTAAAATTTTGGAAGGAGCAGAAGATTTTTAAGAAATCCCTGGCCAAAGACTCGCCCAAGGGCGATTTTACATTTTACGATGGTCCGCCTTTTGCCACGGGCACGCCTCATTATGGCCATTTGGTTCCCGGGACAATTAAAGACATTATTCCTCGTTTTAAAACCATGCAAGGATATCACGTTGAACGTAAATGGGGCTGGGATTGTCATGGTTTGCCAATTGAAAATATTATTGAGCAAAAACTGGGTTTAAAAAATCGTCAAGATATTGAAAAAATTGGGATTGAGGTTTTTTGCGAAGATTGTCGCAGTGAAGTTTTAAAATATGCAGATGAATGGCGGAAAAGCGTAGAAAGAATTGGCCGCTGGGTAGATATGGATGATGATTATCGGACAATGAATCCAGAATACATGGAATCAATCTGGTGGGTATTTAAGTCTCTTTGGGACAAAGGCCTGATTTACGAAAGTTATAAATCCATGCACATCTGCCCGAGGTGCGAGACGACTTTGTCAAATTTTGAAGTGACGCAGAATTATAAAGACATCAAAGATTTGTCAGTGACGGTTAAATTTGAATTAATTGATGAACCAGGCACTTATCTTTTAGTCTGGACAACGACACCTTGGACGTTGCCGGGGAATGTGGCGCTGGCGGTTAATCCAGAAACTGAATATGTAAAAGTTTTATTAAAAAGTAATTATTATATTTTAGCTAAAGATCGGTTAGCTGACATTTTTCAAGAAAATCCTCCAGAAAAAATTGAAAACATAAAAATTAAAGATTATTATCGTAAAAAATATCAGCCGCTTTTTGACTATTATTCCAAAAATGATTCGCCAGCTGGCGAATTAGAAAATCATAAAAATGGCTGGCAGATTTATGCCGCGGATTTTGTAACCACCGATGAAGGCACGGGCATTGTCCATGTTGCGCCAGCTTTTGGTGAAGAGGATATGAATTTAGGCAAAGAAAAAAATCTGCCGTTTATCCAACATGTAGATATGACGGGCCGGTTTAAGCCGGAGGTAACTGATTGGGCCGGTGAATTAGTCAAACCAAAGGATAATCCGCAAATAACCGACAAAAAGATCATTGAAAAATTAGAAAATGAAAATAAATTATTCAATAAAGAAGAAATTACCCACAGTTATCCTTTGTGCTGGCGATGTGATACACCGCTGATAAATTATGCGGCCAAATCCTGGTTCGTCAAAGTTACCGAAATCAAAAATAAGTTAATTAAGAATAATAAGTTAATTAAGTGGATTCCGGCTCACATGAAAGAAGGACGTTTTGGAAAGTGGTTGGAGCAGGCTAAGGATTGGGCAATTTCTCGAAATCGCTACTGGGGTGCGCCACTACCGGTCTGGAAATGCGAACAATGCCGGGAAACTAAAGTTATTGGTTCGGTGGAGGAATTAAAAGAGCAGACAAATAATTTAATCACTAAAATAATTTTAATCAGACACGGTGAGAGCGAAAAAAATATCAAAGACGTTTTTGATGCCCAGGGCGATGATTTTCATTTGACCAAAAACGGTCAGAAACAAACCAAGGCAGCGGCAGAGATGATTAAAGAGGAAAAAGTTGATAAAATTTTTTATTCGCCGATGCTGAGAACCCGGGAAACCGCAGAGATAATCAATAAAAAATTTAATTTGCCGCTTAGCCCCGCCCAGGAGCTTCTGGAAATAAATAACGGTAATTGGGAAGACAAGGCTCGTTATGACCAATCGATCCAAACATCTCGGGCGGCTTACAAAGCTTTGACTTTGGACGAGCAATATCAGGCCAAGCGTGGCGAAACCGGCGAGTCCTGGAAAGAGTGCGAAGAGAGAATTTATAATTTCGTAAAAAAAATAATAAAAGAAAATCCAGGGCAGACCCTTGCTTTAGTTACTCATCAGGCGCCAATAGTTTATTTATTAAAAGCGCTGAAAAAACTGACTTTGAGAGAAACTTTTAATTTATTCGAAACAGAAATTATCAAACAATATGCCCGCCCGATATCGGTTTTTATTGATAATCGGCAGGCTAAACAGATTGACCTTCATAAACACTATATTGATAAGCTGACCTTTAACTGCCAATGTGGCGGGAAGATGAAAAGGATTCTCGAAGTTTTGGACTGCTGGTTTGAATCCGGCGCCATGCCTTATGGCCAGAACCATTATCCTTTTGAAAATAAAGAAAAATTTGAAAAGAATTTTCCCGCTCAATTCATTGCTGAAGGCCAAGATCAGACCCGGGGCTGGTTTTATACTTTGTTGGTTCTTTCCACGGCTTTATTTAATCAGCCAGCTTATCTTAATGTCGTTGCCAATGGTTTGGTTTTGGCTGAAGACGGCAAGAAGATGTCCAAGCGGCTGAAAAATTATCCGGAACCAGACGAGGTGATTAATAAATATGGCGCTGACATCCTGCGTTTTTATTTAATCAGCAATCCGGTGGTGCGGGCGGAAGAGCTGCGTTTTTCCGAAAAAGAAATTCGAGAATTATTTAATAAAGTCATTATTCTTCTGGGCAATATTTTAAGTTTTTATCAGATGTTTCCAGGCGAAAAAGTTATTACCGATATAAAGAGCGATAATTTTTTGGATCTTTGGCTGATTGCCAAATCAAAGCAATTGGTCAATGAAGTCACCAGCGGCTTGGAAAATTATGATTTAATCAGGGCGAGTAAACCAATTGTTAATTATATCAATGAACTGTCAACCTGGTACCTAAGACGCAGCCGGGAGAGATTTAAATCAGAGAATATAACTGAGAAAAATCAAGCTCAAGCGACTTTGGCTTCGGCCCTGCTGCTTTTAGCCAAGGTGATGGCGCCCTTTACCCCGTTTATGGCCGAGAAAATTTATCAAGAGTTAAAAGGCGAATCAGAATCTGTTCATTTAACTGCCTGGCCGGCTCTGGAAAAATTGAATAAAAATGAAATTAAACTGATTGAAGAAATGGCTTTGGCGCGGCAAATCGTTGAAGCTGGCTTAAGGCAGCGGGCGGAAAAAAATATTAAAGTCAGACAGCCTTTGCCGGCTTATGCCACTAATCTGGCCAAAAATTTGCCGCAGGAATTAATAAAGATAATTTGCCAGGAGCTCAATGTAAAAAAGCTGGGATTTGGTGAGGAAAAATTAGATACCGAAGTGTCGGAAGAATTGAAAGCTGAGGGAATCACCCGGGAATTAATCAGAGCAATTAATAATCTGAGAAAAAAGTCAAAACTGACAATTAATGATCAAATAACTTTATTTTATCAAACCGACGACGAGACATTAAAAGAAACAATTAATAAATACCAGCAAGAAATTATGTCTAGCACTAAGAGCGTGGCCATTAGAGAATTACTTGATCAGAAATTTTCCGAACAGCAAATTAATGAAGTGATGATTAATGAGCATCAGGTTAAAGTTATTCTAATAAAAAATTAAATAGGGGAAAGTTGGATGGGCAGGCAGGGTTGCGGAAGGCAGAGCCTCCCGCAACCCTGCCTGCCCCCACCTATTTTCCCCCAAGATTGGGGGTTAGGGGGGTTGATTTAAAATAAACACAATGCCCACTTATAAAACCGAAGGCTTTGTTTTAAAGAAAAAAGCGATTGGCGAAGCTGATCGCTGGTATTCAATCTTCACCCTGGATCATGGTAAAATAGAAGCAGTGGCCGAAGGCTCGGCAAAGATTTCCAGTAAATTGGCCGGCAGTCTCGAGCCTTTTAATTTAGTCAGTTTAATGATCGCTGAAGGCCGCTATTTTCAACGGGTGGCCGGAGTAAAAAGCCTGGGACAGTTCACTGGTTTAAAAAGAAATTATTTTGATATTACTCTGCTGTGGGTGATTGCCGAGGGCTTAAATAGCCTGACAATCAGTCACTTGGCAGAACCGGAAATTTATAAATTTTTAATTAAGCTTTTAACCCAGCTTCCGCAAGAGAAAAATTTCGAAGGCCGGGTTAATAAAGTTCTGCAATTTTTCTGGTTTAGCTTTAGATTTTTGGGCCAGCGGCCAAAAGTTGATTTTAGCGGGGTGGCCGGTGAAATTTATTTTGACCAAATCCAGGGGACATTTTTAGAATCCCCGTCAGCCACCAGCCAAAATAATTTTTTAAAACTAACCAAAGAGACCTTAATTTTTTTAAGCGAATTAGACAGGCAATTATTAAATAATCAAGAATTTTTACCCAGTCAGGAAACCAACAGAAAAATATTAGAAAATTTTTATCAGCTGGTCATTAGCTATTATCAGTTAATTACCAGCCGGCGCTGGAATTCATTTAAATTTTTAATTTATGGCAAATAAAGGCGAAAAAATAAAAGTTCGGGTAATAACGACCGACTCAGCTTTTGAGGATCAGGCGGTAATTCCTGAAAGCCAAAGACTAAATGCAAAAAAATCCCAGGAATTTATCGAGCAGTCCTTTCAAAAAAACGAGAATCATCAGGATTTTACCAAGAAAAAGCCAAAAAAGTTTAAAAAATTTTTAATTTTTTTTATAATCTTTCTTTTAATTATCGCTCTCACTACCCTGGCCGGGTTTTTTGTTTTTAGCGGCGTCAAAAAGGGGACCAGCCGAGTTGATTTAAAAATTCAAGCGCCACCGGCAGTCGCTTCGGGCGAAACGATCGAATATCTGTTGGAGATCACCAACCGTGACCAAGTCACCATAAAAAAAGTTGATTTGCTTTTTAATTACCCTTATGGCTTTGAATTTAGCGAAGCTGATCTGGTGCCAAACAATGAGACTAAAAATTTTTTTACTTTACCCGATATCCAAGCCGGCGACAAATATTTACTGAAAGTTAAAGGACGGCTGGTCGGAGAAATTGAGGAAACAAAAATTTTGGAAGCGACGGTTAATTATCAGCCGGAAAACTTTAATTCAAATTTTCAGGTGAAAAAGACGGCCATTAGTATTATCAAAAGCTCAATCATCGGCTTAAATATCGAAACCCCGGAAACGATTATTGGCAATCAAGAGTTTTTGTTAAAAATTAAGTACCAAAATAACCAAATAGCGGAATTAAAAAATTTGCGACTGGAGCTAGAGCCGCCGGAAGATTTACAGATTATTCAAGAAGGATCGACTCCCTGGCAGGGCGAATGGTATTGGGACAATGATTCTTTGGCGGTTAATCAGGAGACAGAAGTTACTGTAAAATGCTATTTTGCCAATAGCCACCCGTTGAACAATAAGTTTACGGCAAAAATCAGTTTTAAAGAAAACGACGTTTATAAAATCATAACTTATAAAAGAGTTAATCTGAACGTGATTAATCCCGAGTTAGAATTAAAATTACTACTTAATGATCAAGCAGAGCTTACCAACGTCAATTGGGGCGAGCAATTAACCTACAAAATTAATTTAAAGAACAATTCAAATAGCTTTACCATTCCAGAGGGCCAGCTTCAATTAAAATTAAATAGCGGGCTTTTTGATCAGCAATCTTTAATTGATGATTATGGCGGGGTTTGGACCGAGGCGGGTTTAAGTTGGGGCGAAGACACAAAACTTTATCAAGAATTCCTGCAAGAATTAAAACCTGGTCAGGAAATAAATTTTGAAATCAAGCTAAAAATCATTGAGCAACCGAGCGATCTGGAAAATTATAATCCCACTCAGCTGACTAATGAGGCGGTTTTGGAATTAAGTTCACAGAATTTTGGAGAAAATTTTTCTGTCTTAAGCAATAAGATTATAACAACCGTCGGTCAGCAAGTTTTATTCACTGCCAAAGCCTTTTATTTTTTGAATAATGAGATTCAGGTCGGGAGCGGTCCGGTCCCGCCGCAAGTCAACGAGACGACAAATTATAAAATATATTGGTACCTCGATCCGGCCAATAATAATTTAACCGACATTGAAGTCAGGGCGATTTTACCGCCGGCCATGAGCTGGCCTGATAATTATCAAATCACCAGCGGTAATTTTTCTTTTGATCCAGCCAGCCGGCAACTGACTTGGGAGCTTTCAGACCTGGCGGTCGGCGACAATGCCCAGGCTTTTTTCTTTGTCAGCCTAACGCCCCAAGCCGCTGATCTTGGTCAAGTCATTACCTTACTCAATCCCTCAACCGTGACCTATAAAATTAATAACAGCCAAAAAAGCCAAACCAGCGACTCCTTGGATACAAATTTAAAAGATGATCCGGTTAAAAGCGGGCAGGGAATAGTTATTAATTAAAACCCACTCTCAATCTCTCCAGGGGAGGAGGAAAAGCTGGGCGGGC
>Ga0214473_10007676_pt1 | contig 12776 bp, 11 predicted proteins | sample RVTome_7_FD_203509 | JGI IMG/M metagenome (GOLD analysis project Ga0214473, IMG submission 203509) | Soil microbial communities from uranium-contaminated site in the Upper Colorado River Basin, Wyoming, United States - RVT98D197 | ecosystem: Environmental > Terrestrial > Soil > Contaminated >... | reverse complement strand
TGGCAGCCGCCGCCCATTTCAACGAAGGCGCGCTGCTCTTTCACGTCCTTCAGCAGCACCCAGCCGCCATGCCCGGCCACGCCGGGGTTGATGTATTCGTCGATCACCCGCTGCACCTTTTGGGCGAGCGGGTCTTCCCAATCGCGGTGCGCTTCCACGCCGGGCGGATAGGCGCTCTTGCGCGGGTATTCAATGTTGAACCCCGCCGAATAGCGTTTTTCGTCAAAATCCACCTTGGAACCGCGAATTTTCTCCGCCACTGCGGGCTCAAAGATCAGGTCGAAATCACCGATGGGCTGCACAATATCGCCATTGCTGGCTTCAGCCCTTTCTTGAAACTTGAATTCAGTCTGGTAGCCGCCGCCCGGCAGGCTGCCACGGATGGCCACGCGCACCGACAGGCCCGGCTTGCCGCGCGTCTTGATCAGTTCGGCGATCTTGGTCATCGCCGCCTGACTCACCTCAATGATTTCGGTATTTGTTACGCTCTCATTCATTTCTATTGTTCACTTTAACACAATTTATGACCATTATACCTTTACCACTACAACAGAGATTTGGTTTTCATCGTTAATCCAGCATACGCTTTATACTAAACCAAGGAAATTAGATGAGTAAGCCGACAAGAGATGAGAGCCTTACGCGCAAACCCATCCGCGCCAAATTGATCTTCAATACCATCGCCGGCCAGCCGCAGCAATCGCCGCATCAGCTGACCGAGCTGCTCACCGAACTGCAAAAGCAGCACATCATGCCCGAGGTCTTCATCGTGCAGCCCGATTCCCGCGTGGAGAGCGTGGTGCGGCGGGCGATCAAGGATGGCACCAAACTGATCGTGGTGGCCGGCGGCGACGGCACCGTGGAAAGTGTGGCTTCCGCCATGGTGGGCGCCCCGGTGAGATTGGGCATCATCCCCACCGGTACGCATAACAATATGGCGCTCAACCTGGGCATCCCCAGCAATATCCCCGAGGCGGTGAACTTGCTGCGCACGGGCACGCCTGTTAAGATCGATGCCGGCGAGCTCACCATCGGCCGGGCGCGCCGTTGGTTCGTGGAGGTCCTCACTCTGGGGCTGTGGTCCGACCTCATTTCTGCGGCGGGGGAAAACCAACATGGAGACATTAGCAAGGTGGGCGAGCTGTTTTCCACCCTGGTTGCTTCTTCCCCGTTCAACGTGCGCCTGCTGTTGGATGGGCATGAAAAGGTGGAGGCCGCAGCACACGTCGTTTTGGTGGCCAACATGCCTTATATTGGGCCAAACGTCCAAGTCGATCCGCAGGTATCCTTTAAAGATGGGCTGCTGGATGTCTTCCTTTTCTCAGACATGAGCAAACTCAACCTGATATCCTATGCCCTGCGTTATATCGGCGGCGGTTCGGAAAATGGAGCCATTCCCCATTACCGCGCCAAACGATTAGCCATCGCATCGACACCCCCAGCTGCCATTATGGCAGACGGGGTTACACTGGGCGCCGGGCCGCTCAAAGTGAAGCTCCATCGGCGCGCCCTCACAATCATGGCCGGCTCCACGCGCGGCAGAGGGCCGAAGAGATCAGAAGTGGCTCAGTTGAAGCAAACGATCTAATGAAAAACCAAGCCGCAACCCCCATTCCAGTTCCTCCGCAAGCCTCCGCGCTGGCCAGCCTGCACGCCCGCCGCCGCCCTTTGGTCTTGGCGGCCCTGCTATTAGCTTTAACCCTACTTCTAATTTGGCTGCCCGGCGAACAGCGCGCCGGATTGTGGCGCGGCTTGCTCGGGCAGCGCCAGTTGATGGCGGTCTTGTTCCTTTTTGGCGCCATCACCCTGTCCTTGCTGTGGGCTAAAGGCCAGGACTTGGACAATAAAGTTTTTCTATTCGTTAACCTGTGGGGGGTGCGTCCCAAATGGCTGGATGGCTTGATGTGGATAACGACTCAGATCGGCAATGGCCTCACTTCTTTCTTCCTGGCCATCTTTTTGTATTTATATATTGATCGCAGCATTGCCATCAGCATCCTTTTAGGCACAATGACCTTATGGTTGCTAGTCGAGGGTACCAAATGGCTCACCAACCGGGCGCGCCCATTCGTCGTTCACAAAACCGCGCGCACCGTGGGCGCCCAGGCCCCGCGGCGCTCCTTCCCCAGCGGGCACACCGCCCAGGCCTTTTTCGTCATCACCGTGCTGATCCATCATTTTGAACCCGGCTTATTCATGGCAACTCCCCTCTATATCGCTGCCGGGCTGGTAGGCCTAACCCGCATGTACCTGGGCATGCACTTTCCTCGCGACGTGGTCGGCGGCGCGGTGCTTGGCGTCATCTGGGGCACCGTCATCGCCCTGGTCGATCCTTATTTGTTAATTTTCCCGCCTCGCGTTTAAAATTCAACCATGCCATTCAAGGAATCGGACCTGCGCCAATTGTTACAGGGTCACAGTCCCGCGGTGCGCGCCCTGGTGGAGGAACTGTGCCACCTGGTCAAAAGCAACGCCCCTCAACTCAGCGAAGAGGTCAAGCCGGGCTGGAACAACATCACCTGCAAAGGTCAGGGCATTATCTGCGCCATTCAGCCTTACAAGAAACATGTCAACTTTTATTTCTACAAAGGAACGCTGCTTTCTGACCCAAAGAAGATTCTAAAAGGGTCAGGTGTGCAGCTGCGCCATTTCAAAGTGGAAAAGCCAGCGGATATTCAGCGCGACGTGATCGAGCCCTTCTTATTGCAGGCGCTGGATATCGACCGGTCTCTCCTACCGCCATAGCCTATATTTTTCGGGGTCCAATCCCAATTGGCCGAATTCGAAATTATATTTCATGGCTTCTGTCGTGCAACAATTTGTTGTACAATTCATTCGCCTTTTCATATTTTTAGTAAGGGAGGCGATCTGTGATTAATAGATCAAGGGAAAATTCTGTCAACAATCTTCAGAGAATTTATACCGTTGTAATAAGCCTGGCGATTGCCGAGAGCCTTAGAAGACTTTTTGCCGATTTTGCGACGAGTAGTGTACTTCCTGATCTCATATCTGTCATAGCAGTTACTTCCTTACTAATTACAATAATTCCTTTTTATCATGGCGCAAACCGTTACTTAGATGCTCGATACGTAGAAGCAAAGCATCATGGGCCATCATGGTCATTAATGTTGGACTTTGTGGTGATTTTTGTTGAAGGTCTTATTTTCTTTATATTGTCACTCTTAATTCACAATAGAGCATTTTTCTTTACCTTACTTTCAATTCTTTTCATTATTGATACATTATGGGTAGGTCTTGCATCTTCACAGGTCGACAACGATTCTGATAAAAAACCAAGCTATTTGCCCTGGGCAATATTGAACTTCACAGCGGCGATTATTATCTATCTAACAATTTGGTCAAATTTGTTTAGAGTCGAAACCGCAGGTAACTATTTTCTGGGCATCGTGGTGGTTACGCGAACTATTGTCGATTACATCTCTGTTTGGTCTTTTTACTATCCGCCTGTTGAGGGCGATCAATACATCATGCCAATTCCTCGGCCGGCTCCCCCACCACAAAGAAAAACAACGAGGAAAAGAAAATTAAAATAATAGAATGATGGGAAGTTCAAATATAACGATAAATAAGGGAAAACTAGATTCTCTTGTAGGAATTCTCAGGGGATTAAACATACCCAGGGAAATTGAAAATCCACCGAACTTTGTTCCTCCAAAAATTCACAGCAGAGAACTTGCCAATATATATTTATTTCTAGTAGCTATTTGCCACCAGACCTCCTCTCTGGGTGAAAAAAGATTACAGGGAAAAATCGCGGGGAAAACTCGTGCTGGTTGGGATTATCTCAAAGAAAAACTCTTCCAAGAAATTGTTAGCCAATCTGATCTGATTTCACCAACCTCCTGGGAATCATTGACACCCGAGCGGCTTTCAAATCTTTACCAGGATAGAGAAGTCGGCTTAACACTAAATAGGATAAATGAGCGCACATTTTTGATAAACGACTTAGGGAAAAGATTAATCGTGGATGGCTTCGAGTACATAGATATGGCCTTCGATAAAGCAGCTAAAACTTTACAAGGATCTGGGGGATTTCTAAACTATCTGGCGGGATTTCTAGCTTATAGTGATCCATTGCGGAAGAAAAGCTATTTCTTTCTCTCTTTAGTAGGAAACGAATGCGGCTGGAAACCTCGCGACGCCGAAGCAATACTTTCGCCAGTTGATTATCACGAAGTACGCGGACACCTCAGAATCGGGACTGCGAAAATTTTAGATAAAAACCTCGAAAGGAAAATACGTCTGGGCTTAGTTATCACAGAGACAGAAGATTTCCAACTTAGGAGTTGCATTCAAGAAATTATGGGTCAAATTTCTAGTGAAACAGGTCTTACAAATAGTCAACTCCATTATTATTTTTGGAATGTATTTCGCAATTGCTGTCCCCGAAATCCCCAGGATACTCATTGCACCGCATGCCCTTCAACTTGTGGCTTGCCACACGCATACAGAAAAGCAAGCCTGCACGAGGATAGATGCACCTTTTCGGACATATGTAATTCGGCGGGTAAAGAGACAAAGGTGATGGACCCTCCATATATTGGTCATTATTATTGAACAAATCCCCTCCGCTTGACAAAGCCCTCGCCATTTCGTACACTACTGCCACTATGAACACTGCCTTGCTCGCCCTGATCGTTGCTTCTTTCGCAGCCATGCTGATGGTCATGTCGGGTCTACCCCCACGTGCCTGGGCGGCTTTGCGCATTCGCATCCACAATCGTAAACGCTAACCGTCGTTTATTTTAGAAGCCCAGGCTGCCGTAAGGCAGCCTTTTGTTTTAAGCTTGCGGGCCAACAGCTTATGGCTTACAGCTTAAAGCTGCTGTTGCAAACTGCACTACAATTTGGAGAACTGAAATGACCGAACACATCTTAGTGGCCGTTGCCTGGCCCTATTCCAATGCCGATATCCACGTCGGCAACCTCACTGGCTCCTATTTGCCTGCCGATATCTTCGCGCGCTATCACCGCCTCAAGGGCAATAACGTCCTTATGGTCTCCGGCTCGGACGCGCACGGCACGCCCATCACGGTCAAGGCGGATGCCGAAGGCCTGCCCCCCGAACAGGTCTACCAGCGCTACCACGCCCGCTTCCTGGAGCTTTTCCAGAAGCTGGGCCTCACTTACGACCTCTTCACCAGCACCCACACCGAGAACCACGCCAAGGTTTCGCAATCCATCTTCCTGGCGCTGAAGGAGAACGGCTATCTTTACACCGAAGAGCAGAAGCAATGGTATTCCGCCGCGCTCAAGAAATTCCTGCCCGACCGCTATGTGGAGGGCACCTGTTATATCTGCGGCTACGATAATGCCCGCGGCGATCAGTGTGACAACTGCGGCAACGTGCTCGATTCGGCCCAATTGATCAACCCGCGCGCCAAAGCGGATGGCTCCACGCCCGAGTTGCGCGCCACCACCCATTACTTCATCGACCTGGCCAAGTTGCAGCCCCAGGTGGTGAAATTTCTCGAATCGCGCAAGGAATACTGGCGCCCCAACGTGGTCAAACGCTCGCTGGGCTGGATCAAAGCCGAGGGCCTGCGCGGCCGCCCCATCACCCGCGACCTGGATTGGGGCATTCCGGTCCCAGAAAAAGGCTGGGAGGATAAGCGCCTCTACGTCTGGTTCGAGGCCGTCATCGGCTATCTTTCAGCGCCCATCGAATGGGCCGCCATCAACAAGCAGCCGGCCGCCTGGCACGACTGGTGGACGGATGCCAAGGCGCGTTCCTATTATTTCATCGGCAAGGACAACATCGATTTCCACGCCATCATGTGGCCTAGCGAATTGCTCGGTGCTGCTGAGCAATTCGCTTTAATCTTCGAGGGCAAGGCCAGCAAGCCGCTCAACTTGCCTTACGACGTGCCCGCCAACGAGTTCCTCAATATGCAAGACCGCAAGATCTCCGGCAGCCGCAATTGGGCCGTATGGGGTCTAGATTTCCTCGAGCGCTACGACCCTGACCCGCTGCGTTATTACCTCACCGTCAATATGCCCGAGACCAGCGACAGCAACTGGGATTGGGACGACTTCGTGCGCCGCAACAACAACGAGCTGGTGGCGACCTGGGGCAACCTGGCCAACCGCGTGCTGACCTTTGCCTATCGCAATTGGGATGGCAAGGTGCCCAGTCCTCGCCCGTCATTGCGAGGAGGCGCAGCCGACGAAGCAATCCCCACCACTGTTGAATCGGGACTCCGTCCTGCGGATATTGAATTACTAAGGACCGTCGAAAGTGGCTTTGATTCTGTAGGTGAACTGCTGGAGAGCGTGAAGTTGCGCGCTGCTCTGGGCGAAGCCATTCGCTTGGCTGGCGAAGTGAATAAATATCTGGACGAGCAGGCCCCCTGGTCGGCGCTAAAAACCGACAAGGCCGCCTCAGGCACCACGATCTATGTCGCCCTCAAAGCTATCGACAGCCTGAAGATCCTGCTCGCCCCCTTCCTGCCGCACACCGCCGAAATTCTGCATCAAACGCTCGGCTACAAAGAGCCGCTCTTCGGCGAACAATACACCGAGACGCACAAAGACACATTGGGCGAACACAAGGTGCTGCGCTACCGCGAAGGCAAAGCCAGCGGAGCTTGGAAGCCCAGCCAGCTCGAACGCGGCCGCGCCCTCAACGAGCCCAAACCCCTCTACAAGAAGCTGGAGCCGGAAGTCGCGGAGGAAGAGCGGAAGAGGATGAGGGTAGATGAACTATAAAGATTCTGATCAAGTAAGGGAAGAACACATTTCTAAACTCGGGCAAAATTTTGGATCGATTTGTAACGCTTTGCGCAATGAATGCGTGTGGGTGAACCTAAAGTGGCAAAAGTATGTTGGGCTTTTCGGTACAAATAAGAAAAGAATAGACATATTGAACAGAACAGCTCCTAGTTTCTGGGTTGTCCAAGGTGCACTTTGGGACGACACGTTACTTCACTTATGCAGATTAACTGATCCGCCAAAATCCATGGGGAGGAATAACTTAACCATTCAACTACTGCCTGCTCAAATAGAAGATGAGGCTTTCCGACAGGAGATTCAGACGCTCATTGGTGAAGCGGTTGAAACTACAGGCTTCGCTCGAGATTGGCGCAATCGTAATATCGCCCACAGAGACCTCTCGCTTAAACTAAACGAGGGTGTAGAGCCTCTTGAATCAGCAAATAGGTCAAAAGTAAAACAAGCAATTGTGGCAATATGCAACGTCATCAACGAAATTAACTTGCACTATTTTGATGCGTCTATTCATTTTGAACCGATTGAACAGCCTGGCGGTGTTCGTGCGTTGTTAATTCATTTAAACCGGTCCTGCTTGTTTGAAGAGAAACAGTTGGAGAGAATTAAGAGTGGTAATTTTCTTCCCGAAGACTTGAATGATGAAGCCGTGTCAATAGATTGAGCCAAGCTCCACCATTGGCCGGGAGATTGCTTCGCTTACGCTCGCAATGACGGGCAAAGCATTCCCCTCTCCCCTAGTGGGAGAGCGCGAGCCATTAGCGAGTGGGCGTGAGGGTACCAAACCAGCACTGCAATATGCAGTGCTATAACTGCATTTTGCAGTGTATAATTTTCCCATGCTCAAACCCATCCTGCGCACCCGGGAAACCGAATGGGTCTTGCTTTTCATCGCCTCCCGCGGCGCTGGCTACGGCCAGCAAATCGCCGACTTCTTCGGCGCCAACCTGCGCAGCGTCCAGCGCCAGCTGGAGCAGCTGGAGGCCGGCGGCGTGCTAGCCAGCCGCCGGGTGGGCAGGACGCGCCTATTCTCCATGAACCCGCGTTACCCGTTCCGCGAGCAGCTTATGGCCCTGGTGGCCGAGGCCAAGCGTTTTTATCCACTCGAATTGGTCGAGGCCCTGGACTTCCAACGCAGGCGCCCGCGGCGCACAGGCAAGCCGCTATGAAAACGATCGCCTCAATGAGCCAGGCGGAACTGGCAGCCTACGTACAATCGGCCCTGCGAAAGGAGGGCATAGACGCCGTCCTGACAGGTGGCGCCGTCGTAGCCCTCTACTCGCACGGCAAATACGTGTCCATGGATCTAGACCTTGTGGACCAGGGCTTTGCCAGTACACAAAAGATAAAGAAAGCGATGGAAGGATTGGATTTCAAGAGAAAAGGGCGGCACTATTCCCACCCGGATTCCCAGTATCTTGTCGAATTCGTGGCCCCGCCCCTTTCGGTAGGCAACGAACCGGTGGCAGAGGTGGTGGATATCAAATTATCCACCGGCACCTTGCGAGTCCTATCGCCAACCGATTGTGTCAAAGACCGCCTGGCGGCTTTCTTCTATTGGAGTGATCGGCAGAGCTTGGAGCAAGCTCTGCTGGTAGCCAAAGCCCAGAAAGTCAAACTCAAAGAAATTGAGCGTTGGTCGAAAGCTGAAAAAATGGCTGATAAATATCAGGAATTTGTAACGCGGTTAAAGAAGAAAAAATCTAGTTAGTTAGACTCCCTCACCGCCAACAAAACCTACCCAATCCATCGAGCGATCAGGAACGCTGCCCCAGCCGCCAGGCCGCCCACCAGCATCGTCTGCAGCCCGCCGCGCAGCGGGTCCAGTCCGGTGAAGCGCCCTTTAAAGAAGCCAAACAAAAACAAAGCCATCAATGTAACAATCACTGAGACTGTAAGAGCAGTTTGTACATTTGGAATCAATATATAAGCTGAGAGCGGGATAAATCCGCCGGCAATATATGCCAAGGCGATGGTTAGCGCACTTTGCCCTGCGCGTTTCGGGTCAGGTTTCTCCAGACCCAATTCAAACCGCATCATAAAATCCACCCAGCGTTTCGGATCGCGGCTAAGCGCCTCCACCACCGGTGCGATTTTTGTCTTTGGCAGTCCATACTCCACAAGGATCTCGGCCACTTCTTCTTTTTCTTTTTTCGGCAGCCTTACTGTTTCCTCAATTTCTCGCTGGCGTTCGGTCTCATAATGGTCGGCATCGGTGCGGCCGGCCAAATAGCCTCCCAGCCCCATGGCGATGGAGCCCGCCGCGATCTCCGCCAAACCGGCGGTGATGATCAGGCTGGTAGCCGCCCCGGCCCCTGAAACTCCCGCCGCCAACGCAAAAGGCACCGTCAACCCGTCTGCCATGCCGATGACAATATCTCGGACGGTGGCGGTCGCAGTGAAATGTTTTTCTATGTGGGGTGTGCTTGGCATGGGAATATTTTAATCGCTAAGCTCAACAGATGGCGCTTGCGCCGCCTCTTTCTGTCCAACTCCTTGATTTATCTTCCCATCCTTCTTTTCTTCCCCCATCTTCCCTATAATGCCTCATGAGATATCTATCAAACTTGTCAAGTTTTAACGACCTGCGTGTCTCGGTCGTGATAATTAAAACTTGACAAGCGAGGTTCAATTTGCACTTCAAACAGATGGGGGGCATACAAAAAAACATGAACCCTGGGGGCCCACAGAAAAAATACAACAACTTTCTAATCTTCCTCTTAAACCATGCCTAAGGTCAAACCCTTTCAAAAGCTTGTCATTGCGAGGAGGGCAAGGCGAAGCCATCTGCCCAGAGCCTGCCCTGAGCGTCTCGAAGGGTGGCAATCTTGGCCAGTCTCAAAGGTCTATCTATGACTTGCAAAAGCCCTGCGCACTAGCTAAATGACGATGTTCACCAACTTACCCTGCACCACGATCACCTGTTTCGGTTTCTTGCCGATCAGCTGCTTTTTCACCGCCTCGCTGGCCAGCGCACGCTCCTTGGCCTCCGCTTCGCTGATGCCGGCCGGTACCGTGATGCGGTCGCGCAGTTTGCCGTTCACCTGCACTACCAGTGTGATCTCGTCTTCCTTGGCGGCTTTTTCGTCCGCCACCGGCCAGGGCTGGTTATGCACCGAATAGGGCTTGCCCTGCTGCGCCCACAACTCCTCAGCGATGTGCGGCGTGATCGGCGCCATCAGGCGCAGGTACACATCCTGGGCTTCTTTCCACTCCGCGCCGCCCGCCGCGCCGGCTTCTTTGGCTTCTTGCATCGTGTTGGCCAGCTCCATCAGCGCCGAGACGACCGTATTGAACTCAAAGCCTTCCATGTCGCGGCTCACCTTCTTGATCGTCTGGTGCACCTTTCGGCGCAAATTTTTTGCTTCGTCGTTTTTATCCCTTTTCCTTTCTCCTTTATCCTTTTCCGTAAACAGCGCCCAAACCCGAAACAGCCAACGCACCACTCCCTGGATATTTTCGTCGCTCCAGGGGCCGCCCTCCGTCCAACGGTAGCCGAACATCAAATAGGCCCGCACCGTGTCTGCGCCGTATTTGCGCACCAGTTCATCCGGGTCGACCGCATTGCCGCGCGACTTGCTCATGCGCTGGTGGTCAGTGCTCAAGATCTGCCCCTGGTTGCGCAGCTTCATCATCGGCTCGTGCCCTTCTACAACGCCCATGTCGCGCAGTGCTTTCCAAAAGAAGCGCACATACAGCAAGTGCATCACGGCGTGCTCGGCGCCCCCGGTGTACACGTCCACCGGCATCCAGTAGTCATATTCTTTCTGGTCGAACGGCGCCTTGTCGTAATGCGGGCTCAAGTAGCGCAGGAAATACCACGACGAGCACATAAAGGTATCCATCGTGTCCGTCTCGCGCTCGGCGGGTTCGTTGCAATTGGGACAAGTAGTCTGCTTCCAGGTGGGGTGCAGCTTCAACGGGCTTTCGCCGGTGGGTTTCCATTTCACATCGTCGGGCAGCAGCACCGGCAATTGCTCTTCCGGCACCGGCTGTACGCCGCAGGTCTTGCAATACACCATGGGGATGGGCGCGCCCCAATAGCGCTGCCGCGAGATCAGCCAGTCGCGGATGCGATAGCCCACTGCGGCCGTGCCGATCTTCTTTTTTTCCAAATAGGCAATGGTCTTGGCCACCGCCTCCTCTGCTTTGGTGCCTGTCATCGGGCCGCTGTTGACCATCACGCCATAATGCGATGCGGCCTCTTTCATTGCCTTGCCGTCCAGCGGCTTGCTATCCGGCGGCTGGATCACCGGCCGCACTTCCAGCCCAAACTTGCGCGCAAATTCAAAGTCGCGTTCGTCGTGAGCCGGCACGCCCATGATCGCGCCGGTGCCATAGCTCATCAGCACGTAATCGGCGATCCAGATGGGGATGCGTTCCTCATTGACCGGGTTGATCGCGTAGCCGCCGGAAAACACGCCGGTCTTCTCGCGCTCGGTAGATTCGCGTTCGATGTCAGTTTGGCGCACCGCCTGCTGCACGTAAGTGTCCACCTCGGCCTTTTTTTCTTTGGAAGTAACTTTGGCAACCAGCGGATGCTCGGGCGCCAGCACCATAAAGGTCGCGCCCCACAGCGTGTCCGGCCGGGTGGTAAAGATGACGAACTCGTCGCCCTGCTCCGTCTTGAACGTTACGTTGGCGCCTTCCGAGCGGCCGATCCAGTTCGTCTGCAGCGTTCGGATCGTTTCCGGCCAATCAATGCCATCGAAATGCAGCAGCTCGTCCGCGTAATTGGTGATGCGGAAAAACCATTGCTCCAGATTCTTCTTGATCACCGGGGTGCCGCAGCGATCGCAGACGCGGTTCGCTCCCACCACCTGCTCGCGCGCCAGTGTGGTGTTGTCTTTGGGGCACCAATCCACCGCGGCCGTCTTGCGATAAGCCAGGCCGTGCTTGAACAGCTTCAGGAAGAACCATTGCGTCCAGCGATAATATTCCGGATCGGAGGAAACCATCTCGCGGCGCCAATCGAAAATGGTGCCCATGCTGCGCATTTGCTTGCGCATATTTTCAATGTTGGCGTAGGTCCACTCTTTGGGATGGATGTTGCGCTGGATGGCCGCGTTCTCGGCGGGCAGGCCGAAGGCGTCGAAGCCCATCGGGAAGAGCACGTTGAAGCCGCGCATGCGCATGTAGCGGGCGCGCGCGTCCGAAGGCGTCATGGCGTACCAGTGCCCGATGTGCAAATCCCCCGATGGATACGGCAGCATGGTGAGCGCGTAATGCTTGGGACGCTTAGGGTCTATATCGGCGTGATACAGCCCAGCCGCCTCCCATTTTTGCTGCCACTTGGCCTCGATCTCGGCCGGAACGTATTTGTCTGCCATTCTCTCTCCTTCGTTAGCCCTCAGCCATCAGCACTCAGCTATCAGCTTATAGCCATAGTCTTAAGCTTTTCAAATCACAAATCAGCAATCAGAAATCGGAAATTCTTTTCATCCTTCCGCCTTCCTATTCTCTCCTTAAACAAAAACTCTCATCCAACTTGGGACGAGAGTTATTACTCCCGCGGTACCACCCGCATTGCTTGCATGTTTCATTATTGCAAGCCACTTGATTCGCGCTAACGGACGCCTCCGCCGCGACCTACTATTCTTCAATCGCGGAGCTTGCTCCATTTTCCAAATCGGAGCGACAGGCGAGTTCGGCCCAAGCTGAGCGCTTTTCTCAGCAGCTTACTACTCCTGCCTTGGCTGTGTCTATTCAGTTTTCAGTGGACCCAGTGGGATTCGAACCCACGACCTCCTCAATGCCATTGAGGCGCGCTCCCAACTGCGCTATGGGCCCCTACGCACGGCAAAAGCAGCCGTGCTAACGGAGTGTGCTAGTCGGCCTTCGCCGACATACGCAACTCCAGGTTTTATATCTGTGCGTAATAACACCGCTACCGGGAGGTCAATCGCACCAGTGGACCTGGCGGGATTCGAACCCGCGACCTCGTCAGTGCGATTGACGCGCGCTCCCAACTGCGCTACAGGCCCCAATGTTAATGTCCGAGGATTGTACAAGATGGCACAGGGGCTGTC
>Ga0214473_10007675_pt1 | contig 12777 bp, 12 predicted proteins | sample RVTome_7_FD_203509 | JGI IMG/M metagenome (GOLD analysis project Ga0214473, IMG submission 203509) | Soil microbial communities from uranium-contaminated site in the Upper Colorado River Basin, Wyoming, United States - RVT98D197 | ecosystem: Environmental > Terrestrial > Soil > Contaminated >... | reverse complement strand
GGTTACGGAACCAACCCCTTTGATCGATTCCAGTTGAGGTCTCAAGACCTCATCAGCCAGCATTCCCAGTCTTTGCTGGGGAAGACTTCCTCTCATCGACATCCAGAGGATAGGGGTGGCATTAATGTCAAGCTTATCGATAATAGGAGGATCGATGTCTGTAGGCAGTCTTCTTTTCGCCAGGTCCACCTTTGCGCGGACATCTTGAACAGCGGAGTCGATATCCCGAAAAAGTTCAAACTCCACGACGATCTGGGAAAAACCGTACCCGCTTGAAGAGGTAATATGCTTCACCCCTTCAATCGTATTCACCTGCTCTTCGATGGGGTCTGTCACATCCGTGTCCATCACTTCCGGGGCCGCACCGAAGAGAGTCGTGGTGATGGTCACCATCGGGAAGTCCACCTCTGGATAGAGGTCGATTCCAATGCGCTGATAGCCGATCCATCCGAAGAATACGAGGGCCAGTGTGATCATTGCCGCCACAACCGGCTTTTTTACCGAAGTATCCGAAAGAAACATAATTGCTCCGATTTGATAGTCAGATAGTCGTATAGTCGCTTGGTCATTTGGTCAGGGATTACGTGACCAAGCGACTATATGACCAAACGACTAATTGACTCTATCTGTTTTTTTTACTTTCTCGCCTTCACTCAACTGCTCGTGTCCGGCTGTGACCACCCAATCGCCTTTCTGAATCCCTTTCACAACCTCCACTCTGCCTTCGAATCGAAGGCCTGGTTCGACCTCTTTTCGGCGGGCCACTCCATCCTGAACGACAAAAGCAAAGCACTTTCCCTCTTGGCTGACCAGAGCACATTCGGGAATGACCAGGGCATTGGGATTACCGCCGGTCTGAAGGGCGACCTCCGCAAAAAAACCGGGCTTCAACCGGTAGTCAGTGTTTTGAACCATGGCTTTCATCTTCACGTTTCTCGTAGCCGGGTCAGCCGTAGGGCTGATAAACTGGAGAGCCCCGGAGAAATTTTCATCCGAAAAGGCCTTTACCGTGAATTGAATCTTACTCCCCATGCGGACTTTTCCGGCCAAGCCTTCCGGAACATAGAATTCCAGATCGAGCGGGTTCATCTGAACGATCTTCACGATCTCATCCTTGGGTGCTACATTGACATGTTCTCCGAGAGATGCGATCTTCAGGTTGACCATTCCTTCAATCGGGGAAATAATCCGGTGATCCAAGAGGTTCTGCCTGGCTAAGTTCAGTTCCGCCTGGACGACAGCCACACGCGCCTCATTCAGTTTTAACTTCAGACTGACATCATCGTAGACTTGCTGGGGAATGACCTTGGATTCGAGAAGCCTCTGGTAGCGAACGAGTGTGGTCCGGTTCGACTCCAGAGAGGCTTCCGCCTCTCTCACATAAGCTTCCGCCCTCTCCACCTGAAGTCTTGCGTCCGTATCATCCAGCTGAACCAGAACCTGGCCCTTGGTGACGCGGTCACCTTCCTTGACGAGAACCTTCGCAATGATTCCCGACCTCTTTGAGCTGATCGTTATATCCTCGGGAGTCTTCAAGCTCCCTATTGCAGAGAGTGTGTAGGTAACAGGCTGGGGGACCGCTTCCACACCTTCGACCTTTCTTTCTTCCAGTACCGTAGCTTGAGCCTCTGGAGGGCTTTCAATACGCCTCTCAATTTTTGTGCTCTCCTTTGCCCCGCATCCCCAAAGCAAGAATGCTGTTATGATTGCTAACAACCAATGTCTTCTAAGTATCATCTTTTACTCCTCACCTTCCTCTGAAAATCCAAATTCCAAATATCAAACTGCCAAACAAATCCAAAACCCCAATTTTCAATATCCAAAACCTGTGAAATCACTCTTCAGAATATTTGAAGTCTGGATCTGAAGTTTGGATTTTGAAGTTATTCTTGTTACGGGTACATCCTTCCCATAGCCCGCTCCAGCCTGGCCTGGGCAATGTTGAAATCGCTCAAGGTGCTGTAGTAATTTACCCTTGCTTGAGTGAGCAACGTGACTGCGTTAAGAACCTCGGTTTGCGTCGCCACCTGATATTTATACCGTTCTTCGTTCATCCTCAGGTTTTCTTCTGCCTGTTCGATTGCTTTCTGGGCAACGCCGATATTCTTTTCCGCAACCATTAAATTGAGATATGCATTCTTTACTTCCAGGATAATCCCTTCGATCAACTGGATTCTGGCAATCTCCGCCTGATTGACCCTTACCTTGCTCTCTCCAACCTGGTAAGCCCTCTTTCCCCATTCCCAGAAGGTAATGGTGGCCAAAGTTTGAAGAGCCCATCTTTCACTCATGAGATCTCCGTGTAAATGAAACTCATCAGAGTTCCGGCTGTAGCTCCCTGATAGGTTGACCGTTGGAAAGTACCGACTCCTGGCGATCTTGACTCCCTCCTTCGCCTGATCAATTGATAACCCGGCGGTTTTAATTTCTGGTCTTTGGCGATGCGCCTCTTCAAGGCAGTCTTCAAAACTGAGGGCAAAAGGTTTGTACTCAAGAATGTCAACAACCTCCAGAGGCTCGTTAATTTCTCTTCTGAGCAGATTGTTGAAAGAGGACTTCGCCAGGGCGACGCCATTTTCCGTCCGCACCAGGTCCTGTCTGGCGTTAGCCAGTTGCACCTCCGCGAGAAGAAGATCGTTCTTGGGCTGGATCCCCACTTCAAAGAAGGCTTTGGTGACTTCCAATTGGGCTTCAAACTGTTTAACCGCCTGCTCCGCAACCTCCCTCAATTTCAGGGCATTCAAAATATTAAAATATCCCTCCCTCACCTGAAGAACAACATCTCTCTTGATCGCCTCTGTATTCGTCTTGGAAATATCGACTCCGTACTTTTCCAGACGGTAGTTGGCTAAGAGGGCCCCTCCCGCAAAGAGAGGCTGATTGACAGAAGTGGCAGCATTGTAAACGTCGGGACTGCCGGCGAACCCCGTCACCCCTCCTCCGATGTTGCCGATAAATTGCGGGAAACTCAATCTGGTGTAACTGTACTGTCCCGCCCATACCGGAAGAAAATCTGTAAAGGCAGCTTTCCGCCTGAATTCGGACCCCACAATTCCCTCAATAGCTGAATGAAGGGGTAAGCTCTGGCCTAATGCGATCCGAATGCTCTCTTCAAGGGTCAGCGGTTGTTGAGGGACTTGAGCAAAGGCAACCCCCCCCGACATCAGTACGAACAAAATGACGCCAACAATCCATTTCATTCTCATCAATCTATTGCCTCCTTTCCATTCTTTGCACCCCACCCAAAAATATTCCTAATACTGTATCTAACTTTGAAATGAGAGGATAATATTGCTGGCTGACCAGCCATTCAAAGACAAAGGAATTAACCATCCCCAACAAGGAATAAGCCATATCCATGGGATCCATGGATTTGAATCTCCCTTCTTGGATCCCTTGGCTCATGACCTTTGCAAGGAGATTAATATAGGTGATCCTCTTCATGTGGATCCCTTTTCTGAAATCTTCTTTGATCGTCCACTCCGATCGATTCTGTTCCGAAATAAAGATCCTGAAAAAATCCCGGTTTTTTTCGATGAATTCAAACAAACTCATCAGCGCTTTCTTAATCTTCTCTTCAGCCGGGGTCCTCTGGGAGAGTTCAGTCTTGACCAAGCGGTTGATCTCCTCCATCTTCTCGTCGAAAAGGGTGAAAAAAAGTTCTTCTTTCGATTTGAAATATTTGTAGAGCGTCCCCGTCCCGAATTCTGCTTCTTGTGCAATGTCATTCATCTTGGTCGTAAAGAATCCTTTGGCGGCAAAGACCTTTTCTGCTGCCGAAAGAATCTCTTCCCGATGGGCCAAATGTTCCCTTGCCTTCCGGTTAATTGTTTCAGCTTTCACTTTTCATACGCCCCTTGAAGGGTTTATAGAACATCTATTCACTTTGTGAATGGCGGTTCATATTAATATAGAAGAAAAGACCTGTCAAGTTATTATTGATATTTTTTGGTTATGAGGTTGTTTTTCGGAAAGAGCAAACGGAATTCGTTATCGCGAGATTCAGGACAGGGAGATAATCCTGCTGCTTACCTCCACGATATGACCGACGATGGCCTTCAAAGATTCAAGGAGCCCCAAATAGATGGGGGACGACTTAGGCATGCAAACCCCCTCAATCAGTCTTGCCTCATGTTCTTCCGAGTATTCACCGGCACTCTTGAAGATGGTCTTGGCTCTCTCTTCGATCGACTCGACCAGCAGCTTGTTCCGCGTAAGAATCACGTCAGGAATGCTTCTCAGTAGTTTAAGGGCCTCTTCAAAGATGTTATTGATCTCCTTATTTCCGCGGTCACTAAAAAGGATCCGCTCCCGGACCATTCCTTTAAGGCGATCCACAATCCCTTCCAAATTGTAGCTGATCCGGTCAAACCCCGAAGTCATTGAAAGAAAGGGCTTTACCCACTCTCTTCCTTCTGCCATGGATGAACTTTTCGAAATCAGAAAAGTGGTCAATCCCGAAGATCCCTTTCGGATTTCATTCTTCATCTCCTCTGCTTCACCCACCGACTTTTCTGAAAGTATCCGAAAGCCCTGATAATTCAATTCCAGCATTCTGGAAAGGCCTTGGCAGACCTGGATCATCCTCTCGGTCACCTCTTGATCGATCATTTCATATCCTCTCTATTCTTATTTTAAAACAGTTTCAGTTGTTCTTTCGATTCTTCTGCTTCCTTCTTTTCTGGAAAGAGATTGATTTTCCCATAGACCCCATCATGGCCGGGGATGATCGAGATCTTCCCCTGTCGCATCCGGAGAATCCCTTCCCGAATCTTTTGAGGGACAAATGAAGCCAGGTCATCAGGGGTAGCATCGAGAAGAATGCCGAATTCCGATCCTCCCATTTCCACCAGCCGGTCATACTCGGTTTCAACCGCCTTTGTCCCAACCCGGTAGCCCAGCCCCTCGGCAATAATCTCCTCGAGGGGGATCAGATGGATGGAGGGAATGGCATTCCTCGGGACAAAACCTTCGGGGCGGTCAGAAAGTTCTTCAACGCGGCGCGCCACCCCCACTGTCAGTCTCTTATGACAGACTGGGCAAAGGTATTGGTGGGCTTTGGTTTGAGAAGGGGAGAAGATGACGCCACAATCCCGATGTCCATCGTAATGATATTTCCCTTCTTCCGGAAAGAACTCGACGGTGAACAGGAGCCTTCTCCTGTCTTTCGTGCGGATCGTTTCGGTAATCTCCTTATAATCCAGCTCGCACGCAAAGACATTCGCCTCTCTACCCAGCCGACTGGGGGAATGGGCATCCGAGTTGGAGAGAAGGGTCAGGCGGTCGAGGGCGGAGAGCCTCCAGTTCATTTCAGGGTCCGATGAAAGGCCTGTCTCGATGGCATGGATATAAGAAGATACCTCTTCAAAACATTCTTCAATGGAATCGAACCCCGAGTTCGCGCCGAATATCGAAAACCATGGCGTCCAGGCATGGGCTGGGACAACCAGACATTCGCTCGAAATATCCAGAATCATCTTCGCCAGATCCTTTGCCGGGAACCCGAAAATGGGCCTTCCGTCCGAGGAGAGCTTTCCCCGATTTCCAAGCTTGGAGCGGATGGCTTCGGCTACCTTAAAATCGGGTGCAAAAATGAGCGTGTGAATTCGCCTTACTCTTCCGCCCTGACTGTAGATATTGCTCACTTCGGCCGTTAGGAGATAGTGGACTCCCTGATCCTCTTTCTTTAATCTGAAAAGCCCGTTGCGGGAGGGTTCTAACTTGGAACGTAATTCCGCAAAATAAGTAGGATGAGTGAAGTCGCCGGTTCCCAGCAGGGAAATCCCCTTTTTCTTGGCCCAACGGGCCAGGGTCTCCACTTCCATATCTTTACTGGTCGCCCGGCTGTATTTGGAATGAAGATGAAAGTCAGCAATAAAACGCATACCTTAAACCATAAAATCCGAAGCACGAAATTCGAAACTCGAAACAATTCAAAAATTATGAATTCAAATTCCCTATACTTGTTTGGGATTTTTGTCATTCGAAATTCGAATTTGTTTCGGGATTGGTCCTTGACGGACGCTTCGCCCGATATTCGGATTTCGGATTTATCGATCCAACCCTTTTGCTGAAACGCTCAAGATATATCCCTTCCAAATCGACTTAGGCGTCGGATGGCTTCCATCTTTTCCCGGTCTCCCAGCCGGGCTTTCTCCAGGGCACAATTTAAGATCTCGATGGTCCGGTCATAGGTTTTCCGGTCCACTGGGTACGGATGACCATCCTTCCCTCCATGGGCGAACCCGAATCGGGCGGGGTCCCGAAAACTGGGCTTGGCTCCATGAATAAGTTCTGAAATCAGGCTCAAGGCCCGCAGGCTTTTTGGACCCACTCCCTGAATCCCAAGAAGGTCTTCAAAACGTTCAGGAGCACGGTCGTAGATCTGGAGAAAGATTTTTTCTAACCTTTCCAATCGGATTTTTTCCATCGGAACGGAGTGCTGTGCCGGAAGGAAGAGTTCATTAACCTTTTGTCCCTCCTTGATCACAAACTCCGGTCTCTCTCTTGAAAGCTCTGTAATCGCCCTTCTGGTCTCTTCGCTTTCGAAGGCAACCAGGTTTAACCCTCCCTTCTTCTGATCACAGCAAACAGCCCAGTGCGGTTCGCATACAAAATCCTTAAGGCCTCTGCTCCACCAATGATATCTCCGGGCATAACGATTTTCCTCATTCATCCCTTGTTGGACAACTGCCCATTGACCGTCAGAAATGAAGAAGAAGGCATGATGGTAGATCTGGTATCCATCCTGGACCGCCGCACTATCCACTTTTGCAGACATGCGACTTGCATAAATCAGGGGGGTCCCATCGGTGGAGATTCGGTCACAAATGGTTTCAATCTCATGGGGTGTCTTTCTCGAGGCTCTCCCCTTCCCTCCGGCCACATAGAAGCCAAGCTCGTCCTCGATTCCTCTGATTCCTTCTTTCAGGGCCCCGCAAACCGTGGTGGTCACGCCGCTGGAGTGCCAGTCGAATCCCAGCGCACACCCGAAAGCCTGAAACCAGAAAGGGTCGGAAAGCCTGGAAAGCATTTCTTCGGCGCCGTAGGTATCGACCATGAACAGGGTCACTGCCCTTGCAAGGGGCTTCATCTTTTGAAAGAGCCACAACGGTGCCTTACCGGAATGGAGGGGAAGATGGGCAATCCCGGTTTTCATGGTTCACGCCTCGTGAATCCTATCCTGTCATTCTACCACTTTATACACGACGTCATGCTCCCTGACGCGATCTGGGACTTTAATCCCAATATCAGCCCCCGGCCCCGCCTCAGCAACACTCTCATTCTCAATCTGCATCGAGTCTACGGTCAGTGTGATGTCCGTTGAATGGCCGGCAATATGGATCTTGTCTCCAACTCTTAAAGTCCCTTCTGAGAGCTGGATTGCGGCCACTCCGATTTTTCCAAAGAACTTAATCACCTTGCCGATTTGCTTCTCCTCCATCTCCCTTCACTCCTTTCTCGCCTCTTTCGCGAGGCGCAAGTCGTAAGTCGTTAGAAGGTACACCCGGCACCTTGCGACGAACGCCTTACGAATAAGGATTTCGACATTCGGATTTCGGATTTATCCATTTCCAATCTGCCATCTGAAATCCGCAATCTAAATTTAAAGAGGAATCCCCAGTCTTTTCACTCCTGCCAGAACTTCTTCGGTTTCGATGCTCTTCAGGCATTCACCATGCTGGCAGAGAAAGAACCGCTCTTGCGGACAGGGCGAACAGGGTATTTCCTTTCGGATCACAATTACCTTTTTACCCCGGGGAGACCAGACCTTCGGGTCGGTAGGACCGAAGATGGCAATTGTTGGCAGACCTACGGCAGCAGCCAGATGGGTGATCCCCGAGTCGTTTCCGATGAAAAGGCGGCACCCCTCCATGACGGCAGCCAACTGAAGAAGAGATAACCCTTTCGCAAAAACAACTGTCTTCCTCCCGATATCTCTCCCTTCAAGGATTCTTTGCACCCCTGATCCCTCTGCAGGCCCAAGCACCACAAGGATTGGCGAACCGATACGTTTTCGGAGGTAAAGGGCAACATCCTGAAAGTGCTCAACCGGCCAGACCTTTTTCCTGCTTCCGCTTCCCGGATGAATAACAACAGCCCCCGTTCTCTCGACGCGGGTGAAACCTCTCTCATGCCAGAATTCATTTCCCCAGGTCCGGTCAGACTCATTCAGGCGGATTTTGGGAAATGACTTAGAAATGGAATACCCATAACGGGAAAGCTCTCTGAGGAGGTACGAAGTTAAGTGAATCCTTTCATCCCAGGGCGGAAAGGAATTGATGTGAAGGATCCGACCCTGGCAGACTCTTCCCAGATTCCTGATGAGAGCCCCTTTTACGTCTTTTCCGAAAACGGCAATCAGATCGAATTGATCGAAAAACCGTGAAAGGGGGATGTCTAAAGAACCCTCGTGAACGAAGAAGGTGGCCATGCCCCTTTGATCGATGGACGAAATCTCCTCCGCATAGAACCTTTTCTCTGCCAATTCGAGAATCCTTGGATATCCGAGGAGGGTCAGTTTTGCCTGGGGGTGTAAACCCCGAAGGTTTTCCAGCGTTGGAAGAGCGAGAATAAAATCACCAAGAGCTCCCTGGTGAATAACGAGAAGGTTCCGGACCTCTTCCATTTTCTGGGAAGGCAAAGGATTCATCCCCATCTCTATTTCTTTTCTAAAATTCGGTCCAGGCGGCGCCGGATGTGATCATCATCCGGTGTAATCCGGAGGATTCTTTCATACGCTCTTCTGGCCTCTTTCCATTTTCCCATATCTTCATAGAGGACGCCCAGATTAATTCTTGCAAAGAGATACTCCGGGTTGATGCGAAGGGCCTTCTTCAGCTCGGTGATGGCTTCCTCATAACGTTCCTGATCGCTATAGAGTAAGGCCAGGTTGTAATGAAGGTCGGCATAATGGGGACAGAACTGCGCCGCCTTCTCCATGCAACGAAGGGCTTGGCGTTTTCGTCGGGTCAAACCATAAATATAACTGAGATTGGCATATCCCATCCCGTAGGAGGGATCGATCTTCAGTGCTTTCTGATATTCCTGAACGGCCTTCTCATAGGCCCCCTGATGATAATAGACCGTCCCGAGGTTCGCGTGAAAGAGAAGTTCATCAGGTTTCAGGGTAGCCGCTTTCTTGAATTCCCGGACGGCCTGAGCGGATTTGCCCTCCTTGGCCAGAAGGAGTCCGATGAAATTATGGAAATGAGCATCGTGGTGATTCAGCGGAAGAGCCATGAGTCCCCGTTCCGTATCCCGATCAAGAGAAACCCCTCCCCTCTTCCAAACCCCTCTCTTCCGGTAAAAGTCCCGATAGTAAGAGTGGCAATGGACAGCACTTCGAATGTGAGAGGAGGCATCCTTTTTTCTTCCCATATGCAGATAGAAGAGTCCTATGACGTGATGGAGGAAACCGTCCCGGGGTTCTCTCCGGCTCTCCTTAAGAAAAATATCCTCGGTCTCTTTCCATCGTTTCATTTCCAAGTAGAGGTACCCCAGATTGAGGGTTGCCTCACGATACCTCGGGTTGAAACGCAGTGCCTCTTTGAACTGTTTTTCAGCGGCAAATCCATCTCCCTTCTGAGCCAAGAGCAGGCCTAACTGGTTATGGAGGTCTGCATAATGGGGGTGAATTCGGATTCGATCCTCGAATTCCTTCAGAATTCGCCTGTAAAGGGGAGAGCCCCTCTCTTTCAGCCGATTTCTTTTTTGGGAACCCATTGTCCTTTTTCCTTTTTCCAGTTCTCAAGTTGAAAGATAACATCCATGACACCTGGAATGCTCTTGATTCTCTTTTCCATCGTGTGAAGGGTCTTGGCTGTGAAATCCTTGATACTTTCCCCTTCTCCTGAATAATCACGGGCCATTTTGAACAAACCCCGCATATAGACGACCCCTTTTACAGTCCCGAAAATAATTTGTGAATAGTCGATATTACTCCGGACCAGGATGCGACGAATATTGGATTGGATAGTGAAATCTTCTTCTAGCATGACCTCCCAACTCCTCCCATCCCCCTCCGTCCGGCGCCATAGTCCCAGTGCTGAATCCAGGCTCATTATAGCGGCTCTGGACGGCGGCGCCTTACCTCCCCCTTGTCGTAGCGACCCTTCGCGGAGACCCGCTCCGGGAAGGGGAAGGAATCACACAAACTGTGTGACGATTTCTCTCCCCTTCATGGGAAGGTGACTTTCCCTTTTCACCCTCCCCTTCAAGGGGAGGGTCGGGGTGGGGATGGGGGCTGTTCCAAAGCTCTTCTCACTGCGTCTAACAATTCTTCTGGATCATAGGGTTTCCTGATATAAAAGCGGGCTCCTAATTCGATTGCCCTGTCTTGAGCCTTTGGTTCCGGGCTCCCCGTAAGAAAGATGATAGGAATGCTTCGGGTAGGATTTGAGTTTCTTAACTGGTCAGCAGCCGTAAACCCGTCGGCTGCCGGCATTCGGATGTCGAGAAGGATCAGGTCCGGCCTCTCCTTGTGGGCCATGAAGACACCTTGAACACCGTCAAAGGCTGAAAGGACCTCAAATCCGCTCACCCTTAATCGAATCGTGAGCGCTTTGACAATATCCCGCTCATCATCCACGATAAGAATCTTCTTTTTTTTTGCCTTTTTCACTTTGCCCACTCACTCTTTCCCTTCTACGCGATCTTCGATTTTCTTTTTGCAGGGGTCCTCACCACGCAGCCAAGCCATCATTTGATCCCTTCGCTCCTCAAACGTCGCCATTTCTTCTTTCCGGATGGGATTACCTCCCTGGAAAGTTTCTTTCAGTGGGTTCCTGAACCGTCCATCTTTTGCTAACCGGTAGTCTAAATGAGGCCCGGTCGAAATCCCCGTTGAACCTACATAACCAATCACTTGTTTCTGGGTCACTTTTTTCCCCTTTCGGATTCCCGGCCCGAACCTGGAAAGATGCCCATAACAGGTCACGTATCCGTTGCGGTGGCGAAGGATGACTTGCCTCCCGAATCCGCCATTCCAGCCGCAGGAAGTCACCTCTCCGTCTGCCACAGCCCATATCGCTGTCCCGATTGGAGCGGCATAATCGACTCCATAGTGAGGCCGGACCCCTCCCAGAATCGGGTGTTTCCGTGCCCGGCTGAATCGTGAACTGATCCGATTGAAGCGAAGGGGAGATTTGAGGAAGGCTTTTTTCAGGGAAATCCCTTCCTCGGTATAAAAATCATCCCGGTATGCAATCCCCCGGATCGTCTTTTCTCCTCTCTGATATTCTACAGCATGAATGGGGCCGTATTGAATAAACTGATCCCCTTTGTAAACCTTTTCGACTGCCACTTTAAATCGATCCCCGGGCCGGACATCCTTGTAAAAGTCAATCTCCCAGGCCAGCATCTCTGCAAAAGCAAGGGTGAGTTGATCTCCTTCTCCAAGGGCATCCATGGCTTCAAAAAGGGAAGATTTGATTTCTCCCGCCCCCTTCACAAGATACGTGTCCAGAGGAACCTCTATCTTTTGAACCCTGTACCCCTTCTGATCTTTCTCTACCTTAAAAACCTCCGTCGGCCCAGCCTCATAAATAAACTTCACCAACTCCCCTTTGACATCCGTGATAAACTGGTACGTTCCTCCCTTGATTTTTCTGAAGTCAACGTGGGGTTTCAACTTCGATATGATCAAGTCGATCCACCGGAGAGGGACCTTCTTTTCTAAAAGGGACTTAAAGAGGGAGCTTCTATCTTTTACATTTCCCTCAATCACATAGAATTGGGCCTCCTCCGGTGCGGGAGAAGTGAATTCCGGAGGCGAGAGTGGAGGAGAAACATATTTGGGAAAAAAGACCAAAAGGAAATACAGGGCAGAAAAACAGAGCAGGATAATTCCTGAGATCACGGTCCGCTTTCTTTTCCTGTCCTGATCTCTATTGGCACCGTTAAAGAATGAGCTCTTTCTCCTTCGATTCAAGATCATTACTGCAAACCCCCAAAGGGCGTATTGTGATTCTCCCTTACATTCCAATCACTCTCCTCAGATGAGCAGCCGCATCCTCGGGGGGAGTAGGGTTGACAAAAAAACCTGTACCCCACTCAAACCCTTCTCTCAATCCGATCCGCAGCCGTATCTCCATGTGCCAATGGTACTCGGGACGGTGTAATCGGGATTGGATTGGCGAGGTGTGAACCGCGAGGCTGTAAGGAGGATCCGAAAGTAATTGATAGAATCCTTGAAACAGAGTCTGGACTGCAACGGAAAGATCTCCCATCTCCTCCTCGCGGCCGTGGTGGAAATCAGGAGCATGGACTTTCGGAATAATCCATGTTTCAAAAGGGTAGCGAGAGGCGAAGGGAGCGAAAACCAAGAAATGGACTGTTTCCAGAATCACCCGTTTCTTGATGGAGAGCTCTTCTTTCACAATGTCGCAGTAGATGCAACGCTCTTTTCGCTGATGATAGTCCAGTGTTCCCAGGATTTCCTCATCGATTCCTTTTGGAATGACAGGCATCGCCATGATATGGGAATGAGAATGACGATTGAATATCCCGGGATAATTCTTCAGGATGAGAATCTGTTGAAATCGGCTGTCCTTCTCTAAATCAATCATCCGTACCCGGTAGGTAAAAAGGATTTTTTCGATATGAGGGGGATCCAGCGTAGCGAGGCGTTGCAGGTGCCCCGGGGCCTCCACGACGATCTCATGGGCGCCGACCGCTTCCATCACATCATACATGCCTTCGGCTCTCCGCTCAAAATCGCCCTCAATGTGAAAGAACGGTGATTTATTGGGGACCACCCGCACAGACCATCCTCTT
>Ga0214473_10007674_pt1 | contig 12777 bp, 10 predicted proteins | sample RVTome_7_FD_203509 | JGI IMG/M metagenome (GOLD analysis project Ga0214473, IMG submission 203509) | Soil microbial communities from uranium-contaminated site in the Upper Colorado River Basin, Wyoming, United States - RVT98D197 | ecosystem: Environmental > Terrestrial > Soil > Contaminated >... | reverse complement strand
GTGCGGGCGCTTTTGCCGAGTATGTATGTGCTACTGAAAATGGATTGGCGCTGAAACCCGCCAATGTATCGTTTGAGGAAGCAGCGTCCGTCTATGTAGCCGCACTCACCGCTCTGCAGGGTCTTCGCGATACAGGACAGATTCAGTCGGGGCAAAAGGTTTTGATTAATGGTGCGTCCGGTGGTGTGGGTACGTTTGCGGTGCAGATTGCCAAATCGTTCGGGGCAGAAGTGACCGGCGTGTGCAGCACGCGGAATTTGGACATGGTGCGTTCGATTGGCGCAGACCATGTCATTGATTACACGCAAGAAGATTTCACCAAGAACGGACAGAGTTACGACCTGATTTTTGATGCTGTGGCAAATCATTCGGTTTCAGATTATAAGCGTGCCTTGAGCCCCGGGGGAATTTGTGCTATTGCCGGATTTTCAACCCTGTTTCATATGTTCCAAATCATGTTGGTGGGATCATGGGTGTCAAAGACCGGGAGTAAGAAAATTGGTGGTATGGGGACGGCGAAGCCAAACAAAAAGGACTTGGTCTTTATCAAAGAGCTTCTTGAAGCCGGCAAAGTAGTACCTGTTATTGATAGACGTTACCCGTTAAATGAGGTTTCTGAAGCTATCCGGTATCTTGAAGAAAGACACGCCCGGGGAAAAGTGGTCATCATTGTCTGATGAGAGATAACAGCAAGGACGCTCTTTTTCTTGCCATACCTTATTGGCCGCACTCAATTGTCTTTCAGCGTCTTCCGCCTATCATTGCATAGTGTATCGGACGGAAGACTCACGAAAACGGCATTCTCTAACTTCAGATAAAACCTTCTGGAAGAAAAAACCAGGATTGGTTATTGACTATTGGGATTAATATGCAATATTATTAACGGGTCGGGTTTGTGATAACTTACGCTAGTCGGAGCATTCCGTGAAACACTCCGCGATTTTATGACTTTCCAAGTTGTCGTTGTTACCTGGCGTCCTGGCTCGTGGTCGACATTGATGGGGGGGGACGCGGGGATAATGAACGCTCCACCGGCGTCGTGGATATATCTACAAAAAGGATGGGAGAGAAACAATGAAAGACATCATCTTCTCAGCAGCTACTGCACTCGCCAGCGCCATTCGCGAGAAGCAGGTCTCCGCGATGGAAGTGCTGGAGGCGCATCTTGCGCACATCGCCAAACATAATCGCCTGCTGAATGCCATCATCACACTGGACGCGGAAGGAGCCCGTCAGCGTGCCAAGGCGGCCGATACCGCACTCGCCCATGGTGAAACATGGGGGCCGCTCCATGGGGTGCCGTTGACGCTTAAGGATGTGCATGCTGTCGCGGGGATGCGAACCACCGCGGGATTTGAGCCTCTGGCGGGTTATATTCCGCCCGAAGATGGCTCGGCTGCCGCGCGTCTCAAATCCGCCGGAGCGATCATCATTGGTAAAACGAATATGCCTGTGATGGCCGGCGACTTTCAAAGCCAGAACCCCATCTTTGGCCGCGCCAACAATCCCTGGAATATCGATCGGACGCCGGGCGGATCCAGCGGCGGGGCGGCCGCGGCGGTCGCCACCGGAATGGTACCATTCGAGATCGGCTCTGACATTGGTGGCTCGATTCGGATTCCCGCTCACTTTTGTGGCGTGTATGGCCTAAAGCCAACCGAGCATCGTGTCTCATTAGTTGGTCACATTCCCGGCCTGCCGGGCTCGCCGCGCGCGGCGCGCATTATGGGCGTGATAGGGCCACTCGCTCGCAACATCGATGATCTGGAGTTAGCCTTCCGCATTATTGCTGGCCCCGATGGACGCGACACGGACGTGCCGCCAGTACCGCTGAAATTTGAAGATCCACTACCGTTCCAAGGACTGCGCATCGCGTGGACACCGACGTTTCCGGGTGTGCCCGTTGCCGAGGAAATTCGGGAAGCGACGGGGAGTCTGGCCGCGGAGCTTGCCCGCCTGGGCAGCCGTGTTGAGGAGCGTCTGCCTGAGGTGGATTTTGCCCAACAGCAGGCCCTGTTCTGGGAACTTGTAAACTATGTGATCACCGTCTTCCAGCCCCAGCCGGAAGGCGCAGTACCAATCTCCCTGGCCAGCTATCTTAAAGCGCTAGACAAGCGCGACTCCTTCATTATAGCCTGGGAACATTTCTTTGAAAATTGGGATGCGCTGCTGTGTCCGGTTGCAATGACGACTGCTTTTGAGCATTGGCCCTCAGAAGCGCCATTCATCATTGATGGCGAGCAGGTCCCATATTGGGGAATGATCAATTACTGCTGCCCATTCAACCTCACAGGTCATCCGGCAATTGTGATTCCGCTGGCGCAGGATCGGGACGGTCTTCCAATCGGCATTCAGATCGTTGGGCACCGCTGGGGTGAGGAGCGGCTATTGGCCATAGCCAGAACTCTGTCACAAATTACAGGAGGGAACCAGCGACCACCTGGTTATTAAGCCTAAAGCAGAAGAGGCCCTCACGACAAATAAGATTATCTCCATAGATCGTTATCCGGCTTCGATTGCATTATCTGCATTTTATTGATTTCCAGCGTCTTCCGCTGATCATTACATAGTGTAATCGGATTGAAAACTGGTAGCGTACCAAAGTCTGGGGAGAATGAGGTTGGGGCCTTCTCAAGCAACATTTGGGATCACCCGGTTGGTGAAATCGTTCGTGGCTCCCGCCATAGTAATTCTAATCTCCCAGTCGAGAGGTTTTTTTGTCGACATATTATCGGTTATTTTAGAGATTATTAAAAAACGTGATGGTAGGGCTTCTGCCTTATGAAGATTATTGATAAATATGGGAATAAAATAGAATGAGCGATGGCATAAATATTCTGCATGCCATTGGGAACACTTCTCTGGTGCAGTTACGGAAGGTTGTTCCTCACGATTGCGCAAAAGTTTTTGTGAAACTTGAATGGGAAAATCCGACTGGCAGTATGAAAGATCGGACGGCGCGGGCAATGATTTCAAAGGCTGAAGAAGATGGCCGATTAAAACCCGGAGATACAATTGTTGAGTACACAGGGGGCAGCACAGGCATTTCGCTCGCCTTGATTTGTGTAGCGAAAGGGTACCGTCTTCATATCGTTTCCTCTGATGCATTTAGTCAGGATAAGTTGAAACAGATGTCGGCATTCGGTGCGGAACTTACACTGATACCGAGTGAGGGAGGCCTTACTACGAAAAAATTGATTTTGGATATGATCGAAGCGGCCAGAGAAATTAGTCGAAAACCGCATACTTACTGGACCGACCAACTCAATAATGTTGATAATATCTCAGGATACTACCAATTGGCTGAGGAAATCTGGAACCAAACAAACGGAAAACTTGATGCATTTGTTCAAAGTGTCGGCACTGCCGCTTCATTGCGAGGCGTGGCAACTGTGTTAAAGCGTTACAATCCCAAGCTTAAAGTAATAGCTGTGGAACCGGGCGAATCCGCAGTATTATCGGGAGGTCAGGCCGGACCTCATAAAATTGAAGGGGTGGGCATAGGTTATACTCCACCACTCTGGGATCCAAGTCTTGTGGACGAAATTATTGCGGTGAAAACGGATGACGCCAAAGCTATGGCCAGGCGATTAGCTCGGGAAGGGGGTCTTTTTGCAGGAACGTCATCGGGAGCAAATGCTGTTGCAGCAATTCAAGTCGCAAAGAAATTAGGGCCTGATGCAAGTATAGCAACATTGATGGTGGATTCCGGTCTAAAATACATTAGTACAGATGTTTACGGAAAATAGAGAATAAGTTTCAAGATAGAATGATTCATTTAAGTCTGATTCAGGCAAGATATGAGTCGAAAAATTCTGTGTATTGTGACGTCAACCCCGCCATGAATTTAAGCCTTGCTTAAGCAGGTCTTTTTTGGATATATTAATTCATAAAGGTGCTTTTAAGAGTTTGGTGTTTCTCACCCAAGCTGTGGGTTACTCGTTCCGCTCCTGAGGAGGATCGAGCATGGCAGAGAAAGCAATGACGAGCAATCCGCGCGACGACGAACTGGCGAGCTGGACGAGGATCGGCATCGCCTCGGGCTTTCTGGCCTGCTTCGCCTATCCGCTGATGGTCTACGTTCCGTTGCCGCGGATCGCGCAGGTGATCTTCGGCGCCAGCTTCGGGCCCGCCCTGGCCGTGGCCAGCGTCGCCCTTGCCCACATCCTGCAGGCGCGTCGGCGGGCAGCGTCGGTCGAGTTGGCCGGGATCTGTAACTCCCTGGCGGGCGCTCTGGTGACCGCGATGATCGTCGTCCAACTGGCCATTACGTACTCGACGGCGCCTGCGGCTGACGAACAACTCACCGGGCTCTTGAGGCGCCGCATCTGGGACATCGTCCTCGGGCTCGACGTGTCGTTCGACGTGTTCATCGCTCTCGGTACCCTGCTTTTCGCCATCAACATGATGCGCGACCCTCGCTTCGGTAGGGTCATCGGCTGGGCCGGGGCGTTCATCTCTGTTGTCATGCTCCTCGGTGCGAATTTCTACTACTTCCCCGATCCGCCGCGACAGCACGGCTTTCCTGAGATCGGGCTCTTCGTCGGCCTCTGGTACCTGGCGGTGGTGCTCCTGATCGTCCGTTCGGTACGCAGAGGTCGAGCCCGGGCCGCTCGAATTTAGGCCCTGCTTAGCTGGGGTTTTCTATTTGACATTTCGATGGGAAAATCAATATCATTCGAATATGAATTTCCTTCAGCAAACCCTACGCTGTTCGTGGCGGGTGAATATGCAAAATGCGTTTTATGCAATGATAATCATCGCGCTCTTAGGCGGGTGCGGAACTCCCGGCAAAAACCTGCCGGTGACCGAAGTAACCGCTGAATTGGGAGCTGGCAGGTTCCAGGAAGTCGCCATCGACGTCGAAAGTTTTTATTTCAAACCCAACCGGATAAAGGTTATCGTGAATATTCCTGTGCGCATTACGTTAAAAAGCGGCGCCTTGATAATTCCGCATAATTTCTCGCTTCACGCTCCCGAGGCGGGAATCGACATCGATCAAAATATCGGACATGGCCAGACAGCGATTGTCGAATTTATCCCAGCCAAGACGGGCCAATATTCATTTTTTTGCGCCAAGGATGGCCATGCGCATAAAGGAATGACCGGTACGCTTGTAGTTCTTCCACAATAAATGTAAAGCAGATTTTCGCAGATTAGATTAAAATTATAATCGGACTATCAACGATTCGGAGCAAAAACCGGGACCGAGAGCTGAAATTACTCCATACCCGGATCGATTTAACCCGTATTTTTCCAAATATCGGGAAATAATGTAAAAGACCGTTACCGACGACATATTCCCATAATCCCGTAATATCTCCCGCGATATTTCAAAGCCATTGCCGCCGACACCTAATGCCTTTTCATAAGCTTCGACCACTTTGATGCCGCCCGGATGAAATAAATATTGGCTGATATCAGTTTTGGCAAGCGAATACAAAGATAGAAAAGAATTCAGTTCGTTATCTGAATTAGCCGCTACAATATCGGGTATCCTCTTATCAAAAACCACCTGCATCCCTTTAGAAACGATATTCCAGCCCATCACATTTAACGAATCGGGATAAAAAGCCGATTGAGTGGCCAGGATTTCCAGACCCGCCGCGTCAACGTCGTCGCCGATTATTAACGCCGCCGCGGCTCCATCGGCGAAAAGGGCACAGGCGACCAGATTGCTCTTGGAAAAATCATCATGAATAAAAGTCAGGCCGCATAGTTCAACCGCGACTACAAGCGCGCGGTGCGATGGATGCCCGACCAAATAATGGTACGCATGGGATAGGCCGGCGGCTCCGCCGGCGCATCCCAAACCCCATATCGGCGTCCTTCTGATGTTGCGTCGAAGATTAAGTTTATTTATCAGCCTCGCATCGATCGATGGCGTCGCGAGTCCGGTGGTATTGATATAGATAATATAGTCGATTTCATTTAGATCGGTATTTGCGTTTTCCAGCACCTTGGAAATGGCTTTTGCCCCCAGATCGGTCGCGGCGCGAATATAAATTTCATTTTTTTCCTCGAGAGAATGTTCTGTCCCGAACCACGAAGACGGTACTGAAAAGTATCTGGTCTTGATTCCGGCATTGTCAAAAATCGGAAGCAGCCGTGCAATATCCTTAAAATGCGATCCGAATAGATGTTTCGCAAATTCCTTCGCCTCGCTTTGATCTACCCTAAAATCCGGTATTGCAGTAGCAATTCCTTCAATCTTCGGCATGACTTCCCTTTATCGGATTGCTATTCTTTATTTGTCTTCAAACAAATTTGGACACCTTTTTATCTTAATTTAAGAGATACTTTTCCGATTGGCAAATCTTTTCGATTTTAACATATTCATTTTTAGCAACTGACTTATGGCGATAATGTGAATGCCTCTGCCCTATGGTGCGTTGTTAGATTATTCTGCGCTTGTCCAAGATAACCCGGCCACGTCCGAAGCGGACATCCGTTGGATTAACTTTTTTGCTGTATCGTGGCAGCGATGATTGTCGTAGTGATCCACGGAGGCTCCGATCCAAGCAGCGACGATCCTGGCCTTCTCAACTACGGCCAGCGGGCAATTATCAAGCGTCATGGGAGACGGGAGGTCAGTCTTCGGGCGATTATTTCTATAGAATAGAAGCTGGAGATCTTGCCGAAACAAAAAAGACGGTGCTGATAAAGTAAACTATTATTTTCCATCGGCTTCCGCCGATTCGGGCATAGTCTAACCGGATCGGAAATCTGAAGCTCACAGAAGTTTGGGGGAGCGTGAGGTTGGGGCCGCCATTTGATTCATTATTATTCCGCATAAATGCTCTTTGACACAGAAGATGTTTTTGAAGGATCGCTGTCAAAACATTTCGCTATTTGTCGATATTAAAAGGGAGCGATCTATCCGGGCAAACGACTCTTTTGTGCCTGGTGTGATCGCCGGGTAGGGGACTATTATTATGCGTAAACCCGGGTATAAAAGCCACCGGGCAAGCGATGACAAAGATTCTGCAGGATTTGGACAGGCGATATTTGGCGAAACCGTTTTCACGCAGAAGGGTATACCGATTCGTTTTCTCGCGGTGACCGTTGTTGCCATTTTTGCGGTGGAAGCCCTCATCATGGCGATATTGTCAATTCTATCTCCCCTGGAACCGTGGATTACGATCGCACTGGATGCCATGCTGATAGCGCTGCTTGGCTTGCAGGTCTTATACCTATTTTTGCTCAAGCCCATAAGGAAATATATTGCGGCGCATGCGCAGAGGGAAGATTTGCTGCGGGCCAGTGAAAGCAAGTTTCGCGGCTATGTTGATTCGTCGCCCTGCGCCATTATCGTAGTTGATGAGAACGGGGAGATTTTTGACGCCAACAATTCGGCTACGGTTTTGTCGGGTTACTCCAGGGAAGAGCTGCTGGCGATGAATCTGACCGCCTTTTTCCCGCCGGAAGATAAGACGGCGGGGATGGAGCATTTCGCCAGAGCTGTAAAGACGGGCGAGTCTTCCGGCGTGGTGCCGATTATCGCCAAGGACGGGAGAAGAGGGTACTGGGACGTCAATGCCGTAAAACTCAACGAACACAGGTTTCTCGGAATTGTCAGTGATATCACCGAGCGCAAGCAAACCGAAGAGTTACTAAGGGAAAAAGATAGAGTCCTCAGGGAATCGCAGATGATCGCCCGTCTGGGAAGCTATATACTTGATATACCGAACGGCGCGTGGTCGAGTTCGGACATCCTGGACGAGATTTTCGGTATTGACGAGAATTTCAACCGTACTGTCGAGGGGTGGAGTCTATTGCTTCATCCTGGATGCCGACAGTCAATGCTCGACTATTTCTCAAACGATGTCCTGGGGAAGGGCATTCGCTTTGACAGGGAATACCGGATAGTCCGGCATAACGACGGGCAGGTGCGCTGGGTTCATGGTTTGGGCGAGTTGGAATTCGATTCGCGGAACCAGCCTATCAGGATGATCGGAACAATTTCCGATATCACCGACCGTAGACGTGCGGAGGAGGCGCTGCGGGAGAGCGAAGAGCGATTCCGGAAAATATTTGAAGAGGGACCTCTGGGCATGGTCACGGCTAATGCGGAATTTCGTTTTATTACCGCCAATGACTCGTTTTGCCGGATGTCAGGTTACACAGAGCAAGAACTATGGTCTTTGACATTCAAAGATATTACCCATCCGGATAATCTTGCAGGGGACGTTGAATCGATAGGAAAGCTGTTACGCGGAGAAATTCCAATTTACCGGACCGAGAAACGCTATATACGGAAGGATGCGGAGGTCATCTGGGGGTTGCTAACTACTTGCATCATTCGCGATACAAATGGGCAATTTTTGTATTTCCTCAGTATGGTCGATGACATCACGGAGCGCAAGCGCGCGGAATTGGCTATCCGTGAAGCAGAACTTAAGTATCGTATCATTGCCGATAATACATACGACTGGGAATTCTGGCTGGGGGCGACCGAGAAGTTTCTCTATGTATCCCCCTCCTGCAAAAGCGTTACGGGCTATGAGGCTTCAGAGTTCTTAAAAGACCCCAACCTCATGCGCCGTATAGTTCATCCGGATGATCTTTCCGCCTGGGACAGCCATAGACACGAGGCCGAGAAAGGACATTTGGGCTTGACGATAAGTTTTCGAATACTCCGCCCCGATTTTTCCGAACGGTGGATTGAACATGTCTGCCAACCGGTGTATGATGATCGAAGCGAATTTATCGGGACACGTGGCAGCAATCGCGACATCACGGAGACAAAACGGCTCCGCGAATTGGAATCACGCGCCCAACGTCTGGAGACCGCCGGACAAATCGCCGGTCAGGTGGCGCATGATTTCAATAATTTGCTCGGTCCGATGATCGCCTATCCTGATTTCTTAAGCAGCGCACTTTCAAAAGATCAGCCTGCTCTACAGATGTTAGCTGATATAAAAAGGGCGGCGGAAACGATGGCTGATATAAACCAGCAGCTGCTTACCCTGAGCAGGCGGGGCCATATCGAGCACAAGACTTTGAATCTTAATGATGTAGTAACAGATAGTCTCGGCAAGTTAGAATCGCTGCCGGATACGTTTCGTATCGAAACAGACCTGGATATGGAACTGATGAACATCAAAGGCGGAGCCTCTCAGATTGTACGGGTGATTTCAAACCTGGTAAACAACGCAATTGACTCGATGCAGAACGGCGGGCTTCTATTCATCAAGACCGAGAATTATTATGGGGATGATTTCACGGGTAAATATGGACGCGTTCCCAGAGGCGAGTATGTTAAGGTTACCGTAACGGATACCGGTTGCGGTATATCCGAGGAAATATTGCCTAAAATATTCGACGCATTTTTCACGACAAAATCAGCAGATAATAAGAGAGGCTCGGGTTTGGGCTTGAGTGTTGTCGCAGCGGTGATGGAAGATCATAACGGCCACATCGATATTCAAACGAGAGTCGGACGGGGAACGTCCTTTTACCTTTATTTCCCGATTACCCGGGATGAAATAGAAAAACCAGCCTCCGGCGAAATCATTGGCGGTACGGAAAGCGTTCTTATTGTGGATGATGATATTCTGCAGAGGGGAGTCGTTCTCAATCTCCTCGAGAAACTGGGATATCGGGCAACAGCGGTGGGAAGCGGTGAGAAAGCACTCGAGTTTTTGCGGGATAATCCTCAAGACATTATATTGCTGGATATGACCATGCCGCCCGGAATAGACGGAGGCGAGACATACAGACGGATACTCGAAATCAATCCCGATCAAAAGGCCATCATCATTTCAGGGTTTTCAGAGTCGGATCGAGTTCTTGAGGCACAGAAATTGGGAGTGGGCGCCTTCGTCAGAAAACCGCTCACCAAGGAAACCCTGGGGACGGCGGTGCGAGCCGAACTGGATCGAAAGGCGACAGTTTCCGTCGCCTGATATTTTCCGAAATCGAATTCGGTCAACTTATATGGCAAGACCGATCTATCGCCGGCCGCCTGCGGGTCATCGGATCATATTTGTCGTGTATGACGGATGTCCCCGCCCACCACAATAAGCTGCCACGGGCGGGCTCTTGCCGACCACTCTGCTAATGTGGAGTCGCTACATCGATCGCCCAGGCTGGGGCAATCAACGGCTGTCCCCACATCGGCAGAACCACAAAGTATATCCAGACAGTTACCATAATCACGCTGATAAGATCCAGGATCAGGCCGGCCCGCACCATCTTACGCATCGGTACATATCCCGAGCTGAACACGATGGCGTTCGGCGGAGTGCCGACCGGCAACATGAAGCCGAAAGAGGCCGCGATAGTGGCGGGGATCATCAATAATAGCGGATTCAACCCCAGCCCCCGGGCCGTACCGATCATCACCGGCAGCATGGCCGCGGTCGTGGCCGTGTTACTTGCCAGCTCGGTCATGAACGTCAGCAGAAGACAGACCAGCGCGACCACAACAAGCGGATGAACCTGCAACAAAGGTTTGACCGCTTCGCCCAGCAAAACGTCAAGCCCCGATTCCTTGAAGCCCCCGGCGATGGCAAACCCTCCGCCGAACAGAAGCAGAATTCCCCAGGGCAGGCGCGCCGCAGTCTGCCAGTCCATCAGAAAAACCCGCCGTCTAATCGACATCTGAGACTCGACATCTTCCGAACCTTGCGAAACCGGATTATCTTGATTGCTCCCGATGAGTCCGGCCGGGACGACAAATAGCGCCACCGCCAGGGCTATGGCCACGGTCGCGTCAGATAGGAATTCCGGTTCGCCGCAGATAGCTGACCAGCCGGGGATAGTCACAGCTCCGAGGTTAATCGGCTGACGGAATATCCAGAGCAGGGCGGCGGCCCCGAATATGAGAGCGACACGGCGCTCCGGCGGACGCATCGGCCCGAGCAGCCGCAGTTCGGCCATGATTGCTTCTCGCCCGGCGGCGACCCCGCGCAGCGGTGGAGCCACCAGCTTGACCACGACCAGCCAGGCGATCACCACGAATATGATCGCCAGCGGAATAAACGCTTTGCCCCAGTCGAAGAAGGTGATGCGGGGAGCGTCGGGGAAAGCTTCCTTGAACTGACCAAGAAACACAATGTTGGGCGGCGTGCCAATGGGCGTCCCGATGCCTCCTATCGATGCCCCATAGGCTACGGCCAGCATAAGGCCTATGGCGAAATTGGCGTCGTCTTTCCCGGTGGTCGCGGCCGATTGTCTGGCAACAGCCAGGGCTATGGGAAACATCATCATGGCGGTCGCCGTGTTGGAGATAAACATCGAGATTGCGGCCGTGGCCGCGAAAAATCCCAGGACCAATCGCGATGGGGATGTCCCGGCCAGACGCGCGATGTGAAGGGCCGCGCGTTTCTGGAATCCCCATTTCTCGAGCGCCAGGGCAATGATGAAGCCGCCCATGAAGAGATAGATGGTATCGTCAGCATAAAACTTGACCGTCTCACGGGAACTCATAATTCCCAAAATCGGGAAAAGCGCCACAGGAAGCAGGGAGGTGACGGGGATCGGCAGGCATAACGTAATCCAGAAGCAGGCCATCAGGGCGGACACGGCCGCCACTGCCGCCGCCTTATCGGGCATGCCAAAAGGATTCGCCATAAACAGGATGAAAAGTGATATCCCCAGCGCCCATCCGGCATAGCGGGCAACGCGCGAACTTTGATCTTCGCTTCCGGCGTCCACAAAAACTGAATATTATCAAAAGTGGGCAATGTCAATGCTTAGCTCAACCCGCCGTCGCAACCAGGCAGCCTAAGCCGCGTTCGGCAAGGCATTTGCGGCGGGGGCGCGAGGTATATTAGCTGGCTGGCGTATCGCCCCGGCGTCGTTGGCGGAAATACTCAATCAGAGCGGGTATTACGGAAATAAGGATGATTGCCAGGATGACCAGCGAGAAATTCTTCTTTACGAAGGGCAGGTTGCCAAACAGGTAGCCGCCCCAGACAAAGAGTATTGTCCAGAGCAGACCCCCGACCACGTTATATATAAAAAATTGACGGTAGGTCATAACGCCGACTCCGGCCAGGAAAGGGGCAAAGGTGCGGACAATCGGGAGAAAGCGGGCGATGATAATAGTCTTGCCGCCGTATTTTTCATAAAAGCGATGGGTTTTTTGCAGGTATTCGGGTTTCAGGAACCGGTATCGTCCCGGCTCGAAGGCCTCTTTGCCGATGAGCTGGCCGATTCGGTAATTGATTGTATCACCCAGCACGGCGGCCGCGCTTATCAACAGAGTGAGGATCCAGGGATCGAGCGCGCCGGCGGCGGCGAACGCGCCGGCCGCAAAAATAAGAGAATCGCCCGGAAGAAACGGGGTTATCACCAGTCCGGTTTCGCAGAAAATTATCAGAAATAATATGGCATAGGTCCAGGCGCCATAAGCGTCGATGATCTCTTTCAAGTGGCTGTCGAGATGCACCACCAGATTGATTATGGTGTCGAGGAATTCCATAAGAGCGCATCCAAATACGAGTTTGGGATCACAGGATTATCCGATTGCGGCATAATATAACGTCTGACATGCCCCGCGGCCGGATAATCGAAAAGGAGAAGAGCGGTTCAAATGGCGACAGATGTTCATCGGGCCTGGCTGAAGTCTATCGACAGATGTCGTCCTCACTTCGACTCCAGACGGCTTCGCCTGAAACCGTAAGCAAAATAGATAACAGCCCCCACCAGAAGCCAGATAAAAAAACGCATCCAGGTAACCGTATCCAGCCCGAACATGAGCCAGATACAGAAGATTATACCGAGGGCCGCGGTTATTATGCCGCCGGGCGCTTTGAAAGGCCGTTCGCG
>Ga0214473_10007672_pt1 | contig 12779 bp, 9 predicted proteins | sample RVTome_7_FD_203509 | JGI IMG/M metagenome (GOLD analysis project Ga0214473, IMG submission 203509) | Soil microbial communities from uranium-contaminated site in the Upper Colorado River Basin, Wyoming, United States - RVT98D197 | ecosystem: Environmental > Terrestrial > Soil > Contaminated >... | reverse complement strand
TGTGGTCCTCGTACTCCACCTCGGCTTCGGCCAGCGCCGTCTTGTCCTTGATGCACCAGTACACCGGCCGCAGCCCGCGATAGACGTATCCCTTTTCGAAGAAGTCGTAGAGGGTGGCCACGATCACCGACTCGTACTGCGCCGACATGGTCGAGTACGGTTGGTCGAAGCGCCCGAACACGCCCAGCCGCTTGAACTGGCCGCGTTGCAGGTCCAGGTACTTCTCGGCGTACTCGCGGCAGGCGCGGCGCACCTCGAGCGGCGCCATCTCCAGCTTCTTGCGCCCCAGCGCCTCGTCCACCTTGATCTCGATGGGCAGGCCGTGGCAGTCCCACCCCGGCACGTAGGGAGAGTCGAAGCCTGCCATGGTCTTCGACTTGACCACAAAGTCCTTCAGCGTCTTGTTCAGCGCCGTCCCCAGGTGGATGGGCCCGTTGGCGTAGGGAGGCCCGTCGTGCAGCAGGTAGATGGGCGCCCCCTGCCGCGCCTCCCGGATGCGCTCGTAGATGCGCATCTCCTCCCAGCGGGCCAGCATCTTGGGCTCGTTCTGCGGCAGGTTGGCCTTCATGGAGAAGCCGGTTTTGGGCAGGTTGATGGTGGCCTTCAGGTCCGTCGATGCTCCCATTCCTTCTCCGTGAAGCCGATGCCGTTTCATTATAAGGGAGCGGCGAAACCTTCCCGAAATCGCCGGCCGGAAGGCCTCCGCCACCCCCGCCGCGCAAGAAAACGCCATCCTCGGGAACTCCCCGGCTCCCGGCGGCATCCAACAGGTTACCGAAGCCCCTCTACCTCGGTTCGGGAAGGGGTGTATCTGTGCAACTTCGAGTGGTGTTTAATCATCTGTTAGGGGAACCATACGGAGAACCCCGAAACTGGCGTTTTGACCGTATAGTGGTTGTGGGGTAGGGAAGCGTGGCCGAGCTGGACAAGAATCCGCGCCGGGTCGATCCGGCGGAAGCGCACCTGGGACGGCTGCTGCTTGAGTCCGATACCCCGTGGTGGCGGACCTTTCCCGCGGCGCTCCGCGAAGTCCTTTTCCCCGCCAAGCTGCCGCCGCTTTCCCTCACCTCCAAGCCGGAGCGCGTTCCTGAACTGGACCTTGACCTCTCTCTGTGGCGCTCGCTGGCGCGCGGCCTGCGCGGCCTGTTCTCTTCGGCGCCTCCGCCTTTGCACCTGACGTCGCGCCCCGTGCCGGTGCGGGAGTTCCGCGTGGACCAGCCCGTGTGGCGCTCGCTCGCGGACAATCTGCGCGAGCTGCTGTTCCCGCAAAAACTGCCGCCGCTTCAACTGCAATCGAAGCCGGTGCCGGTGCGCGACATCTGGGGCGACTACGACTATCGCAAGTCGGGATGGGCCGGCACGCTGCTAGTGCATGGCGCGGTCGCCGTGGCCATCGTGGGCTTTTACTTGGGCGTCGGCAAGGTAGCGGAGGTGCGGCGGCCGGAGGCCGTCGCGGTGATTGCCACTGACATCTCCGAATACCTGCCGCTCTCTAACAAGAAGAACGACACCATCGGCGGCGGCGGCGGCGGCGGCGACCGTGACAAGCTGGCCGCTCCCAAGGGCAAGCTACCCAAGCTGGCCATGGAGCAGTTCGCCCCGCCCGCGGTCATCATCCGCAATGAGAATCCGAAGTTGGCCGTCGAGCCCTCGGTAGTCATCCCGCCGCAGGTGAAGTTGCCTGCGGTCAACCTGCCCAACTTCGGCGACCCCATGGCTCAGGTCGGACCGCCATCGAACGGCCCTGGCTCGGGCGCCGGCATCGGATCGGGTTCGGGTGGTGGCGTGGGCTCAGGAGACGGGCCGGGCGTAGGCCCGGGCCGGGGTGGCGGCATCGGCGGCGGAGTCTTCCGCATCGGGGGTGGCGTTTCCGCGCCGCGGGCCCTCTACGCGCCCGACCCCGAGTACTCCGAAGAAGCCCGCAAGGCCAAGTACGAAGGCACGGTCGTCCTGACCGTGATTGTGGGCCCGGACGGGCGCACCCACAGCATCCGCGTCGCGCGCAGCCTGGGTCTGGGTCTGGACGAGAAAGCGATGGAGGCCGTCCGCAACTGGAAGTTCGAACCCGCCAGGAAGGGCGGGCAGGCGGTCGCGGTCCAGGTCAACGTCGAAGTGAAGTTCAGCCTTTACTAAAGACGCTGGCCCCAGCAGACAGATTCCACACAATTTACGCCGGCTATTTCTCGCAGGCCACTCAGCTTCCGCAGCAGACGCCGGGCGGGATGGGGCTGCCGTGCGGGCAGGTTTTGGGATGTCCGAGGAAGGTGCAGATCTTCTGCGTGGCCTCGGGCGACAGGATGTGCTCGAACTTGCAGGCCTGCTGCTCGACCTCCTGCTCGTCCTGCATGTGCAGGGTCTCCATGAACAGGCGCTCGGCCAGGCGGTGGCGCCGGATGATGTCCGCGGCCCGCTGCTTCCCCCGGTCGGTGAAGCCCACGATGAAGTCGCCGTCCGCCGGCATTTCCTCGGCCGGCCGCAGGAAGTCGTGGCAGCGGTCGAGCACCGGCTTGTGCCCGTGAGGCTGCGGCGGGTGCGCCTGCACCGTCACCAATCCCATCTGCCGCATCTTGTCCACGGCCAGGGAGACGGGCAGGGCCCCGGGAACGCTCATGCGTCCCACCTCGGCCAGCTCGTTGCTCTCGCTGATGACCCACATCTCTTCCAGGACTTCGTCGAACTGCTCCTCGTCGGCCATGGCGAAGATCTCCTGGGAGGCGATGCGGCCGTGGTGCAGGTCCACGCGGCGGTCGGCCAGGCGGGCCACAACCGGGTCGTGGGTCACCATGATAACGGTGCGTCCCTGGCGGTGCAGGTCGCGCAGCAGGCGCATCACGATTTCTTCGTTGACCGCGTCCAGGCTGCCGGTGGGCTCGTCGGCCACCAGGATGTGCGGGTCGTTGATGAGGGCGCGCGCGATGCATACCCGCTGCTGCTCGCCGCCGGAAAGCTGCGCCGGCAGGTGCTCCGCCCGGTCGCCCAGCCCCACCCGCTCCAGCGCCTGCCGCGCTTCCGCTTCGTCGGTCATCGAGTGGAAGTACTGCGCTAGCATCACGTTTTCCAGCGAGGTGAGGTAGGGAAGCAGGTGGAACTGCTGGAAGACGAAGCCGATCTTCTCGGCGCGGTAGCGGTTCAGCTCTCCCACCGAGAGCGAGCCCAGTTCGCTCCCCTCCACCCAGACTTCGCCCGCGGACGGCCGGTCGAGCCCGCCGATCAGGTTCACCAGCGAAGATTTTCCCGAACCGGACGGCCCCATCACCGCCAGCCATTCCCCGGCGCTTACCTGGAGCGACACATCTTCCAGCGCGTGCAGCAGGCTGGAGTCACCCTCCAGCTTCGCCGGATAGGTCTTGTGGACGTGTTTGAGTTCGATGACCATCATTCGCCTTTGAGGATCGCAGCCGGCTGCACGTGCCGCAGCAGGGAGATGGGAATCAGCGCCGCAAGCACGGCCACCAAGATACTCCCGGCCAGCACGGCGGGAAAAATCTCGAGCCGCGGGGAGATGGGAGCATGGAAGTTGGCGCGCCCGATCCAGGCCGCCGCGCCCACGCCCAGCGCGAATCCGATGACCGCTCCCGTGGTTCCCAGGGCCGCGGCCTCAGCGAGGAAGAAGGCGTGGGCCAACCGCTCCGAAGCGCCCAGCGCCTTCATCACCGCCAGGTCCTTGCGGCGGTCGAAGACGGACGCGGTGAGCGTGGCCAGCACGCACAGCGCTGCGGTTACCAGGATGAGGGCCACGGCGGCCAGAATGGTGGAGCGAGTCTTGCCCAGCACCTGTGCTTCCGCTTCCAGGATCTGACGCACCGGCCGCACCTGCGCGGCGGGCAAGGCCGCGGCGAGCTGCTGCGCCGCTTCTTCGACCTGTTGCGGCGACCCGGCAGCGCGTACCTCGATGGTCGAAACGCCCACACCCGTCCACGCCTGAAAGTCCGGCATCGCCAGGTAGATGCGGCTGTCCTCGGCCGCGCCCGTGCGCAACGTGCCGACGGGCTTCACCTGGAGCGTGCGGCCCTGGAAGCTCAAGTCGAAGGGCTCGCTGCCCAGAGAGATTGCCTGCGCGGCGCGCGCGCCCATCAGGGCGTCGCCCGAAGTCCCCGGCCAGGCCGTGACTGACCACCAGCTGTTTAGGGCGCGCACTCGCTCCATGTCCGTTCCTGCTACCACCACCGGCGCGCCGTCGCCGGTCTTGGCGATGGCGTAGGAGAAGGGAACCGCCATCCCGCGGCCGCCCAGAGCGCTCTCGACCTTCTGCAACGCGCCCTCGGGCAGCGCGCCGCCGCCCCGCCCCACCACCACCAGGTTGGCGCCGTAGTTGCGGAACTCGCGTTCGAGCTTGGCGCCGGCGTCGGTGTACAGGTTGAGCATGGCGGTGGCCACGGTGGCGGCTACGGCCAGGGCGGCGAGCGCGGTGAGCGCGCGCCCCGGACGCACCAGCGCGGAGCGCAGCAGCATGCGCAGGAACATGGAGCGGCGCGGGTTCATGCGTCGCCTCGCAACACGATCACGGGATCGACGCGCAGGGCGCTGCGCACCGCCGCCGCGCTTCCGGCAAAGGTCACCAGCACGGCGAGTCCCAGCACCAGCGGCAGCAGCACCGGATCGAAACGAATGGAGCTGCCGAAGACCGCCAGGCCGATCTGGCGCGCCATCGCCATCCCCGCCAGCAAACCGACGCCCCCACCCACCAGCGCCAGGATCGCCGATTCCGCCAGGAAGACGGCAGCGATGGCGGGGTTTCCCGCGCCCAGGGCCTTCATCAGGCCCACCTCGCGGCGGCGTTGCAACATGGCGGTGGTCATGGCGGCGGAGACGGCCAGGGCGGAGGCCACGAGCGCCGCCAGGGTCACCAGCAGCATGAGTCCCTCGATGCGGGTGAGCACCGTGCCCTCGTTCTGCGCTACCTGGCGGATCTGCTCCGCCTCGGAGTGCGGGATGGCTTCGCGCAACTGGAAGGCGATGGAGTTGGCGTAGGGCGAGCAGTACCAGGCGTCGCGGTCCGCCGGGGTCATGCTGCCGGGGTCGCGGCGCGCGAAGGCATCCTCGGGCTTGGTCAGCGCGCTGACCAGCACGCGGCGCACCGCTCCCGGCCGCTCCGCGATCTGCTGCGCCAGAGCGAGCGGGACCACCACCGCTTCCGTCGTCGAATCCCCGGGATCGAGAATGCCCGCCACGCGCACGCTTCGACCCGCGATGCGCAGTTCGTCGCCGGGCTTGAGCTTCAGGCGCGACGCCAGGTCCGTCCGTACCAGGACCTGCTCGGAATCCTCGGCGGGCCACACGCCCTCCACCTTCCACCAGGGCCGCAGTGTGCGAATGCTGCTGGTGAAGCGCTCTTTTCCCAGGGTCAACTCCTTGGAGAAGTAAGTGCCGAGGATCTCCGCCTTCTCCGAGCCGCCGGCGGCAGAGACCTCCGCCTGCAAAGGGAGCAGGGGAGCGAAGGCCATCACGTTGTGCCGCCAGAAGATGCCCTTGATCTTGGGCAGGTCGGCCTCGCGCAGGTACGCGCCCTCGCTGGCCGGCTTCAGGTTCAATCCTCCGGCCTCGACGTCCAGCGTGTCTTCCTGCGGGTACACCACCAGGTTGGCGCCGTAGCTGCGCAGCTCGCGGTTGACCTTGTCGCCGATGTCGGTGGCGACGGCGATCATGGCGGTGGCCACGGCGGCGCCCAGGGCAATGGCCGTTCCCGCCAGCAGCTTGCGCCGCCGCTGGCGACGGAACGACTCATAGACCAGGCGGATGAACATCGTCAGTCCTTCACGCGTGCGGAGGCAGCGGCGAAATCGGCTTCAGAGATGGTCACCGTCGTTTCGGTGAAAGTGGCCTTGAGGGGAACGGGATTACAGCCACCCTCCTGGCCCACGCTCTGCGGGTTGATGGGGGCGGCGCAGTGCTTGCACACCACCCCGCCTGGGGTCTCATAGAAGCCGACGCGGCCGCAGATCTCGCAGGCGTCGAGCAGCGCCGCCACCGTCCCATCCGGCTTGCGGTAGAGGAAGAAGCGCACCGGCACGCCCTTCAGGCTGGCCGAGTAGCGCTGCAGCTCGCCGGGGCCGACGCGGGAGAGGGGAAGGGTCACGCTCCCGTCCTGAAACGTCACTTCCGCGGCCGGCGAGAGCGCCGTGGTGCTGCGCGCGTAGATGAACTGCGCCGTCACCAGCAGGATGAAGACAAAGGAGCTGGCATAGACCGAAGCCATCCACAGGCGCTCGCGCCGCAAGGTCCACTCCTGCTTGCGCTGCTCGGCGCGCGACTCGGCCGCGGCCGGCGCCGGCACCCGCCGCCGATATTCGAAGAGCACCATCAGCGCCGCCAGCGCCAGGATGGTCACAAAGAAGAAAATGTCGTTGCGCACGACGGGCCCGATCACCGCCATCTCCTCCCGGCTGGAAGGGAGCACCCCGGTCTCCGAGAGTTCGTGCAGACCGGCGACCACCAGTTGGATGGCCACGAAGACCAGGATGACCGTGGTCACCTGGAAGAACTTGCGCAGGTCAATACGCACGCTGCCCTTGACGAACATCACGCCAAAGACCACGGCCAGCGCCACTCCCGTCAGCGTCCCCAGGAAGCTCATCAGCTCGGTCGAGTTCAGGGAAACGGCGGAGAGGATGAGAACAGTCTCCACACCCTCGCGCAGGACCAGGAGGAAGACGAAGAGGAAGAGTCCGATGGTCGAGCCGGTGCCGGCCAGGGAACCGACGCGCGTCTCGATCTGGCCCTTGAGGGTACGGGCGGCGCGCGCCATGAACCAGATCATGGTGACCACGAAGAAGGCGGCGGCCAGCATCACCCAGCCCTCGAAGACGTCCTGATTGACCCCGGCGCGGGAGAGCAGGACCGCTCCTGCCAGGCTGGCCCCGAGCGCCGTCCCCAGGGCGGCATAGACCACGCGCCGCAGCTCCGGGCGGCCGATCTTGGCCAGGTAGGCCAGGGTGATGCCTACGATAAGCGCGGCCTCCACCCCCTCGCGCAGGGTGACTACCAGGGCCTGGAGCATGGTCCGTCCATTATGAAAATGAAATTCAATTTCAACTTCAATTCTACGTGTGGCGGCCGCCGCCGTCAATGGATGTCACAACCCGCTGTGAGGTCCGCCCACGCCTACAACCCCTTGAGGAAGCGCCGCGCCTGCTCCAGTTCGGGGAACAGCCTCTCCTCCGCCTGGAACTGGCGGGGATGCACGCAGCGCCGGCTGCCCCGTAGCCGCACCGGATGCCTCAGGTGCAGCATCTCGTGGTACACCAGGTACTCCACCGCGTAGCGGGGCACCGCGGGACGGTCGAAGATGCGGCTGATGACGATGGTGTTGTGCGCCGGGTCGTAATGGCCCAGGCTGTTGCGGGCGTGGTCGCGGCTCCAGGTCATCTGCGGGCGGCCCAGCAGGCCATGGAAGTAGCGGGTGTTGAGCTGGTCGAAGATGGCCTCCAGGTCATAGACCCGGCCCTGGGGGGAGGCCAGCTGCTTGCGCCCGCGCATCTGGCGGACCAGGTGAGTGCGCGCGCTCATCCGGCGGCTGGAGATGTACTTGCGATAGCGCGCCGCGCGCGCCGGAGCGATGGGTTTGCGATACAGCTTGGCCAGCAGGATGTGAGCGATGGCCTCGAGCACCGACGGAGGAGCGCCCTCCAGCAGGTCGGAGATGCGCACTCGCGCCGTGCCTTCGCGCAGGCGGATGGTGTTGTTCACGCTGGCAAAGCGGAAGAAGCGGATGTCGAACTCTGGAGCCGGCGCGCGCGGCCGCAGCTCCCGGTAGGCGTGCTCAAAAATCTCCGTCAGGCCGGGATTCACTGATGAGTAGCCTAGCATGGCGCCGCGCGGGCGGACGCAGCGGCGGGGCAGCTACTTCTTTTTCTTCTTGAACAATTCCTTCTGCTCCGCCAGCAACTCCTCCGCGTTCTGCAGCGCGGCCGTCACCGAATCGGTGGCGTCTTCCAGGGCGAAGCTGTAGGCGCGGGCTTCCTTGGGGCTGGCGGCGGCCGCGGTCTTGAAGTCCCGGAGTCGCACCGAGAATTCGTTGGTGGCGGCGATGACCTCGGCCAGCGGCTTGCGCAAGTCCTCCTGGCGCGCGGCGTAGGCGTCTACGTTGTCGCTGAGTTCGTCCACCAGGTTGCCGAAGTCCTCCAGCAGGTCGTGGATCTGCCGGCCGCGGTCGGGGCCGGCCTTGGGGTCGAAGCGCAGCGCCTCGGCGGAGTCCAGCCGTAGGCGCGCGAACGTGAGGAACAGCTTCAGCTTGAGCGGCGGGTCCTGCGCCGCTTCGCGCAACTGGTCGGTCTCCTCCTCGGTGAGCGGGTCGCGGCGGGTCGAAGCCCCGGCGGGCAACAGCCCCGCCGCCATCCACACCAGCAGGCAGAGCATCCGGACGGCGCGATTCATGGCTGCCTCTTTCCTGGGCCGAACATCGCTTCCAGGAGCTGGTCCTGGATCTGTTGCAGCTCCTTCACCGCCTGCTCCACCGCCGGCCGGTCGTCGATGGCCAGCGTCTTGCCGATGTCGTTGAGCCGGCGCGCCGTCTTGCGGATGGCCATCTCCGTCTGCTTCAGCTTCTTCTTCGAGTTGCGCGCCGCGTCGCGCGCTTTCTCAGCGTAGGCCACCGCGTCCCGCACCGCAGCGTGGCCCTCCGCAACCTTCCCGTCGGTGAAGTGCTGGTTCGCCAGCTCCACATCTTCCCGTGCCACCCGGCTACACAGGATGGCCTGTTCGCCCCCGGAAGCCTTGGCGGCCTTGGCTTTCAACTCCCCCAGGGTCTCCCCCGCCAGCGCCAGGCAAGGCAGGGGCGCCAACAGGAAGACCGCCGAAGTTCGGAGCAGGCGAGCGCGCATCTTCATTTGGGCTCGATGGCCTTCAGGCGGTGGCGGGCCTTCCACTCTTCGTCGGGATACTTGCCCTCGGCCACCAGCAGGAACTGGCGGTAGTTCTGCGCGGCCTGCTTGAAGTCCTTCAGGCTGTCGTACGCCGTGGCCCGCATGAAGTACGTACCCGGACTCTCGGGATAGAAGCGGGCGCGCGCGTCCAGCGCCCGGATGGTGGTGGCGTAGTCCTTGTTCCTCTGGGCGGCGAAGGCCAGGTCGAAATAGGCTTCCTTGAGGTTGGGATCGGCATTCACCGCCGCCACCAGTTGCTCCTCCGCCTCCGCGAACTTGCCCTGGCGGGTGTAGACGATCCCCAGGGCATGGCGCAGCTCGGCGTTTTTGGGATCGCGCGTGACCAGGTTGCGGTAGTGCACAGCCGCCGGTTCGTACTGCTTGGCCTCCAGATACAGCGCCGCCAACTCGCGCTCGGCCGACGGGTCGGTGGAACTCTGGGCCGCCGCTTCCAGTTCGGCCACGCCCTCGGCCGTGCGTCCCTGCGCCAGCAGCACGCGGCCCAACTGGACCCGGGCCTCCGCGTCCGCCGGCTTTCCCTTCAGGAACTCCCGCAGTGCAGCCTCCGCCTCCGGCCAGCGCTTGCCGCGGGAATAGACCCGCACCAGCCCTTCCAGCGCCTCGGCGGAGCGGGGTTCCAACTCGCGGGCCTTGCGAAATTCGCTCTCAGCGCCCGCCAGGTCGCCCTGCTCTTCCAGGATGCTTGCAGCGGCAAAGTGCGTCCGGGGCTCCTTCGGATCCAGCTTCGCGGCCTCGGCGTAGGCGCTCAGGGCGTCGGCGGGCCGCTTCTCCCTGAGGATGTCGCCCAGGATCCCCCAGGCCCGCGCCAGGCCCTCCTGCGGCTTCTCCGCAGGCCTGAGTTGGGTGGCCGCGCGCACATAGGTTTCCGCCTCCGCGCTCCCTGAGGCGAGCAGCAACATGCCCAGGTTCAGGTTGGATTCGAAAACGTCCGGCTTGGCCGCCACTGCCTTGCGGTAGGCGGCGATGGCCTCGGGGCGGCGGTCGGTCTCGTTGAAGACGAAGCCCAGGTCGAACCAGGCGCGATAGTCCTGGGAGTTCCTGGCCACCACGTCGAGCAGTACGTGCTCCGCCGTCGCCCAGTCCTTCTTTTCGATGGCGGCTTCGGCGTCCGCGACCGCGCGCGCCGCCACCGCCTCATCCGAGGGGATGCGCCGCTGCGTGCCGGACTTGCGCGTCTGCGCCACGGCGGCCGTCGAGAGCAAGAGCCCGCCTGCCAGCAGCCAGATCAAAAGTCCTTTATTTGCGCCCATTCCCACGAGGGGTTCCGTTGCCATATAGGATACTCGCTAGGAACTTTCCGGTGTACGAGCCCGGTGCCTTGGCGATGACCTCCGGGGTCCCGGCGGCGACGATCCGCCCGCCGCGCTCGCCGCCCTCCGGGCCCAGGTCGATGACCCAGTCTGCCGTCTTCACCACGTCCAGATTGTGCTCGATGACCAGCACCGAGCCTCCCGCCTCCACCAGCCGCCGGAAGGCCGTCAGCAGCTTGCTGACGTCGTCAAAGTGCAGGCCGGTGGTAGGCTCGTCGAAAAGGTAAAGGACGTGGCGCCGGCGCTCCTCGCCCTTGGCGGAAGGTCCGCGCTTGGGGCGGGCGGCCTCGCGCCGAGCGGGCTCCAGGTGCGCCGCCAGCTTCATGCGCTGCGCTTCGCCGCCGGAGAGCGTGGTCGCCGACTGTCCCAACCGCAGGTAGCCCAGCCCGATCTCCTCCAGCACGCGCAGCTTCTCGGTGACCCGGTGCGCGGCGGCGAAAAACTGCAGCGCCTCCCGCACCGTCAGGTTCAGGACCTCATGGATGTTCTTCCCCCGGTAGCGGATGTCGAGCACCTCGGGCTTGTAGCGCGTGCCTTTGCACTCCTCGCAGATCAGCTCCACGTCGGCCAGGAACTGCATCTCCACCGTGACCGTGCCGTCGCCCTGGCAGGTTTCGCAGCGGCCGCCGGGGACGTTGAAGGAGAAGTGGCCGGAAGGGAAGCGGCGCTTCTGGGCCTCGGGTAGGGAAGCGAACAGGTCGCGGATGCCGTCGAAGGCCTTGAGGTAGGTCACGGGGTTGGAGCGCGGCGTGCGCCCGATGGGCGACTGGTCCACCAGCACCACCTCGTCGAGGAACTGCGCGCCTTCCACTTTGTCGAACCAGGGCTGCGCCGCGCCCACGCCGCTGCTCTGGCCCTTGATGGCGGCCAGCGCCTGGTAGAGGACGTCGTGCACCAGCGAGGACTTGCCCGAGCCCGAGACTCCGGTCACCGCCACCACCATGCCCAACGGGATGGTCACGTCGAGATCTTTCAGGTTGTGGGCGCGCGCCCCGCGCAGGCGAAGCTGCCGCGAATCCGGTTTGCGCCGCCCCGCCGGAAGCTGGATGCAGAGGTCCGCGGACAGGTATCGGCCGGTGAGGGAAGTAGCCGCTTTCTTGATCTGCGCATAGGTCCCGGCGGCGATGACCTTGCCGCCACTCTCTCCGGCGCCTGGGCCCAGGTCGAGAATGCGGTCGGCGGCGCGCATGATCTCGGCGTCGTGCTCCACCACCAGGATGGTGTTTCCCAGGTCGCGCAGCTCGTGCAGGATCTGGATGAGCCGCTTGGTGTCGCGCGAGTGCAAGCCGATGGAAGGCTCGTCCAGGACGTAGAGCGAACCCACCAGCCGCGAGCCCAGCGAGGTGGCCAACTGGATGCGCTGCGCCTCGCCGCCCGAGAGCGTCGAGGACAGCCGGTCGAGCGTCAGGTACTCCAGGCCGACCTCGTTGAGGAACTTCATCCGGTCGCGGATCTCCTCCAGGATCTTTCCCGCGATCTCCATCTGTTGCGACCGCAACTCGAGGGAGGCGAAGAAGGCCGCGGCCTGCTCCACCGTCATGCGGCAGACGTCGCAGATGTTCTTGCCCGCGATGCGCACCAGCCGCGCCTCTTCCCGCAGCCGCGCGCCCTGGCACTCGGGGCAGAGGGCGTAGCCGCGGTAGCGGCTCAGGAAGACGCGCACGTGCAGCTTGTACTTCTTGCGCTCCAGGTGCTTGAAGAATCCCTGGACGCCGGGAAACTTGCCGTCGCCTTCGAGCACCTTCTGCTGCGCCTCCTCGCCCAGGCGCGACCAGGGCACGTCGAGCGGGATGTCCTGGGTGCGCGCCACGCGCTTCAACTCGGCCAGCAGGAAGCGGTACTTGGGTTTGGTCCAGGGCTCGATGGCGCCCTCGGCCAGGGCCTTCGACTTGTCCGGGATGACCAGGTCGAGGTCGAAGTCGATGGTGTTGCCGAAGCCTTGGCAGCGCGGGCAGGCGCCGTAGGGATTGTTGAAGGAGAACATGCGCGCTTCGGGTTCGTCGTAGCGCAGGCGGCACCGCTTGCACTCGAAGCGCTGAGCAAAGCGCAGGGTCTGGGAAGGCTCGCCCTCCGGCGGGACGGTCTCGAAGACGGCCTCGCCGGATTCGTGGTAGCAGATCTCGGTGGCATCCACCAGGCGCGCCCGCACGTCGGGCGCGACCGCGATGCGGTCCACCAGGAGAAACACCGGCTGCGCGAAGTCCACGTCCAGCAGCGACTCGGGCGTCGAGAACTCGAAGATCTGCCCGCCCTGGTAGAGCCGGTTGAAGCCACGCCGGCGCAGCTCGAAGAGGTGTGCTTTGAAGGTCACGGCGTCCTTCAAGGCCGCGACCGTCTCCGCCTTTTTCTTTTTCCCGCGAGGTTTCTCGTGGGACGCTGGCGGCGCGGCAGGAACTTGCAGCGGGAAGAGCACGTTCAGCCGCGTGCCTTCGCCCAATCCCAGAACTCGCTCGGCCACCTCGTCCACCGTGTCTTTCTTTACTTCGGCGCCGCACTGCCGGCAGTAGGTGGTGCCCACGCGGGCGTAGAGCAGCCGCAGGTAGTCGTAGATCTCGGTGGCGGTGGCCACGGTGGAGCGCGGGTTGCG
>Ga0214473_10007671_pt1 | contig 12780 bp, 12 predicted proteins | sample RVTome_7_FD_203509 | JGI IMG/M metagenome (GOLD analysis project Ga0214473, IMG submission 203509) | Soil microbial communities from uranium-contaminated site in the Upper Colorado River Basin, Wyoming, United States - RVT98D197 | ecosystem: Environmental > Terrestrial > Soil > Contaminated >... | reverse complement strand
GTTGACCTCTACGACATGGCGAATTATGAAGGAGGGAGAAACTACTACACGCCGAAACGGCCATTGTCGGCTAAAAATAAATTAAGCCCGCCTTTGCCCTAAGAGGGTTACCCCTCGACGACATGAAGTCGACTTTCAGGCAACGCAGACTCTATAGCAATGTAGCATAATATGCTCCCAAAGTCAATTGGTCTTTTGTGTTGCTGGGAGGTGACTTGATGAAAACAATAAAAGACATGCCGGCGCACGCACGCCCCCGGGAGAAACTGCGGGAAAAGGGTCCGTCGGCCCTCACCGATGAGGAGCTTGTCGCCGCGATCCTTGGCATGGGAACATCTGGCATTGATGTCCGCACGATGGCTCGGCAGGTCGCGGGTCTCATCCGAGAGCACAAGGACGGCCTGAAGCTCGACCACCTTCTGAAAGTGCCGGGCATGGGGCTCGCCAAGGCGGCCCAGATCCTTTCGGCCTTTGAACTCGCCCGCCGCCACCTGCTCAAGGACACCGTCAAGATCGTCGTGGCGCAAGATGTCCTGCCGATTATCGCCGATATTGCAAGAAAGCAACAGGAGCACTTCGTCTGCATTTCCTTGAATGGCGCGAACGAGGTGATCGAAAAACGGGTGGTCACGATCGGCCTGCTCGACAAAAGCCCCGTCCATCCACGCGAAGTGTTCGCCGACGTGATTGTCGACCGTGCCGCCGCCGTGATCTTTGCCCACAACCACCCTTCTGGTGAACTTCAACCGAGCGAAGCTGATCTTCACCTGCACGAGCAGTTGACCGAGGCCGGGAAGATACTCGGACTCCGGGTTCTGGATCACGTCATCGTGACGCGGAAAGGATACTTCAGCTTTCAGGAGGCCGGTCTGATTCAACTGTGAACAGGTGCAGCCCCGCTTTGATAGACAGCACACAATGGAAATATCGAGACTGATCTCACTGATTGACCGTTATAAATCCGATCCCGAATCCGTATACAACACCTGGTTCATCAGCAGCGAAGAGCGGATGAAGGCGTTCCGCTCCATTCGGCGCGGGGTGCGCGACGTCGTGGACAGCATTGCCGCCGGGACATTCGGGAATGATTTCAAGGGCTCTCCGCTCGAGGTCGTGCTGGCCGCGATCACCGAGCAGAAGGAGGTCTTCGAGGGTGCAGCCCATCCATTTTACTGGAAGCCGAAACTTCGCATCCCGGACATCTACGAGAACGAGGCCAATAAGCGAAAGTTCGCGGCGTTCCTCGAGGCCTGCTATGCGGCCACGGGTGAGGAACAGGTGCTGGCGGAGATGAGTCGCCTTGCCGCTGCCAACATCAAAGGCCTCGGTCCGGCGGTCGCCAGTATCGTCTATTTCCTGCACCCGACAATTTTGCCGCCGTTCAATACCGCCATCGTTCGGGGTTTCAATGCATTGTTCAGCGACAAGAAGAGACTCGGCTCCTGGGAGAGTTATCTAGGCATGCGGGAGGTCATCGTACGCACGAACGCCGAGGTGCGCAATCATCTCTCCAAGGACCTCGGCGCATTCGCAGGTTTGTTGTACGAGATTGGCTCGGGCCGGTTACTGGTCAGCGGCAACGTGGAGGCGGTGCTCGCGGCGGAAAGGGCGAAGGCGGAGAAGGCCGCCAAAGCCCGGCATGCGAAGTTCCTGGATGAGAAGGACAGGGAGACCGAGCATACGCAGATCCAGTATTTGCTGATCAAGATCGGGCACGCGCTGAAGTACGATGTGCACGTGGCGCGCAACGATCGTCACCGGACTTACGATGGCCAGGCCTTTGCCATGCTCACCGTCCCCGATCTGCCGCCCTTGGATTGGTCTCCGGAGGTGCTGGAGACGGTTCGGATGATCGATGTGATCTGGCTCAAGCCGGGCACCGGTGAAATCGTGTGCGCGTTCGAGGTGGAGAAGAGCACCTCGATCTATTCGGGGATCCTCAGGCTGGAAGACCTCGCGCGCTCGATCCCGGGCTGCACTTGCCCTCTTTACATCGTCGCCCCCGCGGGCCGCGAGAGGGAGGTCATGGCGGAGTTCGCCCGCCCTGCCTTCCGCAGCGATCTGGCCGATATCCCGCTCGCCTTCATCCCCTTCGATGACCTCTCCAAGGAATGTGATGCGCTATGCCGATACGGCGACGATCATTCCATCCTGCAAAAGATTGCCCGCGGTGTAAAGCGGTTTTATTGTTGAACGGCCTTACTCTCACGGCAGCCTGAATTGCGAGGCATTGGGCACCTCCTTCAAACCGGGGATACCGGCATCACCCCTCGATGTAGCCGAGCGAACGGAGGCGCTCGATGTCATCGGGAGACATGCGGTTCGGGTCGCTGAGCTGCCCGCGGGGGATGAAGGGCCGCTTCTGAAGGGTCGCCTTGAGCCGTTTGACGATGTCGGGTCGGGACGTGTAGAGGTTGTGCTCCTCGTGCGGATCCTCGTCGAGGTTGTAAAGCTCGCTCTCGCCTTCACGCAGAAAATGGTAGATGTACTTCCAGGGGCCTTCGACGAGACCGAAGAGCATATCGTTCTTGACGTCCATGCGCTCGGGCCCCGACCGATAGGTCAGCATGTTGACCGAATCGCAGTAGATGTCGGGTACTCTACCGCGCACTTCCCCGCGCAGCAGCGGCGCGAGACTCTCCCCTTCCATCGGGGGCCAGACGGCGCGATCGACGCCGGCCAGCTCGAGCAGTGTGGGCATGATGTCGATCGCCTGCACGGGATCGTCGAGGCGCCGGCCTCCGCTCACCGACGGAGCCCGGATGATCAGCGGGACCCGCACCTGCTCCCGATAGAGCAGCCCGTGGGTCCACCAGTCGTGGTCGCCGAGACCCTCGCCGTGATCCGCCACGACGAGGATCACCGTGTTGTCGAGGAGGCCCCGTTCCCGGAGGGCGTCGATCACCCGCCCGATCTGGGCGTCCATGTACTCGATCTCGATGTCGTAGATGAGCCGCATCATCTCTTCCGAAGTGCCGCGGAAGTCCTTGTAGCGTTCCATAAACTCGCGGGGAGGCAGGAGGAGCGGATCGTGCGGGTCGAAGTAGTGGAGCCACAGGTGAAACGGCGTCCGCGCCCCGGCGAGCCAGGCGATGGCTAGATCGGTGGTGGCATCAGAGCGGCGCTGCGAGCGGCCCGTGTTCACCGTCCCCTTCTTGGTGACGAGCTTCTCGGGCGGGGCCTCCAGGAAGTCAGAGTCGAAGGTGGCGTAGCCCTGATTCAGCCCGAAACGCTCGGTGACCGGGAAGGCGCTCACGAAAGCCGCGCAGGACCAGCCGGCCCGCCCCAGCACCTGGGCGAGGGTCGTGAACGAGTCGGCGAGGCGGTTCTCCGTGAGTCCGTGCATGACGCGAAGACCGTGACTGTAGGGGTTGAGCCCGGTGAGGATCGACGCGTGAGAGACGGGGGTGACCGAGGCCTGGCTGGTCGCCCGCGTGAAGAGAACGCCCTGTTCGGCCAACCGATCCAGATGGGGGCTCGTCGGCGTCGGGTGCCCGTAGCAGCCGAGGTGATCGGCGCGCGTCGTGTCGAGCGTGATCAGGACGACGTTGGGCGCCCCCGCGGGGGGCGCTTTCGCCTCTTCTCTGCCACCGCCGCAGGAGAGCAGCCCGGCGGCAAGCGACACCGTCAGGATCTGGCGGATGCGGGAACCCGGGAGCAGGGACTTCGATGCGATCGCGCTTCCTCCTCTACGGTTGCCGCCGGTCGGGCGATGCCGCTCGAGCCGGCCGGCTTCTCCAAGGCCACCGTGGTCACGCACCCCGCCACCCGGCTCCTCGCCGACGAGGTGGGCATTGGTTCCCATGGCATCCTGGGTCAAGGTCTGATCTAAGCGAATGCCGATCTCCTTTCCCACCGTCATCTCCCCCTCCACCAGGTGGGCTTCCGAGATCTTTCGCATGAGATTATCACCCATACTTGCACCCTCTTCCTTCAGATTATTCAATTCTTATTGTCGAAACGCCTCGAATCCTTCCCACCACGCAGCCGGTGCCTGTGGCTCCACCCCGCGACTCTGCCGATCGCCCAAACTACCGGCCCCCACGCGCTGGGGCGGACTGTACGGGATGGGCAGACCCAGGTCGAGATCCGAGTGGATGATGACGGTTTCGCATGGTGAGGGTTTCGCATTGAAAATGCTTCTTGGCCGCTCCCTGGTAGGCGGTGGTGAGGGATGGCACCACCGAGCACAGCACATCATCCCGTAGCTGGGACGGCTCCATGTTCAGCTCCCGGCAAACCGCCTTGAGCATGAGACCGCACTCGTCCTCAGTGTAACACCGCCCTCAATGGGAAAAGAGTGTGATTGCCTTGTCAAGAGGATAGTCCTGCATCTATATATCTAAATCTATAGGAAGTTCTCTATTCTGTCATCCCACTGTTGCGGATATAGCACGGGGTATGCGTCGTTGTCAAGTAGATCTTGGTGAAGTTCGGATGGTTTGTTCCTGTCAGGATCGGTCTGGCGTTATCTTGCGAGTCGCGGTAGCCGCGCCTAAGTGAGGATTGCGGCATTCTGATATAGATGACATCCTCGAGTATGTCTGTCGGGTCGCGGATCGACGGGAGATTTTTTACTTATGGCGTCCATTTCTCAAGCATCCTGAAGATGACATGATCCTGGAATTAGCAGTGGAATCGAACTGTGATTTTATCGTCACCCATAATATCGTGGATTTTACAGGTGTGGAGCGATTTGGAGTTGGAGTAATAACGCCCGGGGACTTATTGAAGGAGGTCGGAGAGATAAAATGAGCGCGATCAGTTTGAGGATCCCGAAATCGATTCACAAAAAGGTTCGTGAGATGGCGAGGCGAGAAGGCGTATCCAAGAAATTATCCGCACTCATGACGACCGAGTATCTGGAAGAACGTGCAAAGAGGGGCGATCGGAAGAAATTCGAGAGAGCCCTGTATTTGGTGAAGGATCGAGAACCTTCTCCCGAAGACAAACTGTAGGTGCGGCCTTCTAAGCAGCTCTACTCAGCGGCGATCACCGACGCGCACCCAGGGCAGACTTTAGTGTTCGACAGATTTCGCGATACCCGCATAAGAGCGGCAGCATTCGAGTGGCTTTCCGAACAAGTCACGACCCATGGCGATGTCCTGCCGAGAAGCCTCCTGGCCGAGGGCTTCGTCCTCGATGGGACAAGGGTTCCTCTGGTGGGACCCCAGGGCATCTTCAAACCTCGCTTGCTTCAAGAGGTACCCTTGTCGATCACGACCGTGCCGGAAGGGCCATACGATGACTCGTTCGGTGTCGACGGACTGCTGCGCTACCGGTATCGCGGCACCGACCCGGACCATACCGACAATCGTGGCCTTCGCTTCGCCATGGAGAGGCGACTCCCGCTCATCTATTTCCATGGTGTCGTACCCGGAAAGTACGTCGCGGCGTGGCCTGTTTTCGTAGTAGGTGACGATCCGCTCGATCTCGTTTTCTCCGTGGCGGTGGACGATGCGTCGCATGTCGGCCTTGGTGCGGTGACAGATGACGTGTCGATTCTCACGCGCGACGATTCCGACATGGCGCGCCGCCTTTACATCACCGCGGCGGTCAGTTCTTCATCCGGCGCGAGAGCTTGTCGAGATCCGGTATGAACGCTTCCGTAAGGCAAGCTGCGCCCCGTAATTGATCCCGATCGTTGTGCTTTCCTAAAAGCCGCGTATTTGGTACCTTTTCTGGAGACCGAGAGTGAAGTTGTTCTGAAGACCATTATCCCGAGTCGGAAGGCCACAAAGCGTTTTCTCAGAGGAGAGAAGGACAATGGGTAAGGTGGATCAGAAAGAGAAAGAAATCCTCGAATCGCTTGAACGAGGCGAATGGGAATCGATAAGGCCCATTGGAAGTGAGCGAAAAAGGTTCCAGAAATATGCGGAAGCAACGTTCAAGAAGGATCATCGAATCAATATCCGTATTTCGGGCAAGGATTTGATTGCGATCCAGAAGCGAGCACTAGAGGAAGGTATTCCCTATCAGACTTTGATATCGAGTCACATTGCTTGACATATAACGATATGCGTCAGATACTATAGTTATGATCCGGTCCTTCAAGTCTAAGTGGGTCTCAGTCAAAACAGAATAGCCACAGACATCGGGGTCCCACCCAGGCGCATCAATGAGATTGTTCTCGAGAAGCGCCGGATCACCGCAGATACAGCCCTGCGCCTGGCAAAGTATTTTGGGATGTCGCCGCAGTTTTGGCTGGGTCTTCAAATGGACTATGATTTGGATGTCGAGTCTGACCGTTTGGGCGACAGACTGAAAACCGAAGTGCGAAAGTTCTCTGAAGTAGCATAGAGAATAAAAGCGGCTCGGCCTAATAAGGCGGTCGCAGAAGCAGTCACTAGAGCAACCGCCTCTTTGCATTAATGGGCCAGGAGGTAACAAAAAAGGAAGCTGGTTGCCAGAAAAGAGATGTTCGTCATGGACCACAGTTCAACCAATTCAGCACTCAATCTCATTGCGTTCATCGGCAACTACTTACCGCGCCAGTGCGGCATCGCCACATTTACTACCGATTTGTGTGAGGCTATCGCCGCCCAGTATAGTCAAACAACCTGCATTGCCCTGCCGGTCAATGATATCGAGGCTGGTTACGCATACCCAACCCGCGTTCGGTTTGAACTCTCAGAGAAGGACATTGATTCCTATCGCCGCGCCGCCGACTTCCTGAATATCAACAACGTAGACCTCGTATCCCTGCAACATGAGTATGGCATTTACGGCGGACGCGCGGGCAGCCACATCCTGGTGCTCTTGCGCGAACTGCGGATGCCCATCGTCACAACCCTGCACACTATTCTGCACGACCCCGACCCCGATCAGCGGCTGGTTATGGAAGAAGTCGCGGCCCTGTCCGATCGGTTGGTCGTCATGAGTGAGCGCGGCGCGAAATTCTTGCACGAGATCTATGGTGTGCTGCCGGAGAAGATTGATCTGATCCCCCACGGCATTCCTGATGTGCCCTTTGTAGACCCGAGTTTTCACAAAGACCTGTTTGGAGTCGAGGGCAAAATCGTCTTGCTTAGCTTCGGCTTGCTCTCGCCGAACAAAGGGATCGAAAATGTCATCGCCGCCCTTCCCGCTATTTTAGCCCGAAACCCAAACGTGGTGTACATCATCCTCGGCGCGACCCACCCCCACGTAGTGCGGAATGAAGGCGAAACGTACCGGCTGTCTCTGCAATGGCTGGCTCAGGAGAAAGGCGTAGAAGGTCAGGTGATTTTTTATAACCGCTTTGTTAGTTTGGAAGAGCTCGTTCAGTTCATCAGTGCGGCGGACATTTACATCACACCCTATCTCAACGCGGGGCAGATCGTCTCGGGTACGCTTGCTTACACTGTAGGGGCAGGCAAGGCGGTCATTTCAACACCGTATTGGTATGCCGAAGAGATGCTAGCAGAAGGACGGGGAGCGCTGGTGCCGTTCCGGGATCCGGTGGCGTTGGCCGATCAGGTGATTAACCTTTTAGACAACGAAGCCCAGCGCCACGCCATGCGCAAGCGGGCTTATATGTTTGGGCGAGAGATGATCTGGCCGCAGGTAGCGAGCCGCTATATGGAGAGTCTTGAACGCGCTCGAGTGGAGCGCCGTCATTTTGCTCACCCGGACTTCGCAGTTAAACCATTAGACAAACGTCCGGGCGAATTGCCGCCTCTCAAACTGGACCACTTGCGCCAAATGACAGACGAGACCGGCATACTGCAACACGCCATTTTCACGATCCCCAACTATCGCGAAGGTTACACCACCGACGACAACGCCCGCGCGCTGATGGTGAGCGCTCTCCTGGAAGACCTGGGCAACGAAGAGGCTTTAGAACTGGCCTCCCGTTATCTCGCCTTTATCTGGTATGCCTTCAATACTGAAACCGGCCGCTTCCGCAACTCTATGGATTACCAGCGCCACTGGCTGGAAGTTGTCGGTTCCGACGACAGCCACGGCCGCACGTTGTGGGCGTTGGGCACCGTGTTGGGTCGATCGAACACGCCGGCCCTGCAAAGTATGGCTGGCCGAGTGTTCGAGCAGGCCTTGCCCGCTATTCTCAACACGACCAGCCCACGCGCCTGGGCTTTTGCGCTCATCGGCATCCACGAATACCTACAGCGGTTTACCGGTGACCGCAGGGCCAGCCAAGTCCGGGAGGAATTGTCCGGGCGGCTGCTGACGTTGTATCAAAGCCACCGCTCGGATGAATGGCGCTGGTATGAAGACAGGCTGACCTATTGCAACGCCGCGCTACCGCATGCGTTGCTCATGTGTGGCCAATCGATCCCGAATGCCACCATGACCAAAGCCGGGCTTGAGGCGCTCTGTTGGCTGACCGACTTGCAGCGCGCGCACGCAGGGCATTTTGTTCCTATCGGATCCAACGGATTTTATCAGCAAGATGGTGAGCGGGCCCGGTTCGATCAACAGCCGGTGGAGGCGCAAGCGATGGTCTCTGCCTGTCTCGAAGCCTACCGGATCACGAGCGATAAGCGTTGGCGTAAGGAAGCCCGGCGCGCCTTCGAGTGGTTCCTCGGGCGCAACGACCTGAATCTGCCCATCTACGATCCGACCACGGGTGGGTGCCGGGACGGTTTGCATCCCGACCGACCTAACGAGAATCAGGGCGCAGAGTCGACGCTGGCCTTTCTCCAAGCCCTGCTGGAACTGCGGCTCGCTGAGAATGTTCTTTTATCTATGGGAGCCCGAATCCAATGAGCAATCAACATCCTGATCTTTTTCGCCGTCATAAACTCAATCCCATCTTGACCGCCGCCGATTGGCCCTATCCGGTCAATAGCGTGTTTAACCCCGGTGCCACGTTGCTGCCCGATGGGACCACCCTGCTCTTGTGCCGCGTGGAAGATCGGCGCGGACATTCCCACTTGAGTGCGGCTCGCTCCGCCAACGGTGTAGATGACTGGCAGATTGACCCCCGGCCCACCCTCCTGGCCGATCCGGAGCACTTCCCTGAAGAGCTGTGGGGCATTGAAGACCCACGTATCACCTATGTCCCCGAATTAAGCAAGTATGCCATCGTCTATACCGCCTTCACTAGCAGCGGCCCGGGTGTGGCCCTGGCGCTCACAGAAGATTTCTCCTGCTTCGAGCGCTATGGCATGATCATGCCGCCGGAAGATAAGGATGCGGCTCTGTTTCCGTATCGGATTGGCGGCAATTGGGCGATGATCCATCGCCCGGTCAGTGCTCCCGGCGCGCACATGTGGATGTCCTATTCGCCCGACCTGCGGCACTGGGGCAGCCACAAGTTGATGCTGGAAGCCCGACTGGGTGGGTGGTGGGACGCGAACAGAATTGGACTCTCGTCTCCGCCCATCGAAACTGCGCAAGGTTGGCTGGTGATCTACCACGGGGTGCGGCAGACCGCGGCCGGCGCCCTTTACCGGCTGGGACTAGCGCTGTTTGATTTGCACACACCGGAGCGTTGTCTGAAACGCAGCAACGAGTGGATCTTTGGCCCGGAAGAACCCTATGAACGGCACGGGGATGTGGACAATGTCGTCTTTCCTTGCGGCTACACAATTGCTCCTGATGGCGACACTATCCACATGTATTATGGCGCGGCGGACACGAGCATTGCCCTGGCCAGCGGCAGTGTTCGCGCCATTCTGGAATGGCTTGAACAACACAGATAAAGAACCCTTGCTTCGCCCCGCCGTGCTCAACTGGGTGGTAATGAACAGCAAGAAGGAAACCGTGTAATTCCCACACAAGACCCAAGAGGCCGCCCAACCACGGCTTGCACCCGACTGGGGGTGCACATCGAGACCGACAAAAAGTGTGGTATCATGGTTCATGGCTGACCTCCGTGCTAATGGTTTCCACCATGATGAGGCGAATGGGAATCGATAAGGCCCATTGGAAGTGAGCGAAAAAGGTTCCAGAAATATGCGGAAGCAACGTTCAAGAAGGATCATCGAATCAAACCCGAAACCGGTTCGATCGCCCTGCTCATCGCGACGAAGAAGGGCGCCTTCATCCTGAACTCTGACGGTAAGCGGCGAGAATGGAAATTCAAAGGGCCGATCTTCCTCGGCCACATCGTGCACCACCTGGTGCTCGATCCGCGTGATCACCGCACGATGTTGATGGCCGCGAAAACGGACATCTCGGGCCGACCGTCTTTCGCTCCACCGATCGCGGAAGAACCTGGAAGGAGGCATCGAACCCCCCGGCCTAGACCGGCGGAGAGCAGGATGCGACACCGGATGGGCCGAAACTCCATTCGATCAACATCGACCCGCGCGATCCCGATACCGTCTGGGTCTTTCCGATGGACGGGACACAGGTTTGGGCGAGCACGAACGAAGGCGCGAAGTGGACCTGTATCGCCCGCCACCTCCCTCACATCTACGCGGTCGAGGCCGCCGGCAGGACGGTTGCCGACCTGCTCGATGATCTGGACCGGCAGTACCCCGGGATCCGCTTTCGGATGATCGACGAGCAGGACGCCATCCGTCCCCATATGCGGATCTTCGTCAATGGGGAACAGGTCAGCGGACTGGATGTGGCGCTCGAACCATCGGACGAAGTGCATATCCTCCAGGCGTTGAGCGGGGGTTGAAGAGTAAACCAGGCGGGCACTCACATGCATACACATCTCCGGATCCTGCTTTCAACCGCGGCTCTCCTTTCTGCGGTTATATCGCCGGCGTCGGCGCTGAAACCTGAGAGGGGCTACACGATCGTTCCGGCGCACCTCGGCATCGTCTGCGATGAGGTAAAACTGAAAACGACGAGCGGGGTTACGCTTCAGGCTTGGTTCTTCCCGGCTCAAGACACCGTGGGGATAGCCAACCATCTCGTCGGGCGGGTCATGACGGTTCCCGACTCCCTCAGGCCCAAGCCGCGAGCCTTCCCCGAACCCTCCTCCGACAAACACCAGACGATCGTCATCTGCGGCGGGGACGCGGGCAACATGTCCTACCTGATTCTCTACGCGTATCAGTTCTTCACCCATGGCTTCAACGTCCTCACCTTCGATTGGCGCGGTTTCGGCATGAGCGATCCGTGGCCGATCGAGCAGGATATGCTCGTGTATCCGGTGTTCCTGGAGGACTATGCGGCGGCAATCGACTGCGCTAAGTGCCGGCCCGAGACGCAAGGGACCCGGGTGGGGCTTCTCGGTTTTTCGACAGGGGCCTACCTCTCGTTCGCGATGGCGGCGCAGCGGGACGACATCGGCGCATTCGTCGGACGCGCGCTGATCACCTCTTTCGACGATATCCTCGAGATTCTCCGGAAACAGGAACCGGAGCGGGGGTTTCGGCCGCCGAAGGACTATCCCCGCGAATTATTACCGGTGGAAGCCGCGTCAAAAATCAGGATCCCGGTGCTCCTGGTTGTCGGGGAGAACGATGAGCGAACGCCTCCGTGGATGTCCCGGCGCGTATTCGATCTCCTACCGGGGACAAAAGACCTGTGGATTGTTCCAGGAGCGGGACACGGGGGCTCGGAAGCGCCGGAGATGGTCGCTTTCCCTGAGTTCTTCTCCAGAGCGCGGGAATTTTTTCAACAGCACCTTGCATTGCGAGTGCTCGATCGCCCGTCTTCCGGTCCCTAAATATCGCTCAGGTAAGCCGTACCGCCCAGATGTCTCATCTGCCTCTCGACCCATCGGGCCCGTTGGTCGACGTAGGAAGAGGGATTCTTCGCCCTGAGCCGCCTGGGATTCGGCAGTACCGCCGCCAGGAGGGCGGATTCCCGTCGCGTCAGCTTCGAGGGATCCTTTCCGAAGAGGCTGTGGGCGGCGGCATCGACTCCATAGGCGGTATCGCTGAATTGGGCGACGTTCAGATAGACCTCCAGAATTCGCCGTTTCGGCCAGAAGATCTCCAGAAGGACAGTGAAGTGAGCCTCGAGTCCCTTTCGGAACCAGCTCCGTCCGGACCACAGGAAGAGGTTTTTCGAGACCTGCTGGGTGATTGTGCTGGCCCCGCGAAGACGGCCCTTGCGGCCGTTCTCCTGGACCGCATCGGCTATCGATCCGAAATCGAATCCCCAGTGTTCGGGGAACTTCTGGTCTTCGGCCGCCACCACAGCCAGACGCATATGGGGAGATATCGATTCCCAGCCGACCCAGTGGTAACGGATATCGGGGAGCCCCTTGCCGCTGAAGAGGTCCGACAGGCACCTCCCCATCATCGCAGAAGTGGTCGGAGGGGGGATCCAGCGAAAGGAGAGGACCAGGAGGACACTGGCCGCCAGGAAAGCCAGGGTCAGGCGCTTGACGAACTTCAGTAATCGGGTCTTACGGCTCCGGCGCTTCCCCATGAGGGCCTAAACGTAATGGATGGAGAGAATGGAGACAAGATCCTCGTCAATCCGTCTTCATCCGATCGCTCACCTCGCCGCTGATGACCAGCGCATACCCCTGGGGCCCCATATTGACCTCGCTTCCGCGGACCAGGAGCCCCCACTCGCCGACTTCCGGATGATCGATGTGGATCTGCTCGCAGTTGTTGAGGGGATCCGAGGTCCCGCCCGGGATCGACTGGCCGTTGGAGAAGACATTCCCCCGATAGACCGCCCCCCCCGGTGATCTGATGAAGAGGTCGAGGTCATTGACCGGGGTGAAGGCCGCGCCGACACTCGCGGGATAATCGTGCCAGGCCAGGGTGACTCTGAGCGGCAAATCGCCGTCGGTCACCCGAAAAGACATGACCTGACGATCCCCGGTCAAGAGCCCATTCCTCATCCGGATGTCCCGGATGATCAATCCGTGAGGATCGCCATCGAAGTAGAGCACATTTTCCAGGAGGAGACGCC
>Ga0214473_10007670_pt1 | contig 12780 bp, 8 predicted proteins | sample RVTome_7_FD_203509 | JGI IMG/M metagenome (GOLD analysis project Ga0214473, IMG submission 203509) | Soil microbial communities from uranium-contaminated site in the Upper Colorado River Basin, Wyoming, United States - RVT98D197 | ecosystem: Environmental > Terrestrial > Soil > Contaminated >... | reverse complement strand
GACGTCTTCTATTACCTGACACTCTACAACGAAGTCTACGAGCAGCCGCCGATGCCCGATGGCGTCCGCGACAGCATTCTCCGCGGACTCTACAAGTATCGCGCCGCGCCGCAGCCGGGCAAGTCGCCGCGCGTGCACCTGTTTGGCAGCGGACCACTCTTGCGCGAGGCTTTGCGCGCACAGGATCTCTTGCGGGATCAGTTCGGCGTCGCCGCCGACGTCTGGAGTGTGACGAGTTACAACGAGCTGTACCGCGACGCAATGGCCTGCACGCGGTGGAACCGGCTGCACCCGGATCAGCCGCCGCGCGTGCCGCATATCGCGAAAACGCTGGCGCGCGAGCCGTGGCCGGTGGTGGCGACGCTCGACTACGTGAACGCACTGGCGGTCCGCCTCGCGCCCTGGACGCCGGCGGGCCTGTGTGCGCTGGGCACGGAGGGTTTTGGCCGCAGCGACACGCGCGCCGCCCTCCGCCGGCATTTCGAGATCGACGCCGAGCACGTCGCGTTCGCGGCCCTGGCTGAGCTCGCCCGCATCGGCAAGTTCAATGGCGCCAAGTTGCCCGAGGCGCTCCATCAGTTGGGCTTGAACCCCGAGGCGCCCTACCCCGCGACAGCGTAGCCCCCCTTGGCCCCGGCGAGCGGTTCGCTATGCCTGCGACATCGGCGGCTCCAGGTAGATGCGGCCAGTCGCGTCGTCGTAGGCGAAGATTTCGGCGTACCGACCCCACTTGACCGCGGTTTGGAGCTGCTTTTCGACCTCCTGCGGCGGAAACTCGACCTCCAGGGCGGTCAGCGCGTCGTCCCAACTGAGCTGTGGCTCGTCGACGACGCGCAGCAGCGTGATGAGCCAGCGGAAGAACGGCAGCCGGCGAATGCGGCTGGCAAAGATCGCCTTGCGGCCGGGTATGGTCGCCTCGGCGAACGCCTCGCCCAGCGGCGTGAGCGTGATGTCGCCGCGCGCGACGGTCGCAAAGCCGAGCAGCTCGGCGGCGTCCACGAGCGCCAGCAACTGGTTGGTTCCGATCTTCAGCGCTTCGGTCAACGTGTAGATGTCGACCGTTTCCTTCGGCGCTTCATCGAGGTGTTCGAGGAAGCCCGCGAGGTCGTTGATCGCAACGTCGGGCAGTGGGCGAACCCGGCCGGACTCGCCGGGCGCGGCCCCCAACTCGACGTGCTCGGGCTGCGTCTCACCGGTCAGAATGCCGTACACGCGGTCCACGACTTCAAGAAACCGCGCGCTCTTCCGCTCGCGCGGGTGGGGCAGGTTGACCTGGTGATCGGCGACGATGCGGCCCGGCAGCTTCTCCATGACGACGATGCGATCGGCCATGAAGACCGCTTCCTCGATGTTGTGCGTGACCAGCAGGATCGCCCGTGTGGGGATCTTGCCGCTGGTCCACAGCTCCAGCAGCTCGCCACGCAGGGCGTCGGCACTGAGAACGTCGAGCGCCGAGAACGGCTCGTCCAGGCAGAGCAGTTCCGGCTCGACCGACATCGCCCGCGCAAAACCGACCTTTTGCCGCATCCCGCCGGAGAGTTCGCGCGGATACGCGGTCTCAAAGCCGTCGAGCCCGACCCGATCGAGTAGCTCCAGCGCCATGGTCGCGCGCTGTGGCGACGCGACGCCGCGCGCCTGAAGCGCTTTCTCCACATTGGCCTGCACCGTAAGCCAGGGGAACAGGGCGAACGTTTGGAATACGATCGTGGCCCGCGGGTTGACGCCGCGCAGCGGCTCGCCGCGATACAGCACCTGCCCCTCGGAAGGGGCCTGGAGCCCGGTGATGATCCGCAGCAGCGTGCTCTTGCCGCAGCCGGAGGGACCCACCAGGGCGACAAACTCGCCGGCGTGAATCGCAAGATTGATGTCCTCGACCGCCTTGATCTTCCGTTGCCGGCTGCCGTAGGTCTGGCTCACGTGTTGCAGTTCGAGCAAGCGCTGATCGGATTGGGTGGAAGTGACGGCCATCGTTACTCGATCCTATAGCGCGTCTCAGCGATGCGATAAAGCCGCCGCCAGACGAGGCGATTGATGCCGACCACGGCCAGAATCATAGCGAGCGTCGCGGCGTACAGTCGCGGATAGTCGCCGGCGACCGTGGCGCGGGCGATCGTGGCGCCAATGCCGACGGTATCGTGCGTCTGGCCGCCGAAATGGACGTACTCGGCGACGATGCTGGCGTTCCAGGCGCCGCCGCTGGCGGCGATCGCGCCGGTAACCAGGTACGGAAACAGCGCCGGCAGGATGAGAGTGCGCCAGCGTTCGAGCCGACTGAACTGCAACACCGCCGTCGTGTATTTCAAATCCTGTGGAATCGCCGACGCGCCGGCGATGATGTTGAAAAGCAAATACCACTGCGTACCCGTGAGCATGACGAGCACCGCGGCCAGATTCAAACCGGCCGGCAGGCGCAGCACGATCAGCAGCAGTACCGGAAACAACGCCGTCGCGGGTATGGACGCGGCGATCTGCACGAGCGGCTGTAGCCAGGCGGCTAGGCGACGATTGGTGCCGATCGCCACGCCCAGCGGCAGCGTCCAGGCCAGCGAGAGCGCGAGCGCGGCGGCGACGCGGGCCAGCGTCGCGACCAGCCCCAGCACAATCTCGCCCCAGGGCGACCCTGAGAGCACATACACATAGCGCGCGCCGTGGGAGAGAAGGAAGAGCAGCCCGACGGCGCCGACCGCCGACACAGCAAAGAACACCGGCGACCGGCGCGCAGCAGGTTGCACAGGGGTATCCGGTGTACCGACGCGGCGCGTGAGCCACGCGTCGATGCGTTCCCCCGCCGGTCGGAGCAGCCGCCGGTTGAGCCAACGGGTCAGGCGCGAGTTTTGGAGCGCGTCATAAAACCAGGATGTCGGGGCGGCTTCGCCTTCGACCATCTCGAGCTTGAACCGGTCGGACCACGCCAGTAACGGTCGCCAGATGAACTGGTCCAGGATGACGATCACGACCACCAAAGTGACGACGCCCCAGACGACCGCACCGACCGCGCCGCGATTGGCCGCCTCCTGTAAGTACGCGCCTAGGCCCGGCAGCCGGAAGTCGCGCGTCCCGACGGTATAGATCTCTGCGGCCATCAGGAAAAACCAGCCCCCGGCCCAGGCCATCATGCTGTTCCAGATCAGGCCGATGGCCCCCAGCGGCAGCAGCAGCGTGCGGAACCGCAGCCAGCGGTCGAAGCGGAAGATGGTGCTGGCTTCCTCGAGTTCGGCGGGCACCGTCGTCAACGACTGGTACCACGAAAACGTGATGTTCCACGCCTGGCTCGTGAAGATGAGCACGACGGCGGCCAGCTCCGCGGCGATCTTCTGTGGAAGCACCGCGCTGAGGCTCAGCAGGACGACTGGCAGGAACGACAGAATGGGGACGCTTTGCAGGACGTCGAGGATCGGCAGCAGGACGCGCTCCGCCCGCCGACTATGCGCCGCCCAGCCGCCGTAGACAACGGCAAACGCCAACGACAGTCCGTAAGCGGCGGTCATGCGCGCTACGGACAGCACCGCATAGAGCGGGAGGGTCGCCGGCGAAAGCGAGATCTCCCGGCTCGGGGTAACGTGCGGAGCCTGGGCGGCCAGGCGCATGCCACCGTAGACCAGCGCCGCCAGGCCCGCCAGTACGATGCCGTCGCCCCAGGTGAGGAGCGGACGGGCCGGCAGGCCCAGGTGAAAAATGCGGCGCACGTTGCTCACCTGGGGCGCCATTTCAATGCCCCACGACGGACGAGGCAATCGCGAAGGAGCGGTATTTCGCACCGTGCGCCGGCTTGCGGCGCTGGCGAGGGCACGGTTCCAATAGCGGCCCCCGCGGGTGCCACTGACGGCTTGTCCGCCAGTGTGTTCGGCGACAGCACTGGCGGACAAGCCGTCAGTGGCACCCGGCGTAGGGCGGGTTGGTGCCGCGGCGATTCCAATCTGGGCCGATGGATCGCAGCGGACGGATCACCCAGCGTGGCCGTCCGCTGCTGCGGCAGGTGCTCCACCCGGCGGCCTCTCTTCGCGGTGCGCTGCCATCCCGAGTGGCGGGCGTTTTTCCTGCGGGTCGGGGGCGGCCAGCAGAAGCGACGCCAGCCGGCGTCGTCGCGGGGATGCGGAAGTTGCTGGTGATCGCGTGGGCCATGCGGCGCGACGGCACGGCGTATCAGGCCCAACGGTCGCGACCCGTGAAGGCCCAGGCAGCAGCGTGAGGTCTTCGCCGGGGGCGCGGCCCCCGGTCAGCAACCGGCCTCCGTCCCCAAGCCCCAGCGGGGCGCCGGAAAGCAGGCGTGGCGCCGCTGGGCTACCGTCGCCCCGCGGGGGCTTGGCGGTCGACCGAGGTCGCGCTCCCCGGGGGCTGCGCCCCCGGCTACGAACCCGCGCCGCTCCGCGGCCACCAGCACCGGCTGAGAACCTACCTACTTTCGTGACGCCGACCCGCTGGTGCGCAGCTCAGCCCGGCACATTGACACGCGAGGGCGGGTCGGGTAACAGAGCGGTGACGGTTCTGGCGTCCGTCCGAAACAGCGAATCCTGTAGCAGGAGCGCGCGGCATGAACCTGACGACCCTCGCCGAGTTCATCGGGACCTGGAAATACTACGCCGTGATGGTCGGCCTGCTCATCGTGGCGATCGTCATTTACAAGGTGGTCAAGAGCAGGCAGACCTGAGTGCTCGGTGAGCGCTGCGGGGCTGTCGGTGGCCGCTCACCACAGCTCCCTCGCCACGCGATCGTGCACGTCGTGTGGCGACTTCGCTCGCGCACTCTCGAGTGGCCGTGCCCGCACGGCGCCGTTAGGCACGGGCTTCTGCGCGGGGGGCGTTCGAAGGCGTGAAGTTCGCGAGGGCGCCGGCGCGGACGCGTGCATTTCAGCGCGGTTGCCGGCCGCCAAGGCCGATCATGCGGAGCGGTCCATGGACGGGACCGGGAACGTCGAGGCTACTTGGCCCGCCTTCGCCCGCGGAATCATGGAGCAGATTCTTCGTGAGCCTGCCGGCACGCCGGTCGTGCCGCCGGCGGGTGAGGTCACGTCCTACGGCGGCGTGTTTGTGACACTTCGCAAGTTTGGGCGGCTGCGCGGCTGCATGGGGACACTGGACACGACGCGGCCGCTGCTGGATGCGGTGCGCCACGCCGCGCTGTCCGCCGCGTTTCACGATCCGCGTTTTCCACCGGTCGGGCTGGACGAGCTCCGTGATGTGACACTCGAGGTGTCGATCCTCTCGGAGGCGTGGCCGATGCGCACCCTCGACGACTTGGAACTCGGCCGTCACGGCATAGTCGTCCGCTGTGGGCTGCGCCAAGGGCTGTTTCTGCCGCAGGTCGCCACGGAGCACCGCCTCGACAAAGAGACGTTTTTGTCACGCTGCTGTAGCGAAAAGGCAGGGCTGCCCGCGCAGGCCTGGCGGGATGCCGATACCCAAGTCCTGCTTTTCACCACGCAGGTGTACTCGGAAGCCGGCACGGCCACCGACTCCCATCCGTGTCCTCCATCAAACAAGACGCCCGGCCGAGGTGATTCGGCCGAGCCTCAGGCTTGACGCCGGCAGCTTTTCGCTGATTACGCCGACTTGGCCGCCACGCGCTTGGGCTATGCGCCCGGCTGCTTGGGCAGCGTAATGGTCAGCACGCTGTCCTGGAGCGCGGCCTCGACGCGGTGGGAATCGACCTCGGCCGGCAGCGTGATTACGCGGCTGAACTCGCCCGTCCCGCGCTCCTGCCGATGGTACGTGTGGTTTTCGCCGTTCGACTCGGGGCGCCGACCCTTGAGCATCAACTCGTTGCCCACCACGAAGATCTCGAGGCCCCGCTGCCGCACGCCGGGCACCTCGGCCTCAACGCACAGCGCCTCGCCGGCGTCCCAGACATTGAGCGCCGGAAAGGCGCCGACGGGGAACGGCCCGCGTGCCCCGCGCAGGCCAAACTCTTCGAAGAGGTGGTCCATCTCGCGGCGGAGTTCGGCGAACGGGGCGAACGGAAATCGGTATGCCGCCAACATTTCTGGTCTCCTTTCTGTTTTGACGGGTCTGGGCGACCCGCGACTTTGCTTCGCGCGCCAGGTTTGGCAAGGGGTGTACCAGACGGCTCGGTCTGCGTAACCGTCGAAATGTCAATCAGTTGCGCGTCTCGGTGCGCCTAACTAGCGAACCTAGAAACGGCCAAACTGACAGGCGTTGCAGGCCACCAGCGCAGGCGCTGTCTAGGCACACGCGCGTGCAGGAGGCCGCTTGACTCGGCCCGCGGCGCGCCAAGAATCGACCGCGGGCCGAACGCGGTTACGGGCCTGACGCCCGGCACCGGGTGAGTGAATCGATGATGTCGCTCACGCGCGCGCTGCTGGTCGCAGCGCTCCTGCCGCCGTTTCTCGCTCGCAGCCGCGCCCCAGACAGGGACCCCTCCGCGATGACGACCTCCACGCAGTTCACCCGCACCAACCGGCTGATCCACGCCACTTCGCCCTACCTGCTCCAGCACGCGCACAACCCCGTGGACTGGTATGCGTGGGGACCCGAAGCCCTGGAGAAAGCGAAACGCGAGAACAAACCCATCTTCCTCAGCATCGGCTATTCGGCCTGCCATTGGTGCCACGTGATGGCCCATGAGAGCTTCGAGGATGAGAAGATCACTGCGGTCATGAACCGCTACTTCGTCAACATCAAGGTGGATCGGGAGGAGCGGCCCGACCTCGACACGCTGTACATGCAGGCCACGCTCCTGATGAACCAGGGGCAGGGCGGCTGGCCGATGAGCGTCTGGCTGACGCCCGATCTCAAACCGTTCTTTGCGGGCACGTATTTTCCGCCGTGCGCGAAGTGGGGCCGCCCGGGCTTCAAGGAGCTGTGCGAGAAGATCGGCCAGGCGTGGGAGGAGAACCGCGACGCCCTCGTGGCCAGCGCGGACCGCCTCACGCAGGCGGTGCGGCATACGCTGGCAACGAGCGTGGAATCCGCCACGCTTTCCCTGGAGGCCATCGATCGCACCGTGCAAACCGTCGCGGCCGCGTTTGACCCGCAGCGCGGCGGCCTGCGGAGCGAGGGCAACAAATTCCCGCCCAATATGACGCTCGACCTTTTCCTGCGTGTGGCCGCCCGCCGCGGATCGACCGACCCGCTCTCCAAACGCCTGCGCGAGTTGACGGAAGTGTCGCTCGATCGCATGGCCCGTGGCGGCATCTACGACCAGCTCGGCGGTGGCGTCGCCCGCTACAGCACCGACCCGGATTGGCACATCCCCCATTTTGAGAAGATGCTCTACGACCAGGCTTTGGTCAGCCGCGTGTACGTCGACGCCTACCAGTTGGCGAAAAAGTCGCTGTACCGCCGCATCGCGGCCGAGACCTTTGACTACGTCCTGGCGGACCTCCAGTCGCCAGAGGGTGGTTTTTACAGCACGCGCGACGCCGATAGCGAGGGCGAAGAAGGCAAGTATTACGTCTGGACGAAGGACGAGATCGTCGGCGTGCTGGGAGCGGAGGACGCGGAGCTGTTTTGCAGCTTCTACGACGTCAGCGACGTGGGCAACTGGCCGGACCCGCACGCGCCGGGCGTGCCGAAGAATGTCCTGCACATCCCGCGCGACCTGGAAGCCGTCGCCCGGCTCAACCGGATCGCGCCGGAGGAACTCGAACGCCGGCTGGAAGTCGCGCGTCGGAAACTGCTTGAAGCACGACAAAGGCGTGTCCCGCCGGGGTTGGACGACAAGATCATCGTCGAGTGGAACGGGCTGATGATCGCCAGCCTGGCGCGGGGCGGCGCGGTGCTGGAGGAGCCGAAATACGTCGCCGCCGCGGCCCGGGCCGCGAGCTTCATCCTGGACCGCCAATGCAAGAACGGTCGCCTGCTGCGCGTCTATCGCGGCGGCCGCACGCTCGACGCGGCGTTTCTGACGGACTATGCGTGCCTGATCGAGGGACTACTCGAGCTGTACGAGGCGACGTTCGAGCCGCGCTGGCTCGATCAAGCCGTGGCGCTCAACGCGGCGGCGATCCGACACTACTACGACGAGGCGCACGGCGGCTTCTTCTTCACCGCCGACGACCACGAACAGCTCATCGCGCGGACCAAGGACCTCCGCGACGGCGCGACGCCATCGGGCAACTCCGTCCAGCTTATGAATCTCTTGCGCCTGAGCGTCATGCTCGGCGACGAGAAGCTGCGCACGCTGGCGGACACAACGATGCAGCTCTTCGCCGCGGACGTGCTACAGGCCCCCGGCTCGAACGACCGCTTCCTGGCGTCGGCTGAATTCGCCCTGCTCGGCCCGGTGGAGCTGGCGGTCGTCGGCGACCCGGCCGACCCGCGCACGCGGGGGCTTCTCAGGGTTATCCACGGCACGTACCTGCCCCATCGCGTGCTGATGCTCATGAACCCGCCTCGGCCCACCGATAACCCCAAATCCCCACTCTTGGAAAACCGATCGCTAGTACAAGGCAGGGCCGCGGTCTACGTCTGCCGGAACTACGTGTGCCAGCGCCCCGCGACCACGCCGGAGGAGCTGGCGGCGCAACTTCGCCCCAATCCCTGATGTCCTGGTGCCCCGCGCCAGAAAAAGGGGACTGGCTCCGAGCCGGACTGCCCTGGCACCCCCAAGAACGCGCTCCCGCGAGGTGCCTGTACCCTTTCTCAACGGACTCCTGACGTCCCGGTGCCCCTCGGCGGGGGGTCGCTGCCGCGACAAACAAACGCGGGCTGGCGCCCGCGCCTCCGACGGGCGTGCCTCTGTGCCTCGTTGCCTTGTTGCCTGTTTGCCTCCCCTTCGTGCCTTCCTGCCTATGTGCCTTCGTGCCTCACGGTTTCGTGAGCAGCTTCACAAACGGGTCGATGTCGAAGGTGGGGCGGGCCTCTGGCCCGCTACTCGGTACTCGGTACTCGGTACTCAACGCCGCGCGACTGGTTCGGCCCCTCACGGCGTCAACAACTTGACGAACGGATCAATGTCGAAGTTATTCACGGCCCCGTCGCCGTTGACGTCCGCCAGCATCCGCTCGCAGTTCGGGAACATCTGCGCGTACTTGGTCGGGTTGGTGAGCGCGAGGACGAACGGGTCGATGTCGAAGTTGTTGATGTCGCCGTCGCAGTTTAGGTCGCCCTTCGTGAACGGGCAGCCCCAGCGGGCCCAGTGGTACGACAGTCCCCCGCCGGCGGTGGTGAACCCGCCCCCCGCGATCAGCTCAGTGCTCCAGACGGTCAAAGCGTACACGTGTGGATACACACCAGTGCCGATCCCGGTTGTGAGCGGGCGCCACTGCTGCCCGTCCCAGCGGGCGATCTGGTTACAGGGCTGTCCGCCCGCGCTGGTGAACCCGCCCCCCGCGATCAGTTCGTCCCTGTACACCGCCAGGGCGGACACGGACGCACCCAGTTCGCCGGCCATGCCGCTTGCCAGCGGCCGCCACTGCTGGCCGTCCCAGCGGGCGATGTACTTGCATGGTTGGCCGCCAGCGATCGTGAATACGCCCCCCGCAATCAGTTCGCCCCTAAACGGTGCCAGCGCGTTCACGGACGCATAAGGAGCACCTTCCATGCCGCTTCCGAGTGGCCGCCATTGTTCGCCGTCCCAGCGTGCGATGGCCTTACACGCTTGACCGCCAGCGGTGGAAAACTGCCCGCCGCCAATCACCTCACCGTCGAAAACGGTCAGGGCGTACACCGGGCGGTCCATTCCGCTTCCCAGCGGACGCCACTGCTGGCCGTCCCAGCGCGTGGCTGCGTAGTCGTCCCCCGCGATCAGTTCGCCGTTGTAGACCGTCAGGGCATGCACCTTGTAGGACACGCCGGGTCCGAACCCCCGCCACTGCTGGCCGTCCCAACGGGCAGCGTACTGGCACGGCTGCCCGCCGGCGGCGGTGAATCGGCCTCCCGCAATCAACTCGTCGCCATAGACGGTCAGCGACAAGACTTCGTCGTTCATCCCACTACCCAGTGGCCGCCACTGCTGGCCGTCCCAACGGGCGATGTAGCTGCACGGCTCGCGTCCAGCCACTTGAAAGCGGCCCCCCGCGATCACTTCCCCTCTGTACACCACCAGAGCATTGACTGACCCGTCCAAGCCGGCTGACAGCGGTCGCCAGCGCTGGGCGTTCCACCCGGCGATCCCCCAGCTCGGCAGTCCACCCGCCACGCTGAACCAGCCTCCCGCCACCAACTCGCCTTTGTAGACTGTGAGCCCGAACACCCAGTTGTCCATTCCGCTCCCGAGCGGCCACCAGCGCTCTCCGTCCCAGCGGGCGATGCGGTTGCACGCCTGGTCGCCCGCGACCGTAAAGAGGCCCGCGGCAATGAGCCCACCATCGTAAACCGTTAGACCGACCACATCGCCGTACTGGTTCGTTCCGCTCCCCAGCGGGCTCCAACGTTGGCCGTCCCAACGCGCAATGTTGCGGCACGGCTCGCCGCCGGCGGTTTCAAACCGGCCCCCGGCGATTACCTCATCGTTGTACGTCGTGAGGATGAACACAGAGCCAGCGATGCCGCTTCCCAATGGATGCCACTGTTCGCCGTCCCACCGCGCAACGGCGCGGCAGGGCTGTTCGCCGGCGGTCGAGAACCGGCCTCCCGCGATGAGTTCACCATTGTACACCGTGAGGGCCCCCACAGACCTATCTGTCCCCGTACCGAGTGGGCGCCACTGTTGGCCATCCCAGCGCGCGATGTTGTTGCACGGCTGGCCGCCGGCCTCGATGAATTCGCCGCCCGCGATGAGCTCGCCGTTGTACACCGTTAGCTCGTACACGCCGCCCCCGCCATTCGTGCGCATGCCGCCTCCCAATGGCTGCCACTGCCGACCATCCCAGCGAGCGATGTAATTGCAGCGCTGCCCACCGGCGCTCAGCTCGCCGGCGTAAACCGTCAGGGCGTACACCTGATCCGTGGTTCCGCTTCCCATCGATCGGAACTGTTGGCCGTCCCAGGTGGCGACGTTGTTCGCGGCAACGTGCCCAGCAAGCTTAAAGGCTCCTCCGACTACCAGCAGTTCCTGCTGGCCACCTGGACCGTCTGGGTCCCAGGTGGTCGCCACCTGGACAAAGCCGTCAACTCCGACAAATCCCTGCCCCGGCCCGTAGAGCCACTGCGGGGGGCACTCGGCCACGGCGATTGCGGCGACGAGAAAACACAGCAACCCCGCCGCATACGCCCAACGCGCCCGAAACATTGCGGACATGTTCACCGCCTCCCCAAGATGTCAAAGCTCCTTCGCCCGTCCCGGTCGACGCCGCCGGGACAGTGGGCTGCGCAGGGCTTTCACGGCGTGCCCCAACGCCTACATGATACCCTACCCAGGCCGCACCACACAAGGCCAAATCGGGTCCTCTTCCAGCGCAAATGTGCCGCGCCTTTCCGCGGATATGGCCCCGGCCGCTGCGATTCGGCGGGCAGGCCCGGCTGGCTGGGCCGCGCATTCGTGCGGACCGCCCGGGATGGCGCTACCGGCGTGGCGGATGGGAGCGCGGGCTCGCGCCCGCGCCTCGGACGGGGGGGGGGTGTCGGCCGAACGACGTGCGGTCCGGACGACGTGTTCTCCGAGGCGTCGGCGCGCGCCAACACTCCGGCGGTGCGCAGGACCATCGTCGGCAAGCGCCTGACCGTCGGAACTGGCGCGCCGCTTCTCACGCATGCCGGCGCGCAAACCAGGCTACACGCCCGGCGCAACGCGGCGTGCGGCAACCCGCGCCTGGAAGCCGTGCCGGAACCGCGTATGATCGCCCATTGCGCCGCCGTCGGCGACGTAGCTTGGACGGGTCGGCGCCATCCTCCGACGACGCCGGCGCATGGACGACCACCTGCTCGGACAGACTTTTTCGCTGTTGTGCGCGATCGCCTGGGCGTTCGCGCTCGTGCTGTTCAAGCGGGCCGGCGAGCGCATCCCGCCGGTCGCCCTGAATCTGTTCAAGAACTGCATCGGCCTGATCCTGCTGGTCGCCACGCTCGCCGTGCTCACGGTGCTCGGGATCGACGGGTTTGAGTCCGTGCGCCAGCGTCCGCCGCGCGATTGGGCCATCCTGATGCTCAGCGGCGTGATCGGGATCGCCCTGGCCGACACGATCCTCTTCCACGCGCTGAACCTCATCGGCGTGGGGCTCTTCTCGATTGTGGACTGCGCTTACGCGCCGTTTGCGGTGCTGTTCGCGTGGCTGCTGCTGGCCGAGCAGCTCACCCTGGTGCACTACGCGGGCGGCGCCCTGATCCTCGTGGGCGTGTTGATCGCCTCGCGCCACGACCCGCCGCCCGGCCGCACACGCCGGCAGATCATCGCCGGCATGCTGCTGGCGCTACTGGCGGTAGCACTCATGGCGTTCGGCATCGTGATTGCCAAGCCAGTCCTGAAGGACTTTCCGCTGCTGTGGGCGACCACGGTCCGCTTGCTGGCGGGTTCGGCGTTGCTCGTGCTGTTTTCGCTCGCGACGAACGGTGGAACGAGGCACTGGGGCGTTTTTCGGTCTTCGGTCAGTTGGAAGTTCGCCGTCCCGGGCGCCGTGCTGGGGATGTACGTGAGCCTGATTCTCTGGATGGCCGGCTTCAAGTACACCTACGCGTCGATCGCCGCCGTGCTGAATCAGACGTCGGTCGTCTTCTCCTGCGTGCTCGCCGCGCTGGTGCTGAAGGAAACGTTCGATGCGCGGAAGATCATGGCGCTGGTGTTGGCGGTCGTCGGCGTCGTCGTCGTCACGCTGGCAGACTGGTTACAGGCGACCTGCGGCAACTGGTTAGTACTACAACGCTAGAAACCGCCAAGGCGCCAAGAGCGCCAAGTTCGCCGAGACACGAACGTCGCGGGCCTGGCGGCCTGCCCGCGTCGGGCGGT
>Ga0214473_10007669_pt1 | contig 12782 bp, 12 predicted proteins | sample RVTome_7_FD_203509 | JGI IMG/M metagenome (GOLD analysis project Ga0214473, IMG submission 203509) | Soil microbial communities from uranium-contaminated site in the Upper Colorado River Basin, Wyoming, United States - RVT98D197 | ecosystem: Environmental > Terrestrial > Soil > Contaminated >... | reverse complement strand
CAAGGACAGGTTACTCCGCAAGGTGAGAAACGGAAAAGGGGACCTCGTTGAGCTCTGCTCCCGCCTCGTCAGGATACCCAGTGACAACCCTCCTGGAGACACGCGGGAGCTGGCGTCCTATATACGGGAGTACCTCGAAAAGCGAGGCGCAGATGTCGAGGCGTACGAGCCCCAGAGCGGGGCTGTTAACCTCGTGTCTGCCGCCGGAGACGGCTCACCCCACCTGGTCCTCAATGGGCACCTGGACCAGTTCCCAGGGGACGTGGGCGAAGCCTGGTCCCGCCCGCCCCACTCGGGGGCCGTAGAGGGCGGCGTGATCCACGGCCGAGGCAGCGGCGACATGAAGGGGGGTCTGGCCTCCCTCATATTCTGCTATGGGCTGCTCCTTGGCGAGGAGCTCGAGGGCCGGGTGACCTTCACGGGTACCTCGGACGAGGAGACGGGCGGGAGGTGGGGCGCCCTGTGGCTGCTTGACAAGGTCGGCGGCCTGCTGGGTGGCGCCGTCCTGAACGGGGAGCCGTCGGGACTGACGGCCAGGATAGGCGAGAAGGGGAGGGTGCCGCTGCTGTTGAGGGCTGAGGGCAAGGCGGCCCACGGCAGCTTCGCGGGCTACGTCGGTGAAAACGCCGTGATGAAGATGGTCAGGGCTCTGCCACCCGTGGAGGAGCTCCAGGGGTTGCCCGCCAGGCTGGAGGGCGAGACCGCCGCACTGGTGGAGGAGGTCATGAAGGGGTACAGGGACCAGTACGGCCACGAATCCGAGGCCATGGCCGAGGTCCTGAGGAGCCTGACGGTGAACGTGGGCGTCATCCGCGGGGGGACCAAGGAGAACATCGTGCCCGCTCTTTGTGAGGCTGAGGTGGACATCAGGCTTCCCCTGGGCTTCACGCCCGAACACGTCAAGGCTCTTGTGGAGGACAAGGTGCATGCGGTCGATCCGTCCATCCAGGTCAAGTGGGGCCGCCACACCAGCATCATAACCGGGCCCACGTACACGAGCCCCCTTGAACCAATCGTCAGCCTGCTCAGGGCCAGCTCGGAGTCCGTCACTGGCAAGGCGCCGCACCTGAGCTTCACGTCCGGGGGGACCGACTGCAGGTTCTGGAGGATGCGGGGAGTCCCCGCCGTCTCCTACGGCCCCAGGGTCTACGGCATGGGGGGCGTGGACGAGCACATTACGGTGGATGATCTTCTCACCACGGCGCTGGTTCACATGGTCACCATCGTGGGCTTCCTGAACACGCAGTGAAGTTCTTTAACATCTCGCCCCCATCTATGGTTTATGAGGATTAGCTACAAGCCGGTGGAGGAGCTCATCGTCCTCGAGATGGTGGAGTACACCCTCGACAAGCTGGCTGAGACGGGGGCGCTGATACAGGATGCGGGCCACCCCCTCGTCCTGAACTGGGCTGAGGGCGTCGCGTTCCACCACATGCCCCTCCCCTTCAACACCAAGGAGCTCCTCAAGGAGCGGCAGCGGGGGACCATCTACTGGGCCAGCGTCATATACGCCCCCATGCCCGAGTACAGGCCCAGCCTAAAGCTTGGGCCCAGGGACATACCCGTGGTCGCGACGCCCAACCCGCTGCTCATCAAGGTGGCCAGGTGGATCAAGGAGCGCATGGGGAAGCCTACGATCGCTTAGGCTCTTCTCTGCCCCTCAACAGCTCCTTGTAGTTTACGCCCCTTATCATCAGGCTCTTCTCCGGTACGAGCCCCTGGGGCCTGAACATCAGGAAGGCCAGGAGTAAGGAGCCAAGGATCATGTTCTCCAGGTACCCTATCATCTTGATCCACTGGGTGCCTATCAGGAGGGGGCCTATGCTCTGCTTGGAGAGGTTGAGCCCCTTCAGTATGGACACGCACAAAAGTGTGCCCACGTATGCCCCCGCGTTGTTCCCTAGGCCCCCCACGGTTATCATGAGCCACGGCCAGAACGTGTAGGTCACCCTGTCGTACATGGTGTGCTGGACATAACTGTAGTAGTAGCTGAGGAGGACGCCGCTGAACGCCATGATGCCGCTGCCGAACATCATCACCTGCCGCCTCACCTCCGCCACGTTCTTGCCTGTGCTCTCAAGGGCCACCTCGTTCTCCCTGACGGCCTTCATGAGCCTCCCGAAGGGGCTGTTCATCATGGCCCTCATTATGAAGAAGCAGACCAGGCCCACCGAGAGAATCACCAGGGCCAGGATCACCATCTGCTCGCCCTGGTACCAAGCGAAGAAGTTGGGGACGAAGGCGCCCAGGGTGCCGCCCGCTATACCCTCGTTGTTGGCCACCACGTTGCTGACAGCCTCGCTGATGATCAGCAGCAGGATCATTAGGCGGGTCGCTCTCAGCCGGCCGCTTACGGCTCCGATGAGCCAGCCGGCCACGGACCCGAGGATGAAGGCGAGGGCCAGGCTAAGCACGAACACGCTGAGGCTGAAGAGAGGCCTAGACTTGAAAAACTCCGTCACCAAGCGGACGTTGTAGGGGTTGTCGTAGACCCAGTCGGGCTTGAACACCTGCCCCGTCTGCTCCACGATCCACATGCACACCCTGATGACGACGGCGCTCACCGTGTACGCCCCCATGGCGACGCTCATGTTGCTGCTCATGTTGGGGATACCCGCGTTGCCGAACTGGAAATTGAGCGCCAGGGACACGATGACGTAGTGGCCAAAGAATATCGCGGCGTTGATCAACACGATCTGCACGGGGCTCAGCAACTGGCGCACCTAGGATAGGTACCGTTCACCTATACGGTTATAGCGTTTTTCAGAGGCCCAGACAGTATTTTTAAATTACCGGAGACGGCTCATACATGAAAGACTGTTAAAGGTGCGCTTAATGAGAGACAAGGCAGTGACTGATGTCTTTGAGGCGGCCAAGAAGGAGAACCGGAGCTTCCTCTACGAGCACGAGGCAAAGAAACTGTTCGGCCTCTATGGCATGCCCGTGACCAGGATCCTCGTGGCGAAGACCGAGGACGAGGCGGTCAAGGCGGCCAAGAAGATCGGGTTCCCCATAGTCCTCAAGATAGTGAGCCCGCAGATACTCCACAAGAGCGACGCTGGCGGCGTCATCGTGGGCGTCAAGGACGAGCAGGGCATCAGAGACGGGTTCAAGAAGATAATAACCAACGTCAGGAACTACAAGGCTGACGCCGAGATCACCGGCGTCCTGGTCCAGGAGATGGCGCCCAAGGGCACCGAGATCATCGTGGGCAGCACCACGGACCCCACATTCGGGCCCACCATCATGTTCGGCCTAGGAGGCATATTCGTGGAGATACTCAAGGACGTCAGCTTCAGGGTGGTCCCCATCGACCTTGTGGACGCCATGGAGATGCTGGACGAGATCAAGGCCAAGAAGATACTGGACGGCGTCCGCGGGATGCCCCCCAGCGACAGGAAGACCCTGGCCGACATATTGGTGAAGACCAGCAGGATGCTTGAGGACTGCCCTGAGATCAAGGAACTGGACATGAACCCCATCCTGGCCTACCCCGATGGAGCTCGCATCGTCGACGGCAGAGTCATCATGTAGGCCCAGCCCAAGAACCTCTAACCGTTCCGGAAGCGATAGCGTAACACAGTCTCTATTTTTAGGGTTCCTCACTGAACATTCGAGAGTATTCATGGAAGACTGGCGGGTTCTACAACAGGAACTGAAGGTCAAGGTCTTGTACAACGTGTTAAAGTCGCTACTCGGGTTCCTCTCAATAATCGTGGCGTCAGAGTACGTCTCAAGGGCCTTGACGACAGCATTGAACAGCTCCCCTGCCATGTACTACGGCGAAGCCCTCTCCATCTTCATACTAGGTGCTGTAACCCTCCGCGAAGGGGCAAGAAGCCTTATGGCGCTTCGTGTCATGGAGGTTGCTGAGCCGCGGCCCCATTTGGTGGGGTAGAAGCTCTAAGCATCACGCGCCTCAGGCTCAGCCCCAGGTTCAGGAGCACGAGTAGGCTCACGGCTGCCAAGAAGGCATCGGTGGCGGCTCTGCCTCCGCCGTCCGTGATAACATCGACGGCCGAAATCGTGTCAGACCTCAGTGTCCCGAGGATATCCATAATCCCCGGTGGGCCCAAGCCCAGGATATTCCTCTCCGAGACCTCCGAATAGGAGTCGCCATCGAAGCTGTAGGTAAGCTTGGCCGGCATCAGGGTGTAGGTGCCAGGATTTCGAGCGATGACGGAGTAGCTCAGGGCGACCGATTGACCTGGAGCCAGGGAAGCGGCTGCCTTGACAGTTTCCCCCGTCACAGAGACGGAGCCATAGACATCAGTGACCCCCGTGTCCTTCAGCACGACGTTTTCCACGGCGCGTGAGCCATGGTTTGTACCGGTCACCGTGACCTTGACTGTCTGCCCGGGTCCCAGCGCGTCTCCATCAAGCGTCCTCTCGATCTCTATCCAGGGCGGGAGGGAGAGGCTCGTTGACACCATCAGCGCCCCAGGCCCGGGAGTCTCGTCGGTGGTCACCTCCATGATGCCCAGCCCCTCCAGTAGGTGGGCGTACAGGCTGAGGACGTAGCTCTCCTCAGGCTGGTCCGTGATCACCTTGATGTTAGGGGTCAGGTCGCCCACCTCCGTGTTGTTGGGGGTTACCAGGGTTATGAGGCTGAGGTCAGCGGATGGGCTGAGCGACACCGTCTGCTCGTCCAGCAGGCTGGGCAGGTCGAGGGTGAAGCCAACCGCGTCAGCGGACACTCCGTTCCTCCAGATGTGGGCCCCAACGGCCACGTCCAGTGACCCGGACCTGACGACGGAGAGAGGCTCATCGAGCTCCTCGGGGTACGATGGCAGCTGCACCCGGTCCAAAATAGGCCCAGGGTTGACGAAGCCCGCGACGAGAAGCGTGGTCTCCGGGGATAAAACGGAGGCCCCGGGGATCAGTGCGCCCGAGGATAGCGCCTCTGAGACGGCCTGGGCCAGTCCACTCCGCTCCGCGAATCCCTCCATGAAGAAGGGCGCCGCATCCTCTACGCCCATGTCAGAATAGGAGACGGCGACGATGAGGCGCGGCAGGGACGTGCCGTTGAACTCCATCTCCGGGGCCTCGAAGGCGCCCATGAACCTGAAAGCCCGACCGTATTCCTCGGCGGCGGCCGCGGCCATCTCCGCGGCGTCAACCCCGGCTTCCTCCACAGGGGTATCAACATATACGGTGATCAGCAACGTGCTGGGGACAAGGTTGACCAGGGAGGCCACATCGTAGCCAATCGTGAGGTTCAATACGCCCATAAGGCTGTCCAGGTCGACGTGCTGAGAAACGAGGACGTGGGCCACAAGGTTGGGGTGGCCGGGCCTAAGGTCGGCGGTCGCCGCGAAGGCCTCCACAACGATGGTCCGGCCCTGCCTGTCGGACATGCCGAGCATGTTCTCCACGTATACGCCGTCGCTGGAGTCGATGAGCTGGGCTCTACAACTGGACGAACTTGTGCCCGTGATCAGAAGCGCAACAATGAACGCCTTCATGGCTCCGGACAAGCTGCGAGGGAGCGCAATTAACCCTCTGCGCTCCAGCAGCAGCCCCGCCTCCACCCCAACCAGTGAGCCCAGGATAACGAGCACGGGCCTAAGGAAGAACCAGGCACCAACCGTGTAGGCAACCTCCACCAGTTGAGCCATGACCTCATCGGGGCTCAGGTTGTTGACCCCCCCGCTGATCATCTGGTTAAGCGTCTCTCCCGCTGTCGGCGTCTCTAGGAGGCTGGTTAAGGTGAGCCCGGGCGGGATGGGGGGGACAATAGACAGCAGGCTTCCCGAGTGGACCTCGCTCAGGGCCCTCACGTTCATGGCTAACCCGAAGATGCTCAGAGCCAGAACAGGCACCATTACCAGCCACACCGAGAGCATGGTGAGGGTGGCCCCCAGCCTCCTCCTGACGAGTAGGCCGCCCACGAATGCGGCCCCCAGCCAGAGCAGGCCCACAGACACATACGTGAGGGGATTACTCGTCATAAGGTGGAAGACCGTGAGCGCCGTGTAGACCTCTGTGCCCATGACAGGTGAAAGCCATAGGCCGATTGCCTGTAGGGATGGGTGCAGTATCAGGGGGCCCACGCCCAGGACCGTGAGCACCCCCACAGTGAACGCGATGGTCTTCCTCATTTTTAGTCACCATGGATAATATTCGCGTAGGTAAAAGCTAATCCCCGGGCATGGCCTCGAAAACCGGCTTAGTGGCCTCCAGGCTCTTCCTGTAGAGGTCATAGAACCGGGCGTACTCCTTCACCTTGGCTGGGTCGGGCTCCACGGGCACCTTCTCGCCGAGCCACCTCTCGATCACCATGTGGTCGCTTATCACGCCCGTGCCCATGCCCGCCAGCATCGCGTCACCTATGGGGGCGCCCTGGGCCCCGGGGATGTAGCTCATCCTGACGCCGGTGACATCCGCTACTATCTGCCTCCAGAGTGGCGACCTGGCTCCGCCGTCAACCAGGGTCGCCCTGTTGATCTTTAACCCCGTCTCCCACGCGGCCTCCAGGCTGTACCTCATGGCGTAGGCGACGCCCTCCAGGACGGCCCTGAACATGTGGGCGCGGGTGTGGTAGACGGTTAGGCCGAGGAAGCCGCCCCGGATGTGCTCGTCCCAGTAGGGGGCGCGCTCCCCCACCATCATGTGGGGTAGGAAGATGAGGCTGCCACTACCGACGGGGACCACCTCAGCGGACTCGTCCAGCAGCTGGTACGCGCTCTTACCAGCCTCCTCCGAATCGCTCATCTCCCTGGAGCCGAGCTGGTCCCTGAACCAGCGGACGGTGAAGCCGGCCGTTGAGACCCCTGTGAAGCTGTACAGGTACTCCCTGCCTTTGACCACGTAGGGGAAGTTGATCATCCTGGGGCTGAGCCTGGGCCTATGGCTGATGAATCCGTTGCACATGCTGGTTCCCAGCATGCTTGCCAGGTCTCCGTCCAGTATGGCGCCGCCGGCCAGGGCGCTGACGGCCGCGTCGATGCCGCCGGCGCAGATGGGTGTGCCCGCCGCCAGCCCTGTGAGCCTGCTGCCCTCGGCCGTGACCTCACCCACAGCCTCCTCGCTGCTGTGTATCTTCTCGGGGAAGAAGCCGCGTGGTATGCCCAGCTCCTCCATCAAGGTCTCGCTCCAGCCCCGCCTGTGTATGTCGAACACGCCGCCGTAGTTGCCGGCGCTGCTGTAGTCTATGCTCTCCGCGCCTGTCAGGTGCCTGATGACGTGGGCGTTGGGCGTCTCGAACCTGTGTATCTTGGCCCAGTTACCGGGCTCGTTGTCCTTGATCCACAGCATCTTGGTGTACCCGTAGTAGGGGTCGATGACGTTTCCGGTTACCTTGTAGATGGCGTCGACGCCTATTGTCTCCCTGAGTGCCTGGCACTCCCTGGTGGCGCGCCTGTCCGCCCATATTAGGCACGGTCTTATGGGCTTGTGCCGCTTGTCAATGGGGATGCCGCTTCCCCCGTAGAGGCTGCTGATGGCGGCGCCTGCGATGTCCCTGGGGTTGACTCCGGACCTCTCCACGGTCTCCCTTACTGTTGCGTACGCTGCGTCGGCCCAGACCTGGGGCCACTGCTCGGCCCAGCCCTGCTTGGGCGTGATGACGCCGTACTCTTTGAAGCTGTGGGCCATGACTCTGCCCCTGGGGTCAACGAGTACCGTCTTGGTGCCGAGGGTCCCGATGTCGGTCCCGAGGAGGTAGCTCAAGGGCTCACCTCCTGGGGATGCGGTGGTCCACGGGGGCTATCCTGAAGGGCCTGTGGGGCTCCGTCTGGTACCAGTAGGCTGTGCTGCTGTAGTCGTCGCTGCGGTGGTTGGCGTGGCCGTGCTCTATGGTGACGCGGATGCTCTTCTGGAAGTAGACTGGGTCCTGGATGTGGTACCTGTACCAGGTGACCTTACCGCTCCAGTTCCTGCCGCCGGGTATGGGCAGCCCGTGGTATGGGGCGCAGTACTCCTGGGTGGGGCACCAGCTCATCCCGTAGTAGTCCTCCGTGCCCGTACCGATGAGGATGGGCAGCTTCTCGCCGTCTATATAGATCATGTCGTCGCCCTCCCCGTACCAGTTGAACTTGTCAGATTTACGTAGGTTGACGACGTTGACGTTGCAGCCCACGTAGTGGCCATTGCCCTCTGCCTCCAGTATCAGGTAGTTGCCCTTGCCGTCCGGGTTCTCGCCCTGGAACATCCATGTGCGGTTGTCCACGCCCCTCTCGCTTACGCCGTCTGTGGGGTTCTCGCGCCGCCACATGGCGTGGAACCTGCCGAGGCCATCCTCCGGTTCGCTCCACTCCTCGTAGTCTACGTAATAGTAGAAGCTGGCCACCTGCTTCTCCCCCTGGTTCTCCAGGGATATCCGGGCACCCTCGCCGTATGGCATTGGCCACCAGCAGTTGAAGCCCTTACCGTCCTCGGGGCTCATCTGGAGGGGCGCCGAGGCGTAGTTGGTGGTGAGACCGTGGCCGACGCCGAAGAAGTCTCCTAGTGGGGTCTCCACGCTTGGGCTCTCCTCGCCGTCCCAGTGCATCCGGAGAACAAGCTTGCGGAGGAACCACTCCTCCTCGCTGCGGATGGTGGCCCAGATGTGCTTCACGCAGCCGGGGCCCCTCATCTCGGCGAGGACCGCTGTCTCCCCCGGCTCCACAACAATGTAGTCCCTGTTGCCGCCTGTGCGGTCGTGGCTGCTGAACCTGCGGCGGCGGTGATCCTTGAGGCGGGGGATATCGGCCAGCCCTCCGCCCAGGCTTGAGAAGGGCATACTGATCGTTGAGCTAAATGTCGATGGACGGGAAAAGACTTGGGTTCGTCTAGCCCTGCGTAGGCAGGGCCTTGGCCGCGGGGACTACTCTGAAGCCCTGGGCGATCGATCCGACTACCTTCGGGGTTACGTCGATGAGCAGGTGGCTCGTCTGGCCGGCCTTGATGTCAACGCCCCCCTGGACTATGCTCACCTTGAAGGTCCCGCTCTGGACGGTGGCCGTGTTGTTGACACCATCCACCGTGACTATGGCCTCCTCGACCGTGAACCACACGAGGTTGTATTTCCCCGCCTGCAGGTTGCCCGCCCCCAGGGCTGCGCTGCTGTTCAGCGTGGACATCATGTCTATCCAGCCTCCTTCATCGGCGACCGTGTACCACCCTGTCTCGTTTCCGGCGTTGGCTCTATGGACCTTGACCTCGCTGAACCTGATGTATATGTTTGAGGCGTCTCCCCAGTCCCGTGGGGGGTCGGTGACGCTCACCTCCAGCCTGCCTGAGCCGTAAACCGTGTAGCCCATATAGGCTCCGGCGATGAGTATGATCGCTAGGCCGCCCAGAAGGGCCGCTCTTCTCTGTTGATCCATTGTTAATCGTAGATGCTATGTGTGAGCCGGGTTTTAAGGGACATGACGGAACAAGTGTTCCAATGTGTTCTAGCGTCTCTGCCTGTACAGCTCGGGAGCCACCACACTGACCATGGCTTCCCTGTCCAGGCCTCCCCCAAGGAACTCGTTGACGCGTTCCACCGTGGGCCGGGGGTCTCTCATGGTCTCGTTGTAGTCGACGTGCAGGGTCTCCAGGTTGGGCTGTTCCTCCAGCCACCTCTCCAGCTCCGCCAGGTGCCTCCTGTAGAGGGCCGCCATGGATTCGTCGGGCACCCCGCCGGGCTCCTCGCCCCTGCGCTCCATCATCTTCCTCTGGCTGGCCAGCACCTCGGGTATGGACCGGTGCATGAGGATGACCCTGTACTCGTGGCTCGGTGGGAGGTGCTTCAGCAGCATGCTGATGATCTTCACGGCCTTGCCCTCGGCCTCGCCCAGCCATGAGGCGTCCCTATCCAGCTGCTTCACCTGCTCGTACTCCAGGTAGCCGCGGAGGTTGTCCTCGTCGGCCTCGCGCCTGTCGTCCGTGAGTATGAAGGCCCCGCCTGCCTGGAGCATGCTCATCATCATGCTCGTGCCGCTGCGGGGCAGACCCGAGACCACAATGATCATATCGGCTCCGCTGATCTGGGGGCCCTGGGGTAGAAAAGGAGCTCGGTCGGAGGTTCAACCGTGGATAAGCCACCGCGCGTCGAATGATTTATAATAATCCCCCTGTTGATTGTTTGGGATGGTCCGCTTCATCGTCTTCCTGGAGATGACCAGTGAGTTCCTGAGGCTGCCCCTGGAGGAGAGGCAGGGCTTCATCCCCCAGTGGAACCAGATCGCCTCGAAGTACGGGATCAAGATGCTCTTCTGGGGGCTGCCCCTGGGAGTGTCGGAGCACGTGGTCATCGTCTACGAGCTGGCGGGGAACCAGGAGCTGTTCTTCATGTTCCAGAGGGAGTGGCTGGGGCTAGGCACACCCGAGGCTGGAAGGTTCATTGGGAACACCCGCACCATCATAGTCCACTAGGGCGGAATACGTACAGAGACTTGCGGCTAGCGCCTGGGCGTGGGCTATTAGCCGTCTGGCTGTGACCTGACTAAGAGCACGAGGCCCACCACTGCAACGAGGGAGAAGACGAGGCTGTACTGGGCCGCGGCGCCCCTGCCGTAGTTCTGCCACAGGTACCCCACCACAACGTTGGCTACGAGGACGGAGGCCCCCACCGCCAGGTAGTAGAGCCCGTAGGCCGTGCCTTTTAGGCTGCTGCCTGAGAACTTTGGGATCAGGGCCCTCGTTGCCGTGTTGACGACGCCGTCGTAGAGGCCGAAAACAGCGGCTGTGAGGACGGCGATGGCCGCGGTGGCCGGCGCGGCGTACATGAGGCCGGCGGTGGCCAGGAAGGCGACGTATCCTACCAGCAGTGCCTTCTCCTTGCCGTACCTGTCGCCCAGGACTCCTATGGGGATCGCGACGGCCACGTGGGCTAGGTTCATCCCTGCGTAGAGGACCGGCAGGAGGGCGTCCTGTATGCCTGCCTCGCGGGCGCTCAGCAGTATGAAGCTGAAGTTGAAGGCGCCCAGGCTGAATATGGCCACGACGGCGAGCAGCCTGGGGTACTCGCCTTGCAGCAGGCTGCCCACGCCTTGTAGGAGCCTGAACTCCTTCTCGGCCCCCATCTGCTCCTTAACGAAGAAGACGAGGATGACTAGTGCTATGGAGCCTGGCATGAAGCTGAGCCAGAAGATGTCCCTGGCTGTGAAGCCGAGGTAGAGCATGGCCGCCGAGGCCATGAGGGGCCCCGCGATGGCCCCTGTCTGGTCTAGGGTCCTGTGGAGGCCGAAGGCGGCGCCCTGCCGCTCCTGGGGGACAGAGTCGCTGATGAGGGCGTCCCTGGGCGCGGTCCTGATGCCCTTGCCAACCCTGTCGCCCACCCTGATGAGGAAGGCGTCGAATCCGGTTTGGGCCACGGCGAAGAAGGGCTTGACGATATTGGAGAGGCCGTAACCGGCCAGCACAATGATCTTCCTCTTCCTGAACTTGTCGGAGAAGACGCCTGAGACGGCTCTCATCCCGTAGCTCAGAGCCTCGCCTGCTCCCTCTATGACCCCCAGGAGGGCCGGGCTGGAGCCTGGCAGGGAGAGTATGAAGGCCGGCAGTATGCTGAAGACCATCTCGCTTGATATGTCTGTGAAGAAGCTCACGAAGCCGAGGGCGTACACGTTCCTCATGGTTTTCTCTTGTTCAGTCATCTCGTCACCTGTTCGACGGGTCCCCCGTTCAAGTCGTGTTGCTGCATGGTTGCCGGATGAGCGGCGCGTGGTTAATGGGCCTGGGTTGCTTGGGGGCTCACACTATGGTAGCCGGCGTGTGATGGGTTTAAACCTACTGGCTCACAAGATGTATCCATGGTTCAGCCTGTTGGGCCGTTGATGTGGGAGCACAGGGTCATCGAGCGCATCGTGCCGCTTCTCAGGGCGCAGGCGGCGCACATCGATGAGAGGGGTGAGGTGGACGCGGCCTTCGTGGAGAAGGCTGCTGACTTCTTCAAGGTCTACGCGGATAGGACCCATCACGGTAAGGAGGAGGACATCCTGTTCAGGGCGTTGGGGGCTAAGAGGCTGAGCGAGGGGCATCGGCGCACAATGGGTGAGCTTGTGGAGGAGCATACGCATGCGAGGGGCATGGTTGGGCGGCTCTTGGCGGCGCGTGAGGGGTGGCTGAATGGCGATGGGGCGGCTCTCGGGGTCATGAGGGATATGCTTCTTGGGCTCTCGGACTTTTACCCGGCGCACATCGAGAAGGAGGATAGGAGGTTCTTCCTGCCTGTGATGAAGTACTTCAGTGACGAGGAGCAGTTGGCTATGTTGGGGGAGTTCAATGCGTTTGATAGGGGGATGATCCACTGGAGGTATCAGAGGCTGCTGGAGGAGCTTGGTGGTGTGGCTGTTGAGGTGGCGCCTTCTGTGCCCGTGTCCTCGAGGTATGTGTGTATGGTGTGCGGGTATGTTTATGATCCGGTGAAGGGTGACCTGGATAGGGGCGTGGCGCCGGGGACCGAGTTCGCGGATCTGCCTGAGGGGTGGGTGTGCCCCATCTGCTTCGCGCCGAAGAGCGAGTTCAAGAGGAGCTAGGGGTAGACTTGTGCCCCTCAGCGCTTGACTGCGATTTAAGGAGGAAAACTACCTAAAATAGAGTAATCCCTACCTTTGTTGCACATTGGCCGCCTGCCGCGGCGTGCAATGTGTGCTGAAAAGACCGTATTTCTGTATGGAATGGCCCGTGTTTTTGTATAGAATGGCGGAGCATCGGACCCGTTCCGTGGCTCCGTTACGCGGAAGGCGGCAGAATTTTGTTTGCATTGCTCACCCCCTCCCCCCCCTCACCATTGAGGGCCGTGGTGGTTTGATCCGGGTGGCTTATAACGGCGTGCCGGTTATAAGGCGGAAAAAAATTTCCATGTTTTGCTT
>Ga0214473_10007668_pt1 | contig 12784 bp, 9 predicted proteins | sample RVTome_7_FD_203509 | JGI IMG/M metagenome (GOLD analysis project Ga0214473, IMG submission 203509) | Soil microbial communities from uranium-contaminated site in the Upper Colorado River Basin, Wyoming, United States - RVT98D197 | ecosystem: Environmental > Terrestrial > Soil > Contaminated >... | reverse complement strand
ACCATGTGCCAGATCGAGCTGCCGGTAAAGCCGTTGACGATCTTGACGCCGAGCTTTTTCGCCGCCTTGGCGGCGTTGATGACCGCTTTGGCCGCGCGCTTGCGAACGCCCTCGGGATCTCCATCGCCCCAGACATCTGGGGGCAAAATCGCCTTGTGACGCCCATCGATGTTGTCGCAGATGGCCTGGCCGCACAAGTGCGTCGAGATCGCAAAGACTTTGAGGCCATACTTCTTCAGCAGCTCACGTTTCGCCTTGCAATACCCGTCATCTTTCAGGGCCTTGTCCACCTCGAAGTGGTCGCCCCAACAGGCTAATTCCACCCCATCGTAACCCCAGTTTGCCGCCTTCTGGGCCAGTACTTCCAGCGGCAGGTCCGCCCACTGGCCGGTGAAAAGTGTTACAGGTCTTGCCATTTGTCGATCTCCTTAATTTCAGAATATCTTTACCGCTTGATGAAAAAGTGCTATCCCAAACAAGGCAGCGCCTACGCGCTCCGCCTCCTTATGATTTCCTCCTTGCGAGCGTGAATGCTGTAACTGCTCCCGACAGTACGACTCACGCCCATAAATGTCCCGGTTTATCTTTGCCAAAAAACTCCAAGAACGATTGCCAGATTATACCGCACGGCGGTCGATATGCAATTCAAATCTCCTGCCAAACGCGCCTGCCGCCGGCAGCCATATTTCACAGAGGCACAATCCAGATATTGCGGAAAGAGACCTCGTTGCCGTGCTCTTGCAGGAGAATCGGCAGCGGGTTAGGCCCTTCGGCTTGGCCGGCGCCCGTCTTGTTCGGGATGGCCACGTCGTTATGAACCAGCACGCCGTTGTGCCAGACCGTGATCCGTGCATCCTTGACCTTCTTTTGACCCTCGAAGCGGGCGGCATGAAAGACAATGTCAAAGCTTTGCCACCGGCCCGGCATCCTGCAGGCATTCTTGTCCGGCGCTCGGGTCGTGTACAGCGACGCACACTCATTGTTCTTGGGCTCCAAGCCAAAAGAGTCGAGAATCTGAAGCTCGTACCGGCGCTGGATATAAATCCCGCTGTTGCCCCGGCCCTGGCCTTTGACGTTCGGCGGCATCAGCGGCGTACTGAACTCGGCGTGCATTTTGAAATCGCCGAAGCTCTGCTTTGTCATGATACTGCCGCTCTTGGGCACAAGCTTCATTGCCCCATCGACAAGCTTCCAGCCGATTTCCTTGTCGCTGCCGGTCGTCCAGTGCGAGAAGTTCTTGCCGTCAAACAGCACGATAGCGTTGCCCGGGCGAACTGCTTCGATGGTCATCTTGGGCGGGTGAGCATAGTCGTTCCAAAGCTGCTCGGTCCTCTCAACATCCACCTTGCCCTCATGCACGAATTGACGATACCGGAACACGTGGTCTTGCCCCGGTTTCATTTCGAACTCCCCTGCCTGCACGGGGGCCCAGTTGAAGAACACCTGTCCCGAAGGCCAGATTCGCATCGGCTCGGGATGCTGGAGGTTCTGCGGGTGGCTAAAGAATGTCACGCCCTTCCACTGCCCGTCGGAGACGCCCGCCGTATCACACCATCGCGCCCGCGTGCCGTGGCCGTCCTTGCGCGTCTTGCCTTCACTGGTCAGGTACGCAGCGTTCTCACCATCCCATTCGGCCGCCCCGCGAAAGCCGAAGCCGCCGTAGCGATACTCAAGCAGCTTCAGAGGACTCTGGGCTACGCAGCGCTGGGCCGATACAAAATCCCAAAGCCAGTAACCTTTGTCGGGCCCGCCGATATTATAAACACGAACGTCCCAGACCTCGTTGAGCACGACCTTCTCGCCCGCGTCGGTCTTCAGCGCGACGTGCTCGTGCTCAGCCTGGAAGCCGCCATAGACCGGGCCGCTCGTCGTTGAAATAAACTTCTTGAAACGCACCGTCCCCTGTCCTTCGCCGAGATTCCAGAAATCAACCGGCTTGCCTTCGAATTCGGTCTGCGTCCAGGGCATCCAGATACCGATGTGATGATAATGGTCCTTCGGGTGAATATTCGTCAGAACGGACCCGGTCGGCGACCAGAGAGGATGGATAAACGCGCTGCGGTCGAACAGCGGCTTTTGCCCGGCCGGTGCCGAAACGACGGCGTGATTGTAGCTCAGAACCTTCGTTCCATTCTGCTCAATCTGCAAGGCCTTTTCATCCAGCTTCGCGGTCATACCGGGCGCTTGGGACCCGGCGCCATCCAGCACTTCATACGTGCGTTTGGCCCCGGCTGGCGTCGTGCCTGAGAGCACCCACCACAATTTCGGCGGACTACCCGGTTCGAGCTGCGCCGGAACGTCGGTCCGCTGCGAACCTTTGACCTCTACCAGGCGAATCTCATCGGCCGGGAAGCCCAACGGCATACCACTCAAATCGAGCGACACAGGGGTATCGATTCTCGTGTAATCTCCCGCCTCGACAGTGATTTGCGCCAGAGCCTGGCCGCAACTCACTGATGAATGGAATGAAAAAGACCAGAGCAGAAGGAAAACGACAAAACCACGTATTGAAATTGTGACGGACTTTTGCATTGTTGCGCTCCTTTCAATTCAGCGTGTTTGCCTGCCAATTTGTGCAGGGCCAAAACTCGAATTTTAATACTGATAGACGCATTCGACAAGGCTTATCCCGCAAATTTTGTCATTGCTTGCGTATTTGCGGTTCTGCTGTTATCCTATGGCTTGCTCTATGTGCTCTATCTGGAAAACTACACTATCTTGGAGGCCAGAATATGTTGCGCCAAACCTGTCTAATCGTAGTGCTGTCAGCGTTCGGCATCGCCCAAGGGGCGGATATCTCTGCAACCCCGTATGTGAAGTGGGAGAATGGGCCGTCGCACGATGCGAGTTTCTTTGCGATAGCCGTTTGGCTCCAGAATCCAGGCAAGGCGCTGCAATACAAACAGGCCGGCTTCAATACCTATGTGGGGCTCTGGAGAGGGCCCACGCAAGAGCAGCTCGCAGAGCTCAAAGCCGCCGGCATGAAAGTCATCTGCCATCAAAACCAAGCGGCGCTGAAACAAAAAGACAACTCGACAATCATCGGCTGGATGCACGGCGACGAGCCTGACAACGCCCAGCCGCTGCGAGATGGCAAAGGCTACGGCCCGCCGATTTTGCCCCAGAAGATAGTCGATGATTACATGAAGATACGCGAGGCCGACCCCAGCCGGCCGGTGCTGCTGAACCTCGGTCAGGGCGTGGCCTGGGACGGCTGGTACGGTCGCGGCGTTCGCAAGAACCATCCCGAAGATTATCCCGAATACATCAAAGGCTGCGACATCGCCTCGTTCGACATCTACCCAGCTTGTCACGACAAACCCGAGGTGGCGGGGAACCTCTGGTACGTGGCCGGAGGCGTCGAGCGGCTGGTAAAATGGACGCAGGGCGAACAGGTGGCCTGGAACTGCATCGAGTGCACGCGAATCCACAACCCAAACACCAAAGCGACGCCGCACCAGGTGCGATGTGAAGTCTGGATGTCCATCGTTCACGGCTCAAAGGGCCTTATCTACTTCGTACACGAATGGGAGCCGAAGTTCAATGAGTCGGCGCTCCTCTCCGATCAGGAGATGCTCTCGGCGGTCACCGCTATCAACCGGCAGATTACCGAGCTTGCGCCGGTCCTGAACAGCCCCACAATAGCCGGCGCAGCCAACGTATTATCGGACAATAACGCGGTTCCCATGGCCACAATGGTCAAGAAGCACGCGGGCGCGACGTATCTTTTCGCCGTCGCCATGCGAGGCGCCGAGACATCCGCCACATTCACCATCCAGGGTCTTAAGGGTGAAAAAGCCGTGGAAGTGCTCGGCGAGAATCGGACCCTTACCTCGAAGAACGGCGTTTTCCAGGATCGTTTCGCCGCCTGGGACGTGCACCTGTACCGGCTCGAAAAGTAACAAAGAGCAAGGCGACTGAGGGGCGTTTTTCATCAGGGGTTTTGACAGGGGCTGAAAAGGGCGTTGAAACGGTTCTGCCATTCGTCTTCGGCGACGACGAGGAAAGATATCCCTTTGGCGGGCAGTTTAAGACCGAGTTCGGTCAGCGTCTTGTTCGACAGACAGCGTCAGTGGCTCAAAAATGGCCTCCACTTCTTCTGGAAGTGAATTGTTGCTCCTGCAGTATTCAAGTGCACTCTTGACTATATCATTGGAGAGCATAGACAACCGCGCGGGGGAAGGAGCTAAGGCACGATTAAGATCGTTTGGCTCGAACTTCTCCAGCCCGTCCCCATAGTGTCTCATGCTGATGCTAAGAATCTGTCGGGCAGCTCTTGACTGGAAGTAGAGGAATAGAGCATCGCAGACTTGTTGGCCAAATAAATTGGGATAGAAGCAATGATAACACGTGAGATTCACTGCCGAACTCAGGTTTCTCACGACCTTGAATTTCTCCCTTGAGAATACTCCGAATAACAACGGAGCTGCTGTCCTCCGCTCGAGTTTGTACCAAGGTGTACGCATTCTCGTAAGGTACCGAAGATGATATCCCATCTTCTCGCCGTACTGAATATACTTGCGCAGCGCCTCTGTCCGCTCACCCATGATATTCAACAAGAGAACATTCGCGCCAGACTGCTCTAATGCGTCATAGTCTGAATCGGTGAACACCGAAGTCTTTACTTGCGCACTCTTTGTAATACAACCAAGAAAACCGGATCGGGCAATGGCAAGTTCTTCTGCCTTCCTTCGTGACATCGTGAAAAATTCGTTCGCACCCGTGGCGATGCCCCGGCTGAATCTGCCGTAATAATCGATGGATACCAGATCAGCAGAGCGGAATGATACGTGCCCGTTTTGAAAGTACTTCAACCACTTTTCTGATGGATTCAGATTCGCCCGGTCAACCGCGCGGATGGGGCAGGTTAGGAGAATGTTCGGCAAATCCCGCAGGTCCTGTACCGTATAAAAACGCACGGGCTTCATCAGACCGTCATTACCTGCTAGGATGATTCCCACCGAAGTCGTCGCGTCTGGAAAAACTTCTTTTTCGGGTTCAATTTTGATAAGTACCTTTAGCATTCCTTGGTGTAGAAGCCGCTCTTTAACGATAGTACCGTAACCCGTATTCAAAAACTCCAGCGGCATGATATATGCAAGACGCCCTCCGGGTGAGAGTTCAGCAAGGGACTTGATCAAAAAGGCGGACGCGATGTTTGTGTAACCGGATAGCTTGATGTGGAGATTTCTTTCAAAAGATGAAAACACCTCGCTTCTATTGGTGAAATGCTGAAAGCGCATATAGGGAGGATTACAGACAATGCCTTTGTGGGTCCGGCCCCACTCGGCTAAATAGTCTCCGCATCTCACGATCAGGTTCTTCCTCTGCGGAGCGTGGACGCGGAAGTGTTCCAGTATCTCCGAATCGACCTCTGTGCCTTCAGTTGTAACGGATGGCATGATCGCGTGAGTCGCGAAGTAAAATGACCCTAACCCGAATGCCGGGTCATATAGGCTATCGGAGCCGGCTGCCAAGACCCAGCGACACATAAAGTTGGCAACGTCGTGCGGCGTAAAAAACTGCCCGCGCCCGCGGCGATGTTCAGCGCCAACGACGTTATTATAGCTATCGACGAGATTAAGCACCATTCACGATCTCACTCATGAACACCTCGTTGTCGAGGTACCCCCGCCCGTTCTGAAACGTAACATAGAACAACAAACGGCCCCTTTCCAATTCTTTCATGGCTGATTTGTGCTCGGGCATATCGATTCGCCCCAGAATTTCTTTTCCGACTTGAACATTGATCTTGATCGTCGTTTTGCCTTGGTTCTTTACGTCCTCCTCCACCGAGAAAACGATACCTTCCTTTGCGGGGTCGGATGCTATTTCAAGAATATTCTTGAACGGTATGACGTAAGCCTTGTCAAAGAATACCTGTAAATAGTAATGCTTGACGTCGAAACGTTGAATCCATCTGTTGACCAGCGCGAGATCTTCCAGCTTGGGTGTGATGCTCAGGTAATCCCGTTTGTGAAGTATCTTTATTTGTTCCTTAAGCGCCTTGAGCAAGTCCGTGAGCTGCCGTAATTCTGCCGAAGACGACCACGAGCGCAGTCGAAAGTCCAGTTCCTTAAAAGTGTCATCGTTGGAACGCTCAATCATAGCGAGTATTTCTGGGCTCTTCTGACGGAGAACAGTTGCTATGTCCTGCCTCAGCAGTTGTGTCTTGAGATATCTACATTGCTGAACGGCCTGTCCCGTTCGCGTTTCCATATATTCGCAATAGCGATTCGCAAGAAAAGAACTTGATCTGACCTCAATCGCAGCTATCGACCTTGAAACTGTCTGAGCATCATCCAGGTCTATACCACCTTCGACGCCGACATCCGCTCTCCGAAAGATGAGAATATCCGGGCGTTTCCCGATCGCGTTCAACTCATCTTGGTAAGCCTGATAGAATTCGTTGAAACCTGGATCCCCGGCGGCAAGAGACTCGGAACGCCCATACTTCACGGCGCAGTAGTCGGAGGAATTCTCATTGATCGCAGTAAGAACAATCTGCTCTGCCCAATCGCCCTGTTCCTTGTTCGTGAGAAACTCGGAACTGGCCATTGTCGGCGGTTTGCCCGTCACCTTCAGGTCTGGATCGACGGCAAATGGGGTCAAAGCAAGAAGGTTAGCTATGACTTCTCTATAACGTTGTGGCTTGTTCATTTCGTTTCATACCGATTTTGGCAGCAAGCTGAGCGACTTTGAGGCGATTATGTTTTGGGGGGCAGCAGTTGTCAAGAACGGTGTGCGGTCGGAACCCCAAAAGTTCGGTAGCAGCGACTAAACGAAGGGGATTTTGTGGAAATAAGTCGTTGAAGGCGGGATAGGAGGGGGGTATAATGCCGTTCCACGTTCAATTAGTTGTCTTGAAAGGGATCAATAGATGAAGTACGACGTAGCTGATTTGTCGTTTGCGCCAGGCGGCAAGAAACGGATTCTCTGGGCGGACAACGATATGCCGGTTCTGGCGACGATCCGCAAGAGATTTGCTAAGGAAAGAGCCCTGAAGGGCAAGAACATCGCGGCCTGCCTGCATATCACCGCAGAGACCGCCAATCTGGCCAGAGCGCTAAAAGCCGGAGGGGCAAATGTCGTTCTCTGCGCGTCGAATCCGCTGAGCACGCAGGACGATGTGGCAGCTTCGTTGGTGAAGGACTTTCAAATACCGGTCTTCGCCGTATGCGGAGAAAATCGCAGCACGTATTACAGACACATCAACGCCGCGATCGACCAAAAGCCCGTCATTACACTCGATGACGGGGCGGATCTTGTGAACGAGCTGCACACGCGACGAAAAAAAGACGCTCACCGGATCATCGCGAGCCTGGAAGAGACGACGACCGGCGTCATTCGTCTGCGGGCCATGGCCAATGCGGGCAAGCTGAAGTTTCCGGTCATCGCCGTCAATGACGCAGCCACCAAACACTTGTTCGACAATCGTTACGGCACAGGCCAATCGACCGTTGACGGCATCATCCGGGCGACGGATTTTCTGATGGCGGGCAAGAAGGTCGTGGTCGCCGGGTACGGCTGGTGCGGCCGCGGCTTTGCCATGCGCGCCAGGGGAATGGGGGCCATTGTGATCGTCACCGAGGTGGACGCCGTCAAGGCGCTCGAGGCCGCCATGGACGGCTTCGATGTCATGCCGATGGCCCAGGCCGCGAAAGTCGGCGACCTGTTTGTCACGCTTACGGGCAACAAGAGCGTCATACGCGCCGAGCACTTCCGCGCGATGAAGGACCGGGCCGTCCTCGCCAACAGCGGGCACTTCAACGTCGAGATAGACATCCCCGCCTTGAGGAAACTGAGCAAGAAATTCACCCGCGGCGTGCGAAACCACGTGGACGAGTACCTGCTGCGGAACAACAATCGCATCTTCCTGCTCGGCGAAGGCCGGCTCATCAACCTGACCGCCGCCGAGGGACATCCTGCGAGCGTGATGGACATGAGCTTTTCGACACAGGCGTTGCAGGTCGAATACGTGATAAAGAATCAGGACGGGCTTTCCGTTGCCGTCCACGATGTCCCGATGGAGATAGAAGAAAAGGTCAGCAAGCTCAAGCTCAGATCGATGTCGATCGCCATAGACAAGCTTACACCCGAGCAGATTGCTTACCTTGCATCGAGCGGTGAAGGGACATAGCCATTGCCGTTTTCGACCCGCCTGCCGTCGGTCGGGCAGGTTGCCGATTTGAGATCGGAATTCGTACATCGAAAATGCAGGTGAGGCTCATGGATCAAAAAGAGACGGAAAAGACGCCGATAGCTGTCTCGAAGTCTTTCCTGGCTGTCGGTCCGACCTTGCACTACAGCCACAAGAACGTTCAGCGGTGCTGGTTTCTGGCTGTGGCGGTGTTCGCTATCAGTTGTCTCTTCTGGTCGAAGATCGTAACCGGCTCGTTCTGGTCGTTCGATTTTCAGGCCGTCACGACGCCGGAATGGCCCCGGTTGGGCAATTCGATTACAACCGGCGTAAGCATATTCGAGTATCCCTGGCAGATTCTGGTTTTGGGGTTGCTCATGGGCATTCTGGCGGCGGTGCCCGTTTTGATATCGCAGTTGATGTGCTTCCGCTACAGCATCATTTTCATCCTGGCGGTGTTCTTCCTGGCGAACCTGCCGATCTTCGCGATTTGCCTGCTGATCAGTTGCTTTGCGGCGGCGTGCCGGCCGCTGCGTTTTCGCTCGCGCTTCATTGCAATCGCACTGTGCACAGCGCCGCAGCTCCTCTACTGGGGCTATTTTGGCGGCGCCCGCGGAGTCGAGCCCATTGAATCGGGGTACTCTTTCGCGCCCTGGATTTTCGCCTGGCTCGATGCACTGACCATAGCCGGCCTTGTGCTCGGCGTGGGTCATTACACGCGTTACCGGCCCAGCCTGGTTTGGATCTTCACGTCTCTGACGCTCGTGATAGCCGTGGTCGTCTTTGAGGTGGCTATCGGCTTTGATGAGCTGGACTATCAGCTTTACGTCGCCAAGAACAATCCCGAGCACGCAAGTGAATTCCACGACCACAGCATCACGGAGATTCTGGACCAGGCGATGAAAGACCCCGCCACTCAAAAATACCTGGATGAGTCTTTCTATCCGGCCGACCCCATCGCGCGGCGCGCCGAGCTCAAGAAAGATATCCAGGAACAGTTGAGCTACGGCTGGCCGGATTGGCTCACCGTGGCACCCAAACCGATGTATAGGGAAAAAGCAGATGCGCTGCGCAAACAATACGATTTTTTCATAAATCGCCGTCCCGCCAGCCGCCGGATGCCCATAGCACTTTACTACAAAGCGCTCGTGACCGAATACAGTCCGGACACGCACGTGCTCGGTCAGAAGGAAGTGCTGCGCTTCTACAGTGATTATCCTCACGAGAGAGCTTCGAGGATCTGGTGGGTGCTGCACCAAAGCTTCGGCGGCAGCGCCGAATCCATCGAAGCCCGGTGGCGCATCGCCATGCAGTGGGCCGGTCGCGGCTTGTTCGAGCAGGCCGACGAGCTCCTGGCCAAGGCACAGACCATGCTCGCGGCCGAGCAGGCGAAACTGCTCAAAGCCGAGCAGGCACCCCCCGGGAAATTGTTCGGCCTGTTTCGCCCGCCGGCTGAATCCGTCATGACCCCGCCCAAGCTGGGCGATCTGCAAAGAAGAATCCATCTGCTGCGGATTCTCATCGGTCCGGAAAACCGCAGCGACGAGCCCGGCTCCAGGGATCGCCTGGCGAAGTTCGTCATGCTGAATCCCCACGCTCCCGATTATGCTCAGCACCTCGACGGCCTTCTCGAACAAACAGAAGACGGCGACCGTCTCCGGGACAACATCCTGCTGGCCCAGGCAAAACTCATCGCCGACGAGCAGCTTCGGGCCGAGAAGCTCAGCGAGCTCCACAAAGAATACAGCCCGACCGATACCGGGATGCTGGCACTCTACGAGCTGGGACTGCTGAAGATCAGTCTGTGGCGCCAACAGGACGAATCGAACCAGGAGTTGAAGAAGAAGTACCTGGATGAGGCAAGAGCGACTTTGAGCAGTTTTACCGGCTTGTATCCGAACAGCTTCTACGTAGAGCAGGTCAAGAAGAACCTCGACGGCCTGCCCGCCAAATGACCGTCTTTTTGCGCTCTTGCGGGAACCTCGCACCGGCTAAATCGGTCCTCCGCACCACTCCGCACTGCGATTTGCGTTGACTTTCCAGCGGATTCTGCTATCATTGAGATAATGAGTGGTGTTGAGAAAGAAACCGCTGGTGACGGAGGCACCCGGAAAATTCTGCTGGTTGGCGATGCAAGCAAAGCTTTTCTCGACGTGGACGCCATCCGGGAAAAGGGCTTTGAAGTCTGTGCCAGCATGTCTGATGCCATAGACGCGGCGGCGGGGGCCCGCTTTGCGGCGGTCGCCGTGGTGATCTCCGGACTCTCCCTCAGGTTGAATTCCGCGCTTGAAGCTCTGCGGCGCCGCTGCGACGCGCGAATCGTGCTGCTGGCCCAGATGTATGAGGAGCCGATTGCGATACAACTGGTCAGCTCAGCTCATAACGGCGCAGCCCTGGCGAACGACTACCTCATCTGTCCCGTCGAGCCGGACCGATTCTACGAATCCGTTGCGGCTGTTCCCGCGCCTGCACCGAGTAAGCCCGCCGCCGTGCCGGCGAGCCTGGAAACAAGGATAAGAGACCTCGAGCGGTTGGCCACCGAGGATGACTTGACGGGCCTGAAGAACAGGCGCTACATCAGGGAATTCGCCCGGCAGATTATCGAACGCGCCGCAGCGCAGAACGGGCGCGTGACATTGCTCGTTTTCGATATCGACGACTTCAAACACTATAACGATGAGTACGGCCATTGTACCGGCGACGAGATTCTCAAGCAGGCGGCGGCTTTGATGCGGCGCTGCTGCCGGGGTCACGACGTGGTCGCCAGGATCGGCGGGGACGAATTTGCCGTCGTCTTCTGGGACGACCCACGACCATCGACCATCGAGCGACGAGTGACGAGCGACGAGCGACGACAGACGACCTCCGACCATCCGAAGGAAGCTCTCTTCATTGCCAGGCGGTTCGTCAGGGAATTGGAGAAGGCGGGACTCTCCTCGTTTGGCGGTTTAGGCCCCGAAGGCAAGGGTGTCCTGACGATAAGCGGCGGCCTGGCAAGCTTTCCGCGCGACGGCCGGACAAGCGACGAACTTTTCCTGCTCGCCGACAAGGCCCTGCTCGAAGCCAAACGCAGCGGAAAAAACAGAATCTACCTCGTCGGCAAACCCGACAGCGACATCACCGACACAGGATAGGGTCAGCAGCCAAGATCGCCGAAGGCCCTCTTGAATTTCCCCTGGAACAACAGAACATGAATTTCCTCTGCATGAATCAGCCGCTTCGTCTAAGGCTCGTTGAAATATCAAAAGCCTTGAAAATCATGGCGTCGTCCGATATCGGCTGACCGTCGAAGAATTGCTTTTTGTGCTTTCTTAGAAGACTCGGCATTTGTGAGCGTTCTGCACTTGGGTACCAATTATTACGGAGGAAATCCACAGACGCAACCAACTCAAGCTGTTCCGCAGACTGCAAGATATCACGGCAAATCTTTTTGAATTCGTCGAACTTCTGGAGGCAACCTTGACTAAAACTCCACTTATCTGCGGCCCGCTTGTGCTTATTCCTTTCGGAGCCCAGAACCGCATAGGCATCATAGACCAGATCCTGGGAATACGGCCCGTACCTATACCAACTGAAGCCGTAACCGAGCTTGAGGCCATACGCTTGAATCAGATAAATCGTCTTCTGTAACTTCAGACGCTCCTCAGTGCTATTCCGCGTTAAACCCAACGCTTCAGCCACTTTGTAAAGAATCGTCCTGTTATCTATTTGCATTTTATGACCTCTATCTATTCCTATCGGCCCCTAGTACGCTGTTTCTTAAGTGTAATACTGCAGAACTTCAAAAGTCAATTCTCAAAATAGACTCCGTTCTCAATTTCTGGGAACGCCACGTGGTTTCTTGGGCTTTCGACAACTGCACTGCATCCTGTTAGCGTTAAACACTCCGCGGAGAGCCATACTGTGTTCGGCTTCTAGCGCTGATACTCAGAACTCGAACTCCTTGGTCACAAACCCGTTAAACGCCCGTCTCATGGCCTCTCTATTACATCTGACCTTCTCTTCGGATTCACTCTTGGGTGCTACGTAGTACACGTTGAAGATCAGAAGTGTCTTGTCCGCAAGATTACGAAGGATGGTGGCATTGGATCTCGCAGCAGGCATTCTTTCTTCCTTTCCTTCGGGACTCGTGTATAAAATCCTAACAGCTTCCCGGTTACCTTCTTCCTCTGCGCCATCTCTTGCTTCCATACCTTCTTTGTATTTCATCACCTCCTGATCGACCAGATTCGCCTTCACCCTCTCACGGTAAATCCCCAGCTCGCCTGCGATTTTCCTGGCTATTCTGACAGCCTCCTCTTGTACTCTATTCTTGTAGCCCTTCTTCTTCCTTGTATCGATCAACTTCTGACAAGTAGGAAAGACCGGTTCAGGTATCCGCCCATCCATAATCGTTTTTGCGCAATCGTTTATGTACGACTCTTCTTCTGTCGCCCCGTTATCCTTTTCCTTCTTGTCCAGTTCCTCATGTAACCTCCTCATTTTCAAAAACACTTGTGCGTCAGTATAGCTAGTTCCTGTTGCGGAAAGAAATTGTGGGCATGATTTGTACAAAACTGTAGAGAGAAAGTCTGCTCCTTTTATAATGGGAAAACGCTGTCAACAAGAAAGGAGCAGACATGAGACTCAAGTCGATCCAGGAAC
>Ga0214473_10007667_pt1 | contig 12785 bp, 13 predicted proteins | sample RVTome_7_FD_203509 | JGI IMG/M metagenome (GOLD analysis project Ga0214473, IMG submission 203509) | Soil microbial communities from uranium-contaminated site in the Upper Colorado River Basin, Wyoming, United States - RVT98D197 | ecosystem: Environmental > Terrestrial > Soil > Contaminated >... | reverse complement strand
GTCTCAGCAATGAAGGCAACACTATTGGCCCCTGCTTCATATTGGGCACGGATCCAATCCAAGGACCAGTCCGTAGCCAATTTACACATCTCATCCACCCATTCTGGATCTTCGCTGAAGTCTTCTAAGAAAGCTTCATTGGGACGGAAGAGAAACATGGCTGCTGTGGTGCCGACATAATACATCGGAGAAAGAGGCATTTCATTTCCAACAGCCTTCGATACATTTTTGATCACCTCAAGCGCCCCCTTCATACGGGGATCGGTGGTTCGGACATCGTAGGATGCCATTTTCTTTTGGATCTTGGGCCAATCGTCCTTGGTCATGACAGGCTGTTGATCCGTGGTCCCTGCGGCTACACCAAATTTATTGGGAATACTGATCTTCCCGCCCAGCGGAGGAACACCAAAGGCATAATCGCAATAGGTTGGAATCGCCAGATCGTAATCCACATACTTGATGCTATCCAATACGGCCTGAGTAACCTTATCCGAGTCATACCAGTCCATTCCTGTCACATCGGGAAGCATCCATCCTTTGGAATAAATCATCTGAGACATGACCCGTGGCCATACCGGCATATAATCGGGCGCCCGTTTCTCACGCACTGCCTGAAATCTTTCTTTTTTATTCATTCCTACCTCCTCGCTCTTATGAGAATATAGCTCCAAAGACAAATCTGAACTCATTTGAACAAAGTAATTATTTTATAGAGGGTCATGACCACGATAAGGACACCGAAGATCTGCTTAATTTTGGCACTCGGAACATAACGGCTCGTGATCCTTGCTCCAGCATAAGAGCCAATAGCTCCAACAATAAGAAGCGGGATCATTAAATTAAAATCGAACTGAGCGGTTGATAACCTCGGGATCAATGCCGAAAAAGAGGGAGGAGTTACCGCCCAGGCGTTAATGCCCGCAGCTATCTTTGGGTCGAAACCTACAATAATGAGTGTGGGCATGAGTAAAAAGCCAGGCCCTACCCCAAGAAAACCAGAAAGCACTGAAATAGGGATCGCAAGGATAAGAGCCAGTTTAAAGTTCTCATTTCCCGGCCTTGCTTTAACGGGCTTAAAAAGTCTATATGCCAAATAAGCTACCGATGCGAAGTAGATAAACCAAATATAAATTTGAGGGACAAACCGAACCAGATAGGAACCAATAGGAGCTGCAAGAGTAGTTATGACTGAGAGGATAATCGCCTTTCTCCAATCTATATGACCACCCTTGGCAAACCCGAAGGTAGAAAAGAGTGCCGTTAATCCGTTGAGCAACAGACTCAATGGCTGCACCTGGTGAACAAGATCAGGAAGGAAGAGCCCTAAAAATGGGATTGCCGAAAATGCCACTCCCAGACCCAACATTCCTGATATGGTTGAAAGAACAAGTAATCCGAATATAATGATTATGTTTTGGCTCACTTTTTTCTCCTTTAGCTAAAAGTAATCAATGTTGAGATATCTAAGAATTTTAGAGTTTCCGAAAATAATTTTGAGAATCTAACCCCCTCACCATATAAGGAGGGGGGTAAGTATAATATTCTCAATCCGATTCACTTACCCCTGTTTCCACGAACCCAAAGGATATTTTCCGTATTTGTGAGTGGCATCGACCCATGCTTTAAAGTGGGCATTTGGTGTGTCCGGAAGCACTTGACAGCTTGGAGCCATAAAATAGCCAAGACCTGGTTGACTAATAGCCTCAATCGCTTCCTTAACATGGGCATCGATCTTCTCAGGAGGGCCGCAAACGATAGGGTCTGCCCCATGAACGATAATTCCACCCGGGATGTGCCATTTCTCCACGATATTTTCTTTGATCCACTTGGGATCATGTTTCTCATCCATATGCAACCCGGCCACACCCGCCTCTTTTACAAGCCTTTCAAGTAAATTGTAGGCCTTTGGGCCTTTGAAATTACCATGGATATGTAGATAAGTCTTCTGACCGAATTCTTTCTTCACCATGGCCACCGTGTCCGCAATATAAGGAAGAATAAAACGCTCCCCCATTTTAGGTGAGATCAGGTCTGTGCCAAAATGATCTCCAAGGTAACAAAAGCTGTTACAGCCCGCTTCATATTGGGCCCGGATCCAGTCATTACACCAGGCCGTTGCTGCCTTGCACAACTCATCGACAAATTCGGGTTCTTCTGATGCATCAAGTGTAAGGGCCTCCACCTTTCGAAAGAGGATATTGGCAGCCGTAATCCCGGTATAATAAGCTGCAAAAAGAGGATGTGTATCGCCGATCTCTTTTGAAATGATTTTGATCGACTGGAGGGTCCCCCGGCACCGTCCGTCCTTCATCGGGTCCAGAGGAAGCTTTTTCTGGACTGCCGGCCAATCTTCCCTCTTCTCTACAACTGGCTTGTCAATGCTTACGCTGATTCCGAACTTTTCCGGAATCTTCAAGGTTCCTCCAAGAGGTGGCACACCAAACCCATGATCCATGTAACCCCCGAAGGGCCAATCGTAGCCTATCCCTCTCATCGATTCCAGAAACGCCTCGGCTACCTTTTCTCCGTTAATCTCCGTCTGCGTGGAGATATCGCTGAGCATCCATCCCTTCCCATAGATCGCCTGAGCCATGATGCGGGGAAATACAGGCATCACGTCCGGTTCACGAAACTCGTCCACTGCTGCCAATCGCTCTTTCGGTGTCATCGTTTTTGCCATTCTATTTAACCTCCTTTTAAATCCCCCCCTGCCTACCGGCAGGCAGGCAACCCCTCTTTACTAAAGGGGGGTTGGGGGATTTATCAATTTGTTATTTATGGGTTGATTCTGACTGCTTGTGGCATGGAATATCTACCTGCTCAAGTAATCCCCGGATGCATTCGTCAAAAAATAGAATCAGGTCATAACCCTGAACCCCTGTCCCTTTGTCTAAAAAATTTACAAGATGTCCTCCCAATTCATAGAGTTCACCTGTCCCTTCCCATTTGGGTATGGCTGTTGAAGACGTTACCCCCTTAAACGTTGTCCTTAATATATCCAATACGGATTGAAGAGCCTTCACTGCACTCTGGATCTCAGGAAAGGCATACTCCTCTTCCTGCATCCCCTCTCCCACTTTTTTCATCGCCGGGATGAGGGCGTATTTGAAGATCTCATCCCCAGAAATCTGTTCTGCCAAAGCCTCCTGGATAAGCTTCTGAGCTTCAGCCCTTCCAGTGGCGACCGCCTTTGATAATGCCGCTAATTTTTCTTCTTTTCCCATAAGTCTTCTCCCCCCCCCTTTTTTATCTAACCTTCTAAACTTCGACCACTGTAAAATCATCCGGTACAATCACTTCGCCTTTGAAGTGTTTCTCGATTAATTTCTTGAACTCATCTCTTTTCCCCTCATACTCTGTTGGCCAGTGGACCACGGCCACACGCTTCGCACCCACTTCAGTAGCAGCACGGCCCACGTCTTGAGGAGCGTTGTGAAATAGATGAGGTTCTAAAACGACCACTGTACTGATAAATAAATCTGCGCCTTTCGCTAAGTCGAGAACTTCTTTAGTAAAGCTCGACTCACCATTGTAGAAAAGAGACCTTCCGTTCCTGGTGATCCGGTAGGCATGGGCTTCAGAAGGATGAGAACCCCTTACGGTTTGGATATCATCAAATTTTTCAAAAGCCCCAAGCTCCTTGAATCTCAATTCATAGCCCCGTTTTTCATCATCCGCTACAGGGAGTTCACACAGACTCATCAAACCGCGGGTCGCCTTTTCGAGTCCCTTTGGACCGATTATTTCGAGAGGATCTTTCCGGTTTCTCACATTCATCATGTCAAAAAGCACATGAACAATCCCGATAAAATGATCCGAATGCAAATGGGAGATCATGATTCTTTTAATTTTGTTTAAATCCGTCTTATTGGCATTGATATTTCTCAAAGCCCCATCCCCAACTTCCATCAAATAATTATCGTCGATTAGCATGGTTAGTTGGCCGCGGTTCCCTGTAACTGTTAAACCCATTCCCGGAACAAGCCCAGCAGTCCCTACAAAATTAATTTTCATTTATGTCCTCCTATTAAATTTTTTGATTTCATAAGTTGTTTAAAAAGGTTACATTGCTGGCCCTCTATATTTGCAAACCTTATGCCACGCTTTTAAAAGGATTTAACGCCTCGTTTAGATAGACTCTCGGGTCGAAGAGGGGGGAGTAATATTCAAATAATTTTAAGAGTTACAACGTTTCTAAGGTTTTACGGCTGAAGTTTCGAGTGAGAAAAAAGAAGTCAATTTTTCACTAAAAAAATGGTCTGAAACATCAAATGGAACGTGATGTTTCAGACCATAAGGTTTATTGAAACATGAATTCCTTGCAAAACTAACCCAAGGGATACTTCCCATATTCATGTGTTGCATCCACCCATGCTTTGTAATGGTCATTGGGAGTTGCAGGTAAAACTTGGCAGCTTGGTGCCATCATAATCCCTACGCCATCACCGATCTTAGATATTTGATCCTTAATATCAGCCTTAATCTTTTCAATGGGACCACTCATGATCAGGGCATTGTTTGTCATGATGCAAGAGGGTATTCCAAGCTTTTTAACAACATTCTCTTTAATCCATTCTGGTGGATGATTTTCATCGAGATGAAACCCTTCAACCCCTGCTTCCTTCACTAACTTCGTTAAGTATTGGTAGGCCTCCGGTGGCTTCATGTCACCGTGGAGGTGCATCCAGACACCCTGTTTAAATTCCTTTTTAACCATTTCAACCATCCTTCGGATATTCGGAAGATTGAACCTTTCGGCCTGTTTAGGAGTTGCCATTAAGGTCCCGAACACATCAACAATAAAAGCCACACTGTTCGCTCCTGCTTCATATTGGGCGCGAATCCAATTTATGGACCAATCTGTTGCCACCCTGCACATCTCATCAACCCACTCAGGGTCTGTTTCCATATCCTCCATGAACGCATCACCAGGCCGGAAGAGGAACATAGCAGCAGTGCTTCCAACGAAAGTAAAGGGCAACAATGGCATTGTATCTCCCACAGCTTTGGACACGTTCTTGATCGCTTCAAGGGCACCTTTCATCCTCGGGTCTGTGTTTCGAACATCGAATGTTGCCAGCTTCCTCTGTACCTTAGGCCAGTCATCCTTTGTCTTTACAGGCTGATCATCTGTGGTGGTGGCTGCGACTCCAAATTTATTCGGGATATCAAATGTTCCGCCAAGTGGCGGAACACCGAAACCAAAATCGACATAAAAAGGGATTGCCAGATCGTAGTCAATCTTCTCGATACTCCTGAGTATCACATCAGTAATTTTTGTAGAATCGTACCAATCCTGGCCGGTGACATCGGGCAATAATAATCCCTGACCAAAGATCGTCTGCGACAAGGCACATGACCAGACCGGCATAATGTCCGGTGCTCTCCTCTCACATACCGCTTGAAATCTTTCCTTCTTGTTCATACTCGGCTCCTTTTCAGAAGATTTGAATCTAATTATACATATCCTGTGCCAAGTTCTTCAATAGTCGGCAGAATTGGAAATCCGTAGAATTCACATGCCGCTCAGATAAAAAGCTTAGAAAAATCGACCTGTGCAACGGAAAAATAGAAACAAGATGTTTCACATTCAATTATTTTCTTGCTATAAGTGAAACATTATGTTAAAAAATTTCCGGGAAGACTTCGGGGGGATTAGAGAATGGCCAAGGAAGATATGACCGGACAGAAAGTGATTCCCTTTTTTAAGATCCAGGGAAAAGACTTTTCTTTTCAGATGGATGAATTGACACCTGTTGAAAAGATTTCTTTGGAAAAAGAAAATTTAATGCTGGCAATTCTGGACACCATCAATGATGGGGTGGTGACAATCGACTTCAACATGAGGATAACATCCTTCAATCGTGCTGCCGAACGGATTACAGGTTTTTCAACTAAAGAAGCTATCGGAAAACCCTGTATGGACATTTTTTGCGCCGGAGTGAATATCGATCGGGCGAAGTGCATTGCTGATTGCACCATGAAAATGGCTGTGGCTGAAGGAAAACCAATTACCAGAAAGAAAAAAATTGTAAATAAATTCGGAGAGGTACTAACGATTTCTTCTACCGCTACTATTCTCCACGATTTGAATGGCCGTCCAATTGGGGGGATGTCCACGTTTGTTGACATCACGAGCTTTGAAAGATTGAAGGAAGAGTGCCAGGGAAGGCAGTATATCCTCGGAAATATTATAGGGAAAAGCGCAAAAATGATGGAGATTTATGAGCTCATCGATTCTATTTCGGGCAGCAGGGCCAATGTCCTTATCCAGGGAGAAACAGGAACAGGAAAAGGTTTGATCGCCAATGCAGTCCACTTTTCCAGTATCAATCGAAAGGGCCCTTTTGTTCATGTCAATTGTGCCTCCCTCCCTGAAAATCTTATCGAAAGCGAACTGTTCGGTCATGTAAGAGGGGCATTCACCGGGGCGATCAGTGATCATCAAGGGAGATTGGAACTGGCCCAGGGCGGGACCCTTTTTCTGGACGAGATTGGAGAACTCAGTGCTGCCATGCAAGCCAAATTATTGAAAGTGGTCGAAGAGAAACAATTTGAAAGGGTTGGGGGGTCAAAAACGATCAAAGCAGATGTGCGGATCATTTCAGCAAGCAACAAGGATCTGGAAAAGTCAATCAAAAATAATATGTTTCGCGAAGATCTCTATTACCGTCTGAACGTCATCCCCATCCATGTGCCTCCGCTTCGAGATCGTATGGAGGACATCCCTTTCTTAATAGAACATTTCATTGAAAAGTTGAATACCAATACGAAAAAGAATATCCAGGGAGTCTCCTCCGATGTCCTCGACTTTTTCTTGGGGTATCCCTGGCCAGGTAATGTTAGAGAATTGGAGAACGTACTGGAGTTCGCCTTCATACATTGCAAAGAGAATTATATTGACATTCAACATCTTCCTCCCGGTTGCAGACTGTTTAAAGAAGGCATGTCGGATCTTCCCAAAGCCAAACCTGTCTCATTGCCTCCCAATGGCGACTCTTCAAAATCGATTGACCTAAACGGGTTGCTAAAGGTTCTAGAAGATTGCCGCTGGAACAAAATCGAAACAGCAAAGCGTCTTAATATAAGTCGAACTACTCTTTGGAGGACAATTAAAAGATACGGATTATATGAATAAATGAAGTTATTTCATCTTATTTAACCTCACCTCCAGTTCCCCATCTCTTATCCCTCAAAAATATGAAACAATATGTTACATAATATGTTTCGATCAATACAGCTCAAATTAAAAAAGAATGAAAACTGTTATAAAGTTCAATTTCCAAAAGTAATTTTTAAAGCATCCACAAACTGTTTTATCTAATAGATTTTTAAAATAAAATTGATTGATGTGACGAGGATTGATGTGTTTGGATTCAACTCCTCTTTCCCATTCGGTCACATGGCACTTCCTTTGCATAATTAAGAAATTGAATAAATCTGTCATGGAGGCAGAACATGTATGAAATGTTGAGAGGCCCTCTCATACTGATACATTGGGTAACATTCTTTGTTGTCTGCTTCGTATTGATCATAAGATTCATCAATCTTTACCGTTCGAGTCGCACCCTGGACCCAGTCCTTTATGACAATTGGAATTGGAAATGGGCCTTCCGCTCCATTGTCCGTTGGTTGATCCCCTTCGGAAGCGAGGGGATGAAAAACCATCCTTTTGTAACACTGGCCTATTTTTCCTTGCATGTCACTCTTTTCGCCATGCCAGTCTTTATATCAAGCCATATCTTCTTCTGGAGACAGCCAACCCAGGCCGGTTTGTGGGTCATTTCTGACCGAATCGCCGATATCATGACAGTTATTTTCGTGGTTTCAATTCTTTTCATTGTCATTCGTCGGGCAGTGGCCCCTGAAGTTCGAATCGTCACCACAGTAGGGGATTATCTATTGTTAGCACTTGTGGCAGCCATGTTCCTCACAGGGTATTTGGCTTACCACCGATGGATTGCTTTTGGAATCAACTACAAAAATATCCTGATCCTCCACATCCTTCTGGGTGAGCTTTTAATGATCCTCATCCCTTTCACAAAACTCGGCCATATGTTCCTTTTCTTCTTTACCCGGGCGATCATCGGAGTTGAATTCGGTGCAAGACGGGGGGCAAGGACTTGGTAGAAGTTGCAAGTTCTCCTATTTAATTTCTGACTCACAGGAGCTAAGACATGGGTGAAACTGAAGAAAAAACAAAAATAAAAAATGATAAACCTGACAAACCTATAGATCCGAAAAAGATCATGGAGATCCTGAACAAGGCCCTGGGAGCAAGGATGAAATTATGGTTGAAATCCTGTTACCATTGCGGCCTCTGTGCGGATAGCTGCTTTTTTTATCTTGCCCATGGTAAAGACCCCAAGTACATGCCCTCCTATAAAATCATCCAAACCCTTGGTAAACTTTATAAGAAAAAGGGCAAGGTTGACCGGGTCTTTCTTGAGGAGGCTGCGGATATTGTCTGGGGAAACTGTACGGCTTGCCGTCGCTGTAGCATGTACTGCCCCTTTGGGATTGATATGGGTGTGATGTTTGGAACGGTACGTGCTGTCTGCGCCGAATACGATCTCTCCCCCGAAGCCCTTCTCATAGCCACAAAGAACTATGAAGAATTTGATAACCAGATGGCAGTGACCGAAGAGGAATGGATCGACACCTGCCAATGGATGGAAGGAGAAACGGCTGAAGAGCTGCCAGGACTCACCATACCCATGGATAAAAAAGGGGCTAAAATTCTTTACACCATCAATGTTCGGGAAGCAAAGTTTTATCCTCAGGATATTGCCCAGGCAGCCATGATCTTCCATGCTGCAGGAGAAGACTGGACCATGTCCACAAAGGGCTGGGACGATACCAATCTCGCCATGTTTGCCGGGAAAGGAAAAACAGCGGCAGAGCATGTCAAATCAACCTATGATGCAGCTCAGGAGTTGGGAGTCAAGCAGATCGCTATCACCGAGTGAGGGCACGCTTATCGTGCCCTTCGGTTCGATGGGCCTTACTGGTTGGGATTACCCGGTGGAAAACCCCCTGTTGAAATCATTCACAGTGTCCAGCTCTTCTATGAATATCTTCGGGACGGTCGAATTAAAATTGACCCAACAAAAAAGCTAAATGTTCCTGTGACCTTCCAGGATCCTTGCAATATTTCAAGATTGGGTGGTCTATGGGAAGAGGCCCGATATATTGTGCGTCAACTGACAAATGACTTTAGAGACATGACACCAAACCGGGAGCACAATCATTGTTGCGGAGGCGGAGGGGGTTATGTTCCGATGGGTCCTCCCTTCAAAAAGAGAAGAATGGCTTCTGGAAAGGTAAAGGCAGACCAGATCAAGGCAACAGGAGCCAAGATTGTGATCGCTCCCTGTCATAACTGCTACGATCAGATCCGGGATTTAAATAGTGAATACAATTTAGAGATTAAGGTCAAATCCTTTAAAGAACTGATCAGTGAGATGATGATCATCCCTGAGCATATGAAACCAAAGAAAGAGGAAGAGTAGGTTGAGGTAAAGAGTAAAGTAAAAAAACAACCATTAGGGATCATTTGATGAAAGCTCAGAGGAAAATAAAGATGCACAAGAAGCTTACACCTTTATGCTTAATCACAGCTCTCTTTTTAATCATCTCCTCATCTTTACTCCCGAACGGATGGGCTACTGATAAACCATCTATCACCATTCACAATCTGATCAATCTCACAGGGGTTTATGCATCCATTTCAGTCCCTTATGAGAAGGGGGGCAAAGACTTCTTATCCTGGATTGCTGAACAGGGGGGATTGGATATCAATCTCGATGGGAAAGGTGATGTTGAAGTCAAATACCTATGGGCTGAAACAGGTAATGATCCTGCTCAGTTTATGGCAGCCTATAAGAGATTCAGAATGGGAAGGGCGAGATTCAGTCTCATTGAAATGATCTCCTATCCAAAACCAAGAATCTCCATCTTAGAGATGTGGCCTTCTCCGACTCTTAATATAAAGGCTGTTCTCGAAATAGATAATGTCGTGGGCTTCGGGATCAGCCTAAATGACTTCCAGCTCTATCCTCCTTCATGGAATTTTGCGGACAATGGAATTTATTCGGAAATGGCTGCGGGTGCCATCGAATATTTTGTTGACCAATTGTGGTCAAAGCGAGGCAAGGATGTGAAACCCAAGGTAGCTTTGATCACGTGGGAAAATGCCTTCGGAAGAGTTTCGGGTCAACTGATCAAGAAGCATGCAGCAGCAACCGGAAAATATGAAGTGATCGTTGAGCAATTCTTTGCAGACATGCCAAGTGATCGGGAGGTTTCAGAATTCTTATCTGATTTCGAAAAGCGTGGTGTTGATATCATTTGGTCGAATTCCACTATTCAGACCTCTGCAACCATCATGAAGACCCTCCACAAGCTGGGATTGTCTAATAAAATGTTTCTTTTAGGCAATCCCAGCGCCCCTCCCGACCTTTTATTGGAAATAGTGGGGCCTTCAATTGCAGAAGGTTACATTTCTCCTCAATCCGTTTTTGTTCCGGCTGCTGAACCCGATGAGCCTGGGGTTAAATTTGCGAAGAGGTTAAATGAAAAGTATCGGAAAGACCCCAAGTTCCCTAATATTCATTATATGAATGGGATTCGCATGAAAGCTATGATGCTGGAATCCGTGAGAAGAGCTTTGGTGGGAATGATGAAACGTGACAATATCGATTTGGCCAAAGCCTGTAAGTGGATCAACGGGAAAGAAATAAGGGAGTTTGGCGCTCAGACATTGGCTGGATATTCCGCCTATGATATGACAACTAAACTCCAGAGCGCCCCTTCAGGAAAAGATGACCGCCGATTAACAGACCACCATCGATTGATCGGTATAAAGGATGGTAAGGTGACTGTCCTTTCTCCATGGTATAAAGCCCCACGCCTGATACCCTGATAACTTGGTTCGAGAGGGCAAAAAAATCACAACTTAAAATAAGGACATCTTTGTTCTCTACACCCATGAGGGTGTTTTTCTTGAAATTGGCAGGTGATGGATAGCTTTTTTACTGGGAGAGTTATTTCCAACTTCTCTCTTAAAAGATCAACCGCTACAAGCAGGGAGGCTCTCACATAGGCTTTACAGCAGCTCGGTCCTGTCAGGGTTTCAATAACCTCCATGACTTTTCGGGTTGCTTCCATAGTGATTCTCTGCTCCAGATCCTTGCCGCATTTCGCTCCGAGTAGGACTGAAAAACAAGCTCCAATTGCCGGGACAATACCACAGACTCCTGTAAGGCCGCAATAGCCTCCTACTGCCTGTCTCTCGGTTCTTTTGAAAACCTCTCTCTGATCGCTCTCCGTGATCTTTTTTGACCCCTCATTCTTCAGAGCCGCAAGAAGGGCCCCAGCAGCGATATAGGCATGCTGACAACCAAGCATAGGAAGCTTTGGATGGCTCATCATCCATTCTGCGATCTCCATGGGGTCTTTCGAGGTTGTTTTGGACGCAATCTCTTCGATCATCTCTAATGAATTCTTATTATGGCAAGCCTCACAAACATAATGCCCCTGAGGACATCTCACGTAACCTTCCTCAGATCTTCCACAATAGGTGCAGATGAATGTCTCGGACTGGTCGAGGTATTCGAGAGATGACCCGCAAACCAGACAATTTTCAGTATGGGTTTTTATTGAATGAGTTTCTATCTCTTGTAAAGTCCCCTGATGTTGACCAACATCAGTTGGGCTGGGTCAGCAATTTCCGATCAGTATTTCATGAGAGGGTGTCGGACCCTCTTTCTTTTTCTTGTCAACCGGTGCTGAAGATTTTAATTTTTCTTTTTTTAATTTCCTTCTGATCTTTTCGCCCATTTTTTTGATAAGCCTCCTAGATAGAAATTCTTAAAATATTAAACAAAAAAATTCAAACTATCAAAAATTATGGTAACGGAATTATGGCAACAGCCCGATGAGTTGCTTTCAAATCCTCTAAAAAACTTGAAAAAAATTTAGTTGAAATAGATCGGGGCAGGAATTTCAATCGCATGGCTATGACCCTTGGAGAAAAAAGACTTACGAAGAGGACTTCTTTTCTTTTAACCAACCAATAAGCGGAGGAACCCAGCAGAGGTTAGCAACAATCGTTTCAAGGGCAGTATAAGTTTGTGTCGTGGGACTAAATCCTGCGATCCGAGTAATAAGCAAACCGACGGGAACAGTCAAGATAATGATGAAACTCGCCAACATGACCGGGTGATGAAAATATTTAGAAATAGAATTCAGCCAAGAGCCCTCTTTTCTTTTGAGGAAGATAAACCCAGAGACATTTGCTCCGATCTGATCACTTAACGCATAAAAGTAAGGAATATAAAACCCCTCTACACCATAAACATCCACACCTAAAAGACGGCTTCCCCAATCGATCACCCACGGCACAGCCATTCCAAATAATTTTCCCCATCCATAGGCTTCGGCCATGGATGTTTTAGCTTTACGGAACCGCTGACGAAAAGCAAAAAACCCCTCAAAGATGCTTTCTCCTTCCCCTGAAATGGTTCGAACGATCCACTGCCCTATCGAACTTTTTTGGAATCCAAAATGGTCCAGGAGTATACCAAGAAGAATGCCTCCTAAAAATCCGGAAGCGGTAAATTTGAGGAGTTCACCGAACCCCTCTCCGCCCTCCCCTCCTCACCCACATATTTTTAATTCTTCATCTCCCCCTTGATGGTCTAATTTATCTTTTTCGGACATTAAGCTCTCCTTTTCCCATGTCTACCTTCATCCATATCCTAATTGATTTCTTTTAAAAACAA
>Ga0214473_10007666_pt1 | contig 12785 bp, 10 predicted proteins | sample RVTome_7_FD_203509 | JGI IMG/M metagenome (GOLD analysis project Ga0214473, IMG submission 203509) | Soil microbial communities from uranium-contaminated site in the Upper Colorado River Basin, Wyoming, United States - RVT98D197 | ecosystem: Environmental > Terrestrial > Soil > Contaminated >... | reverse complement strand
TGTGCCTCTGTGAGTCAGCGGTGGCACGGCCCATGTGCCAGGTTCTGGTCATCGCCTCGAATTCATTGCAAAAAAAGCGCGGGATCGCTTCCTGCAAAACACCCGGGGCATGGAGGTTCCGATGATTCGACGACTTGATAGCGCGCTCCTCATCAGTCTCGCCGCCGTGGCGACCGTGGCCTCGAGCGCGTGGCTCGCGCCCGGGACGGCGCACGCCTGCGGCGGCTTCTTCTGCAACGCCAGCACGCCCGTGAACCAGGCGGCCGAACGCATCATCTTCGCCCGGGCCCCGAGCGGGGCGGTCACCGCGGTGATCCAGATCCAGTACACCGGACCCGCGGAGCGGTTCGCCTGGATGCTGCCCGTCGCTGGGAGTCCCGAGGTGGCCGTTTCGTCGAACACCGCCTTCCAGCTGCTCCAGTCGGCGACCAACCCGAGCTACCTGCTGACGACCACCGTGGAGGGCAGCTGTCGGGACGACTTCCTCTCCGGACCCTCGGGCAGCTTTGCGGACGCGGGCGCGGTCTCCTTCGACGCCGGTCCCCGGCGGGACGACGTGACGGTCGTCAACCAGGGCTCGGTAGGCCCCTACGACTTCGTCGTGATCGCCGTCGATCCCGCGGCGACCGACCCCGCCGCGATCGCCGTGAGCTGGCTCCGCGACAACAGCTACGACGTGAGCGACTTCGGGGCCGATCGGCTGTCGCCCTATCTCATGGGCGGCATGAACCTCCTCGCCTTCCGCCTCACGAAGGGCAACGACACGGGCTCCATCCGCCCGGTCATGCTCTCCTTCGGCAACGGCGCCCCGAGCATCCCGATCCGGCCCACCGCCGTCGCCGCGAGCGACGACATGGGCGTCATGGTGTGGGTCCTCGGCGATCACCGCGCGGTCCCCGTCAACTACATGTCCCTCGAGCTCAACGAGGCGCTGATCAACTGGATCAACCCCAGCAGTAACTACAACGCCGTGGTCACGCGCGCGGCCAACGAGGCCGGCGGACAGGGCTTCGTCACCGAGATGGCGGGATCCTCGGCGCCCCTCGTCGACACGATCTTCGGCGGCTTCATGAGCGCCGAATGGGAGCGGATCCAGACGCAGGACTGGACCGGGCGAGAGGGGATGCTCCTCTTCGATGTCCTCAACACCTTCGGCTCCTATGACGGCATCAGCGACGCCATCGCGGCCACGCTGCCCCTTCCCGCCGGGGTGACCCTCGCGGAGTTGCTCGCCTGCCCGGCCTGCTACGTCGACTATTCCGTGACGGACATCGAGGGCTTCGAGCCTGCCGATTTCCTCGCGGCCGTGACGGCGCAGGTGATCGAGCCGATGGAGCGCACTCGGGACCTGTTCTCGACGAGCCCGTACGTCACCCGGCTCTACACCACGATGTCCGCCGACGAGATGACCCGTGACCCGGTCTTCGACTTCAATCCGGACCTGTCCGACGTCTCGAACCAGCACAACGCCGATCGCGTGATCGAGTGCTCCCCGAGCATCACGCAGCAACAGGCGCCCTGGCGCGTGCACCTGCCCAACGGCGAGGTCGTGCGCGGACGCGGCACGAGCTGGCCCTTCGACGCGAGTGCGGGAGAGCTCCCGGCCAACGCCCGCGTGGTGCGCGTGGGAACGACCGGCACGGGCGAGGTCGTGGAAGACAACTCGGCGGCCATCGCCGAGGGGCTCGCCCTGCACAACGACACGATCCCCAGGCCGCGGGACCCGTCGGAGCGCAGCTGGCTCTGCGCGGCGTCCCCTGGCGCAGACGCAGGCGACGCGGGGCTGGGCATGCTGGGGTTGCTGGTCATCGGGTTGCTCGTGGCCGTGCGGCGGCGGCGAGGGTAGGGCCATGATCTCCCGCATCGCTTCGACGACGTGTCTCGTGGCTCTGCTGGGTGCGTTCGGGGGCTGCGCCGTTGACACGGCCCCCACGCCCGAGACACCCGCCGTGCTCGAGCTCGGCTCCGGCTCCTGGCGCTTCGAGCCCCTCGAGGAAGGTCAGGCCGTTTCGATGGTGCGCGGTGCCCAGGGAGGCTGGCACGTGTGGCTCAGCTTCAGAGCGTCGGGCATGGAGTCGGACAGGGCGACCCTCGAGATCGAGTCGCAGGTGGCAGACGCGAGCCGACCGCCGCAGCACACCGTGGTCGACGTCCGGCTCGAGCGCCCGGACGTCGAAGGACGCCGCAACTACATCGGATGGCCCGAGGTCCTCGCCGATCCCGGCTGCCTCATCGGAGACACGCTGCGCATCGAGGCGACGCTGACGGACGAGGCGGGCGTGCAGGTCGCGACCCAGCGCGCGATCACGCTGATGGGCGGTGACGATCCGCCCACCGTCTGCCCCTGACGGACGAACGACGAGGGCGGGGTCAGCCAATCCGCCCTCGTCGCTCACTCCCGGGGTGGTCCCGTCCACGAGGGATTGACGAGCGCCGTGAGCACGTGGTCGCACCACGCCCCGTCGATGTGCAGATACTCCCGTGCGTAACCCTCCCGCACGAAGCCGAGCCGCTCGAGGAGGCGCGCGCTCCGCTCGTTGTCCGGCTTGTAGTTCGCCATGATGCGGTGCATGTGCAGCGACTCGAAGGCGTGCTCGATGGCTGCCCGTAGCGCCTCGGACATCAGCCCCCGACCCTGACGCGCGCGGTCGAGGCTGTAGCCCAGATAGCAGGCCTGGAAGGCGCCGCGGATGAAGGCGTTGAAGTTGACGACGCCGATGACGGGTCGCCCCTCCTCTCCCCGAGGGAACACGACGAGGCGCAGGGAGCGATCCTCGGCCAGCTCGCGTCTGTTGCTCTCGAGCTGCTTCTCCCAGTAGCTCACCTCGTAGAAGTCGGTCGGCCGCTCCGGCTCCCAGGGAGCCAGGTGATTGCGGTTCCGCTCGAAGTAGCTCACGAGCCGCGTCGCGTCGTGCGCTGGCGGCATCGTCAGCACGAGGTGCTCGGTCGTGAGCAGGACGGGCGACGGTAGGCTCATCGGGTGCGCCCTACGAAATCGTTCGAGTCCACCGTACACTGCGCGGGACGTGAAGGCGACCATCCCCTGCTGGCTCTCCATACTGGTATTGCTGGCGCCGGCCTGCGGTGGTGACGACCGCTCCGATGCGGGCTCGTCCGACGCCGGCGTCGTCGACGCTCCCCCGAGGTGCCCCACCGGCAATCCCGACTACCCGCTCGCCCAGGCCGTCATCGAGGGGGACTCGCCGTCGTTTCCGTCCTCGGCGGTGCCCGCGGGCGGCGGCCTCCCCCCCTTTCTTTGGGGAACTGCGACCGCGCCACACCAGGTCGAGGGCGGCAACGTGAACAGCGACTGGTGGGCCTGGGAGGCCGCGGGTCGCATCGCCAACGACGACCGGTCCGACGACGGCCCCGATCACTGGACCCACTACGAAGCGGACATGGACCTGATGCAGGCCGATGGGCTCAACGCCTACCGCTTGGGCATCGAGTGGGCGAAGCTCTTCCCGACGAGGGCGTCGTTCGACGCCATGACGCCCGACGCGGCCGTGGTCTCCCACTACCACGATGTCTTCGCCGCGCTCCGCGCCCGAGACATCGTGCCGATGGTCACGCTGCACCACTTCGTGTCGCCGATCTGGCTGATCGATCCGCTGGCGCCAGTCGAGGAGCGGAAGATGATGGGCTTCGCGAGCCCCACCATCGCGGACGACTTCGCGCTCTTCGCGACCTGGGCCGCGACGGAATACGGCGGTGAGGTGGACCTGTGGATCACCATCAACGAGCCCCTGGTCATCGTGCTCGGTGGCTACCTGACCGGCGTGTTTCCGCCCGGGCTGGTCTATGACCCAGCGGAGGATCTGCTCGCGCGCGTGGTGCGTGGGGAGATCTTCGCCCACGCGGCCGCCTACGATGCGCTCCACGCAATCGACACGCTGGACGCGGACGGAGACGGGGAGCCCGCTCTCGTCTCCATCGCTCACCACATGCGCGTCTTCGTCGGAGAGTCGCCCTGCACCGAGGCCGACGCCCTCGCGGCCGAACGTCTGCAGTATCTGAACGACGAGCTCTTTCTGAACGCGATCGTGCGCGGTGATCTGGACTACAACGCGGACGGCGACCTCGACGACCCGGACGACGGCCAGGCCATGCCGGCCCTGGTCGGGCGGGCGGACTTCCTCGGGGTCAACTACTACAGCCTGTCCTTGATCAATGGCCGGGTGCCCATCAGTGACTTGATCCCGGGACTTCCTTCCCTGACCGACACGCGCACGGGCCTTCCGGTCAACGATCTCGGCTGGGCCATTCATCCCGCGGGTCTTCGCACAGTGCTTGATCGCGCCGCCGCGTATGGGCTTCCGATCTACGTGACCGAGAACGGCGTGGCCGATCAGGGCGACGGCCTGCGGGCCACGTTCATGGTGCAGCACCTTCACGTGCTGGCCCAGGCCATCGCGGCTGGCATCGACGTGCGGGGCTATTTCCACTGGTCGCTGATGGACAACTTCGAGTGGGTCGAGGGCTATTGCCCGCGGTTCGGCCTCTACGGCGTCGATTTCGACGACCCAGCTCGGCGTCGCACCCCTTCAGCCGGGGCAGCGGTCTACCGTTCCATCGTAGAAGCTGGCATGGTTCCATCTTCCCTGGTCGAGGCCCACTCGACGTACGACGAGCCCGTTCGCTGCACTCCATGACACGGAGAAAGAAAGAGCCCTCGGAACCCACGCGCGAAGACGCGACGACCAAGGTGCACCACAAACCCGGGTCGCGGCCGCGCCCCGCGAGCGACCGCTGCACGCTCATGATGCTCACGGGGCCGAGCCCCGGTGCCATGCTGCCCATCGAGCAGGGAGAGCTCGTCCTCGGGAGGGGTCATGGCGCGGGCGCCCAGATCGAGGACGCGGGGCTCTCCAGGCTCCATGCCCGGGTCTTCGCCGAAGACGGAGTCTGGTACGTCGAGGACCTCGGCAGCAAGAACGGGACCTTCGTGGGGAACGAGGCGGTGGAGGGCAAGCGGGCTCTGCGCGATGGTGATCGCCTTCACATCGGGAGGGACACGCTTCTGAAAGTGGCCCTGCAGGATCTGGCGGAGCAGCGGTCGATGCGTTTCCTCTACGAGTCGGCCATGCGCGATCCGCTCACGCGCTTGCGCAATCGCCGCTACCTCGACGAACGCCTCGACGGCGAGCTCGCCTATTCGCTCCGCCACGGCACGCGCCTTTCGGTGATGATGATCGACATCGACGATCTCGACGGCGTCAACGACTCCCAGGGGCACAAGGCAGGCGACGAGGTGCTCAAGGCCGTCGCCTCGACCGTCGAGAGGATCGTGCGGTCCGAGGACGTGGTGGTGCGCTACGACGGCGACGGGATCGCAGTCTTGGCTCGCGAGGTGGACCCGATCGCCGCTGCGGCCCTCGCCGAGCGCATATTGAAACAGCTGTCGCGGGTCGCGATTCCGTGGGAAGGCCGCCACCTCGGCGTCACCGTCACCATCGGCGTCGCCAACCACGGCCCCGAGCGCGTGCGAGAGAAACCGGAACAGCTCATGGCGGCGGCTCGCGAGGCGCTCGACGAAGGCAAGCGGGCCGGCGGCAAAAGAGTCCAGCAGGAGCGGTAGGGCGTCTGAGCTGCGCGGCGAACAGAGGTCCAGCCATGGCAGCGCCATTGCCAGCGATCGGCAGCCTCTTTCCACCGCACGTCATGGTGGAGCAGGAGATCCCGGGGGCGCCGGCCAGCGGCCTCTTCCCGGAGGAAGCCGCCCTCGTCGCGCGCGCGGTGGATCGACGCCGGTTCGAGCTCGCGGCAGGGCGGCGTTGCGCCAGGAGGGCGCTCGGTCGACTTGGGATCGGGCCGGTGGCGATACCGTCGGCGCCGGACCGTTCTCCCGTGTGGCCCACCGGCGTGGTCGGCAGCATCGCCCACACGCGCGGTCTATGCGTCGCGGCGGTCACGCTGTCCTCTCGCGTCAGGAGCGTCGGCGTCGACGTCGAGGGTGACAGGCGACTCAGGCGCCGGCTCTGGGAGCGCATCGGCACCGCAGCGGAGCTCCGGTGGCTCGCGGAAATGCCCGAGCCCGAGGCCGCACGTCTCGCGACCGTGCTCTTCAGTGCCAAGGAGTGCTTCTACAAGTGGCAGTACCCGGTCACGCGCTGCTACCTCGGCTTCGGCGACGTCGCGGTAGAGGTCGATCTGGCGGCGTGCCGCTTCTCGGCGACGCTGCTGCGCGATGCGGGGGCGCTGACCGAGGGTACGGAAGTCGAGGGAAGGGTGATCGTCGCCGGTGGGTTCGTCGTCAGCGGCCTGGCCCTGTGACCCAGGACGGCTTCAGAAGCCGCGCAGCCCTTCGAACAACCGCTTGCTGATCACGATGCGCTGGATCTGCCCGGTGCCCTCGAAGATGTCGAACACCTTGATGTCGCGGAACCACTTGCACAGCAGGGCGTGCTCGCCGTCCTCGAACAGCCCGTGTGCGCCCACGATGTCGATGGCCTCGGTGCACGCCGAGACGGCTGCCTGGGCCCCAGCGGCCTTGGCCATGGATGCCTCGCGTGAGTTGGGAATGCCGAGGTCGGCCATCCAGGCGGCGCGCCAGCACAGAAGCCTCGCCGCGTCGAGGCGCCGCTTCATCTGCGCGAGGCGATCCGCGATGACGCGATAGCGCGGCACGGGTCGCGTGAGGATGTAGCGGTCGCGGACGAAGTCGCGGGCGTGCTCGTAGGCGGCCCGGCCGATCCCCACGGCGATGATGCCCACCATGGGCCGAGTCGAATCGAACGTCTGCATGGCCGCCATGAAGCCGGCCTTGGCGCGCTCGGCGTAGCGCTCGTCACCGCCGAGCAGGTTGTCGGCGGGCACGCGGCAGTCCTCGAGGACGAGCTCCACGGTCTGGCTCGCGCGCAGCCCCAGCTTGTCCTCGATCTTGCCGACGGAGAAGCCGGGCGTCCCCTGCTCGACGACGAAGGCGCGATGGCCGGCACGGCCCAGGCTCGGGTCCACGGTCGCGAAGATCACGACCCAGGACGCGCGGGCACCGTTTGTGATGTAGCACTTGGTGCCGTTGAGGACCCACGAGTCGCCGTCCCTGCGGCAGGTGGTCTGGATCGCCGCGACGTCGCTCCCGGCCCCTGGCTCAGTCAGGCCGTAGGACCCCCAGCGCAGCTGGGTCGGGTCATCGAAGATGGAGAAGAAGCGCTTCTTCTGCTCGGCAGTCCCGTGGGACCGCACGGGCGGGCCGCCGAGGCCCGGGCCCGGGAGGCTGAGCAGCACCGAGGCGTCGCCCCAGCCCATCTCCTCGGCGGCGATCATGACGGTGCGGTTGGTGCTCTTGGGCTTCTTGTCGGTGGGCGCCTCGCCCCCGTCGTCCCCGCCGAGCTCCGCGCGCACGCCACCCATGGACGCCATGGACGCGCCCATCATCTGGATCTTGAGGAGCAGATCCTCGGGGACCTGCTTGTCCCGATCGGCCTGCAGGGAGATGGGTCGGACGATCGATGCGGCAAAGGTGCGAACGAGGTCGCGTAGTGTGCGCTGCCGGTCGCTCAGAGTGAAGTCGATGCCCATGGTCCCCTCCCTCACAGGCACACCGGTTGGATGTCCGTCGTCGGCAGGAGCGCGGCGAGGTCGTGCGGCCGGCCGAGCTCCTCCTCGGCGACGATCTGGCCGAGCGCTTCGGCGCTCGTCGCCATGAGCGAGAGCTGGCGGGCGTCGCGAAAGAGCTTCTCGACGGCGAAGTCGCGAACGAAGCCCGCGCCGCCGTGGAGCTGTACGGCGGTGTCTCCGCAGCGCAGGGCGGCCTCGCTCGCATGGGCGCACGCGGAGGCCACGTCGCCCAAGCGGGGAGCACTGCTCGTGTCCCAGTCGGCGGCGGCTTTCCATACCATCCAGCGAGCGCCCTCGACGTCGATCAGGCGATCGGCGACGTCGAAGGCGACGGCCTGGAAGTGTCCGATGGGCTTGCCAAACGCCGTGCGCTCGGCGCAGTAGTCGCGCGTGAGCTCGAAGGCGCGCTGGGCCACGCCGACGCAGCGTGCAGCGGTGAGCAGGCTGTGGCGTGCGAGGCCCCTCAGGAGCGCTCCGCCGAAGTCGTCTCCCCCCGCGAGGCGCGCTGTCTCGGGCACGCGCACGCCGTCGAACGACACGTCGGCGATGTGGGCGGCGTCGAGGCCGAGCGAGCGACGCCGCGACCCAGGGGACACGCCGCGGGCGTCACCCGGTACGACGAAGGCGCCGAGGCCGTCCCAGCCGCGTGATGGGTCCACTTGCGCGACGACCACGTAGCGGTCCGCCACGCCGCCGTTGACGACGAAGGCCTTGTCGCCCTCGATGAGCCAGCCCATGCCCGTCTCCTCGGCCGTCGTTCGCATCCCGGCTGCTGCAGCCGGGCTCGACTCGCCGAAGGCGAGGGCGCCGCGTCGTCCCGCGCCGTCGTCCGCCGTGAAGCGAGAGAGCACGTCGAGGTGCTGTCCCGCGTCGCCCAGCTCGACGACGAGGGACACGAGGGCGCCGGCCCCCCCGAGCGCGTAGCAAGCGCTCGCGTCTCCCCAGGCGAGCTGTTCCTCCACGAGGCACGCCGTGACGAGGCCGAGCCCTTGGCCGCCTGCCTGCTCCGGCACAGAGAGCGTGCGCAGGCCGAGGCCGTGAGCCTCCTCGACGAGCGCCGCGGGCAGCTCGCGCGCAGCTTCCGTCTCGCGGATGCGTGGCCACAGTCGCTCCTCGGCGAACTTGCGGACGTTGTCCTGGATGAGCTGCTGCTCTTCGTCGAGGCCGAACGAGATCACGGTCACCTCCGGGGCGGAGAATGAATGGCCGTTCATTCTCGGTCAAGGGGGGCTGGCTGGCTGGCTCCCTCGGGGGCTCGGAAGCTCAGTGGCGCCGAAGCGGCTCGCGCCGACCGACTAGCCATTCCGCCGTGACAACGATCGGCTCGCTGTCCACGTCGAGGATCAGGTGCTCTTGGCCTGACTCATGGCGTCGCGTGTACACTGCGCGCTCCATGCAGGAGCGCGTCGTCCTCGATCGAACGACCACTGGCGACGGGGAGACGCTCGAGCTCGCCATCGAGCACGGACACCACATCATCCGGATCGGTGGCGTGCCGCTCATGTCGAGCTCGATGAGCGGCTCCGAAGAGGCGATGGCTGAGATCGCGTGTCAGGAGCTCGGGCCGATCGCGTCCCCCCGGATTCTGATCGGCGGGCTCGGCATGGGCTTCACGCTGCGGGCGACGCTCGATGCGTTCGAAGATGTCGCCGAGGTTTGCGTCGCCGAGCTCATGGGCGACATCATCCGCTACAACCGGGCGTTCCTCGCGGACCTCACGGACCGTGCGATCGAGGACCGCCGCGTGGAGGTGTTCGAGGGCGACGTGAGGAAGAAGCTGACCGTGGGTGGCTGGCACGTGATCCTGATGGACGTGGACAACGGCCCTGATGCGCTCAGCGCGCGGAGCAACCGGTACCTCTACAGTGCGCGCGGTGTCGAGCTGATGGCGCGCGCGCTCGCGCCGGGCGGCGTCCTGGTGGTTTGGTCCGCGTACCCGAGCCCCCGCTTCCTCGAGCGGCTGCGGTACACGGGTCTGAGCGCGCGGGCAGCGACCGTGCGCGGGCGCTGGCCGATCTCGAAGGGGCCGATGCACACGCTCTTCGTGGGCACCAAGCCCTAGGCCCCGACCCCGATCCCGACCCCTTCACCGCCCCTGTCCCTGTCCCCGCTCCGGAGCTATTCTTGCCGCCGTGACGTCCCGGACTTTGCCCGCCGCGCTGGTGTTCATGCTCTTGGCGGGGTGCGGAGCGCGTACCCCGGTCGACGACGACTTCTTCGACGGCGCTGTGGGACCCACGCCCCAGCCCGAAACATGCAACGGGCTCGACGACGACCTCGACACTGGCGTCGACGAGGACTTCCGCGACGCCCTCGGGCGCTACGTCCACGACGAGCACTGCGGCGCCTGCGACGCGCCGTGTAGGCCACTCAATCCCAACGAGCTCGCGGTTACGTGCACCCTCATCGAGGAGTCGCCCGTGTGCGCCGCCACCGCCTGCGCGGCCGGGTACGGTGTCTCCTCGGCCGGCCGTTGCATCCCGGCCTGGGACAGGCTCTGCCTGCCGTGCGCGAGCGACGGGGATTGTGGCGATTTGCCGTCGGCGCGCTGCGTTGCGCTCGGTGGCGAGGATCGCTGCACCGTGGGCTGCGAGCTCGGCTGCCCCTCGGGCTACGCTTGCGATGCCGATGGGCTGTGCGCGCCCGAGGGAGGCAGTTGCTCCTGCGACCCTGGCGAGACGTTCACGCTCGCCTGCGCCCTCACCGATCCGGAGGGCCTGCGGTGCGTCGGCTCCTCCCTTTGCGACGACGGCGTCCTCGCCGAGTGCGTGGCGCCCGCGGAGGTCTGCGACGAGGTCGACAACGACTGCAACGGCTTCATCGACGACGGCTTCCGCGATGCGCGCGACGCCTACATACTCGACGTCCACAACTGCGGCGAGTGCGGTGTCGACTGCACCCTCAGCGCTGTCCCTGAGGGCGACCTCATCTGCGGCGGCGATCCGTTTGCGCCCACCTGCGTGCTCGATTGTCCCGACACCCACGACGGCATCGATCCCGGCGACCGGGTCGACGGTGACCGTGACATCGCCACCGGGTGCGAGTGCACGGTCACTTCCCTGGCCGACGATCCCGGTCCGGTCGGCGCCGTGGGCGAGGACCTCGACGTCAACTGCGACGGAGCCGACGGCATCGTGATCCACAGCATCTACGTCGCGGGCGATGGCGACGACGCCTGGCCGGGCTCGCCGACGCGCCCCATGCGCTCCGTCGACGCTGCCCTCGCGCGCGCCGCCGAGACGCTGGGCACTGACGAGCCACGACCGCACGTCTTCGTGGCCTCGGGGAGCTACGCCGAGACTCTCCACCTCCCCGACGGCGTGCAGCTCCACGGCGGCTACCGGCGCGACTACCTGGCCCTCGAGCCCGACGGCTTCCGCGTCGAGATCCGCGCTCCCGCGGACACGACCGCACCTGGTGGAGCGGCGCTGGAAATCCGCGGTGCGGGCACGACCGCGACGGTGGTCGAGTGGATCTCCTTGCGTGGGCTCGACGCGACCGAGCCGTCCGCGGCCGCTTTCGGCGCTTACCTGCTCGATCCGGGTCCCGCCCTCGTGCTGCGCGAGTTGGAGATCCGCTCGGGTGTGGGTGGCGCCGGCACGCCCGGCAACCGCGGCGCCGCAGGCTCCGCGTCCACGGCTGAGGCCCGGGCCGGCGATCCGCCCCGCGCCGCGGTCGAGAACACGTCGCACGAGTGCGTTCGGGGGGCCGCCAACACGGTCGCGGGCGGGCGCGGCGGCCAGAACACATGCGACAGCATCGACGTGGCCGGTGGGACCGGCGGCTCGCCGACCTGTCCCGAGTTCGCGGAGCAGCAACCCAACGGCCGGCGCGGCAACGCGGTCGGAAGCCTCCTCGGCGGCCCCGGTGGGACCGGAGGGCAGGACTCGCAGGGGCCCATCACCGGCTCGAGCTGCAGCCTGCCGGTGTGTTGCGGTCTCGCCGACTTCACCGTGCCGACCGAGTTCGTCGGTCCGCAGGCGGGAAGCCCCGGCCGGGATGGCAGCCCCGGCACACCGGGCGCGGGTTGCTCGGACGCGCTGGGCCATTTCGCGATGGACATCTGGATGGGCGATCGGGCCACGCGCGGGACCGCGGGCGGTGCGGGCACTGGCGGCGGCGGAGGGGGCGCGGGCGGGGGCGCGGTCATGGACTGGTACGCAGGCGCTTGCGAGTTCCCGGACGGGCTCGGCGGCGGCGGCGGCGGAGGGGGCTGCGGGGGTTGCGGGGGGCGTCTTGGCCAGCCGGGCACGAGCGGCGGACCGGCCGTGGCACTTCTCGTGCGCTACACGACGCGGCCCTCCGCGGTGCCGACGTTCCGCGGCATGATCCTGGTGCCGAGCGATGGCGGGCGCGGTGGGGACGGGGGCGCCGGAGGGGACGGCGGCATTGGGGGCACGGGCGCGCAGGGTGGCTCCGTGCCCCGCGAGGACCGCGCCACACCCACGCTCGCGGGTCCCTTCCCGGGTGGGCGCGGCGGTGCGGGCGGCAACGGGGGGCCGGGCGGCGGAGCCGGAGGTGGCTGCGGAGGCAGCGCCGTTGGCGTCTGGCTGACCGGCGCAGGCTCGACCGCGCCGCCCGGTGTCGCGGCCTGGCGGACCGGCAACATGTTCCGTCTCGGGCGCGGCGGGGTCGCGGGACTCGGTGGGGGTGGAGGCGCTGCGGCGCCGGCTGGTGCGGAAGGGGGGGCGGTCGATGTCGTCGTTCGCTGAGCGTGCGCTCGTCGCGGCGGCGGCGTCCTGCGGCCTCTTGGCCGCGGGTTGCTACGAGAGCCACTTGTGCGGATCGCCCGAGGTCTGCGACTACACCGACAACGACTGCGACCACGCCATCGACGAGGACTTCGTGGACGACTCGGGAATCTACGACACGCCCGAGCACTGCGGTGGATGTGGCGTGGCCTGCGCGGCCGTCTTCCCCACGGCCGCCGAGACCGAGTGCGCGGTCGACGCCGAGATCGGCATGGCCTTCTGCCGGATCCTGTCCTGTGCCGAGGGCTATCACCTCGCCGGCGATGGCGCGTGTGTGCCTGATGTTCCGACCCTGTGCCTGCCCTGTAACGACGACGTGGACTGCCAGCTCCGCGATCCGGACTCCGTTTGCGTCGACACGCCGGATGGCGCCGGTCGCTGCGCGCCCCTGTGCGGCTCCGCGGACCCCCTGTGTCCGGAGAGCACGATGTGCGTGCGGACGGACGGCTTCGGTTCGGACTACTGCTTCCCGGT
>Ga0214473_10007665_pt1 | contig 12786 bp, 10 predicted proteins | sample RVTome_7_FD_203509 | JGI IMG/M metagenome (GOLD analysis project Ga0214473, IMG submission 203509) | Soil microbial communities from uranium-contaminated site in the Upper Colorado River Basin, Wyoming, United States - RVT98D197 | ecosystem: Environmental > Terrestrial > Soil > Contaminated >... | reverse complement strand
AAGTCCGCTCTCCGGGCTCCTGGCGCGGGTCCTCATCGCTGCCCTCGTCCTGACGTCGCTGCCCGTCCCGGCCTCGGCGTTTGCGCGGGTGGACCCGCTACGTGGACCCATCCACGCCGACGGCATCGGCTCCATCCGCAGGCTGACCGACGAGAGCGGCACCATCACCGACGGCTACACCTACACAGCCTTCGGTGAACTCCTCGCACACACCGGCTCCGACCCCCAGCCCTACGCCTTCACCGGCGAACCCCTCGACCCCAACTCCGGCTGGCAGTACCACCGGGCGAGGTGGATGGATCCAGGGGCGGGACGATTTGTTGGAATGGATGCATTCGCTGGATCCACGTTCGATGCGCGGAGCCTCCATCGCTACTTGTACGCACACGCCAGTCCGGCCGGGAACATCGATCCGACTGGAGAGTTCACAGTCGGGCAATCGGTGACTGTCGGTGCCATTATCGGTGTACTCGCCGCACAGCTGATCCCGGCTCAGTCGTTTGAGGAACGGCTACGCGTCAGCGCCTTCGGGGCGATATTGGGGGGGCTGGGTGGAGCCCTCTATGCGGGCGCAGCTCTAGGCGGGCTTGTAGTCACGCTGACGGGCACCTCGGTGTGGCTGATCCCACCGGTCATTCGAGGTCGCTTCATCGAGCGCGCTTTGGGCTCCAACCTGCCGTTCAACTATCCGACCATAGATCGCTTTGCCAACGGTGTTGCTACGAGCATCAAGAGCATCGACCTCGGTGCGAAGACTTATCAGAATCTGCCAACCCTCGCTTACACGCTTCGCGGCTATGTAGATAGCGTGGCCAACTGGCCTGGCTTGACCCGACCCTGGTCCTGGGCCCCGGCTATCCCCGGCTACCTGATCAAGGGGCGCGAGCTCATCTTGGCTGTTCCGAACGGCGCGGGTGCCCTCCAGATGCAGGCTGTAACGCAAGCGCAGCTCTACGCAACACGCCTGAACGTGCAGCTCACGATCGTGTACGTGCACTGATGAAGGCACAGTCCATGAGGTACCAGACGGTCTGGTTCAGGAAGGGGAAAGCGTTCTTCCCCACCATCGGCAGTCCGCCATCAGGCATGTTCTTTGAACTTGAGCCGGTCGCTGTCCTCGACCCAACCGTGGACTCGATTGAGGAGGCTCTTCACGCGGCGCTTCAACGAGAACCTGTTCGAATCCCGGAGCGCTCACGCTTCGATACAACTTGGCCCAAGGAATCTGTCGTGCAAGTGCGGGCAGGGTTTAGCTCTTGGAAGGCATTCGCGAAGTCGGCTCTCTCGATGGCGGTGATGGAAGCACCAGACTCCTGGCACATTTCGGTCGGTGAGGGTGCATCCCCCGACACTGTCGAGGATGTCAGACTTCCTCTGGCCGCTGCGCCTAGGCAGATCGCCGAGGCGATCCTGGAGGTCGCAGAGCGTCGGCCGGTCTGGCGTTCATGAGGCTTACGGCGGCGAGTCGCTCAACGGCTGCGCGCACGCCCGCGTCCATGTCACGCGCGGTGCAGGGTGGCAAGCATGGTGAGCACCGCGCCCGCCAGGCCGCGGCCGTGCGCGCTGGCCACGGCGGAGGAGGCCGCCATGTCGTGCGAGCGCGAGCCAGGACGGACGCTCGCCCGACATCGCGGCGTCTTTCTTGAGGGTCCAGCTCCGGCGCGACGGCTTCCTGGTCGTGGGCTCTTGCTAGTAACCGAGCGCCTCCGTTCAACCGGGCGATGCAGCAGACAAGGCCGGCGCGAGCGATGGAGCCTTGCAGCTGATCGCGCGTTTGAACGGGAAGCGCTCGCCGGCTTTTTTTGGCCGACGGCTTGTGGCTGCGGCGCGCCTCCGCCGGACCAACGGCCCCGCGCCTGAACGGGCGCCGTCACTGCGCCCGCAGCGTCGGCGAACACGTGGGCGTGCTCGCGCCGGCGCCCGCCGCCGCGCCGTGGCTTCGCTTCGGCTGAGGTCGGTCCGTCACGCGGCCTGCTAGGCGCGGATGGAGCACGCCGCGCGCCGGCCCGCGGCGATGGCTGCGGCTGACCGGCCTTCGGCAGCAGCTCAACGCCCTTCGACGACAACTCGTGTGCTCTCGACGACAGCTCGTGGCTGGCGGCCGGTCCGACGTGGCGCGGAGTGGGCCTGGCGGGAGCCTCGCCGCTGGTCGTAGGCGTGGTGCGAGGCGAGTGCCAGGCCCTTCGTGCGCGGCGGGCCGGTCAACCAGGCCGCGGCGAAGCTGAAGGCCAGGATCCCCGGGTGCAGGGGTACATAGCGAAGTTATGTACAGAGCGCGCGCTTCAAGGGAGCTGCACTCCCGCGCATTTCGCGGGAGCGCCACGATCGAACGCGCGCGTGCCCGCGGACCCAAGCGCGCGACTGACGATAATGGGCCCATTATCGGGCGGAGCGACCCTTCCCATGCTCAGGGGAGCGGAGCGCACAGTCGCGGAACCCGGCGCGCGGGCTGCCACAACTGCCTTCCTTAGGTGCTGCCATTCTGCAGCCCGCGTGACGGGCGCGACGTCCGCGGGCCGACCTGCACCCGGGGATCAGCAACGGGCAACAGACGGCGCGGCTCCTGGCCGGCCAGCAATGCGCCGCGATGGCGTGCGAGCTGGTGGTCGAGCCGGAGCTCGTGCGCCATGGCGGCGCCACTGGCAGCCGAGCCAGGCGCGAGGCGACGCGGCTGGCGCGCGGGGCGCTGCGGTCGAGCTGGTCTTGCGCCCCGCGTGACAGCGCGTGGCCTCGCGCGAAAGCCGGGGCGGCGTTCGAGCGGGCGCGACGCGTGCTCGGCCGTCGTGCCGTCCAAGGCACGCGGCGTGCCCGCGAGGTCAGGCGCGGCCGAAAGTGAGTGGACCTGCCCTGTCCGGTGGTGCCGGTAAGCTCATGCCTGGAATGGACATGAAGCCTGTAGAATCGAGCCCGAATGGGGCCGCTGCGCGCTGCACTCGATCTGGCAGATCCACGACCGGCGACGGGCGACCGAGAGCAGAAGAAGAACTACGCCGAGCGCCTGTCGCACGCCCTCGCGACGGTGGTCGCGAATGCGCTACGCAAGGATTTTCCTGGGATCACGCCCGATGCGGATGGCCGTCGCCAGGAAGCGCCGGCTCGAACATCGAAGGGCCTGAAGAAACTCGACGTCAACTACAGCACGTCGGAGCTCGGCCTGGGTCTGGGGGTGTCGATCAAGACGATCAACTTCTCCGACAAGGGCAGCTCTCGATACACGAAGAACTTCACGCGTGCGGACAACGAGCTGAGAGCGGAAGCGAAGGACTATCACGAGCGCCAGCCTTACTCGGTGCTGGTGGGTGTGGTCTTCCTGCCGATCGAGGCGTGTCTCGACGGGAAGACGGGGCCTTCGTCTTTCGGTCAGGCGATCAGGATCTTCCGGCACCGTGCCGGTCGCAAGAACCCGCGCAACGAGCAGGAGCTCTTCGAGAGGGTTTTCGTGGGTCTTTACGAGCACGAGGCCGAGCGGCGAGGAGAGATCATGCTGCTCGACGTGATGGACAATCCACCGAAGCGAGGGGTGCCGAAGTCGCCGCCGGGCCTGACCTTTCCCCAGTTCGTCAAGGAAGTGATGAAGACATACGACGGGCGGAACAAGCCGACCTTCGACTGGGCCGACGATGACTGAGCGATCCGGTCGAAAACATGTGGTCGCCGGCCTTTTTGCTGGGATCGGGGGCTTCGAGCGGGGGCTGGGGGTAGCTGGGCACGAGACGGCGCTCCTGTGCGAGATCGACCCGCTCGCCTCCGCGGTCCTCGAAACGCACTTCGAGGGGACCCGGCTTCACGACGACATCTGTACGCTCGAGTCGCTGCCGAGGCGCGTGGACCTCGTGGTCGGCGGCTTTCCGTGCCAGGACCTCTCGCAGGCGGGTCGTACGGCGGGGATCAGGGGCGCCCGTTCCGGGCTCGTGGGAGAGGTCTTCCGGCTGCTCGCGGCGCGTCCGGTGAAGCGCGTCCTGCTCGAGAACGTGCCGTTCATGCTGCAGCTCGCCGGCGGCCACGCGATGGACGTCATCCTGACGTCCTTCGAGGAGCTGGGTTACCGCTGGGCGTACCGGGTCGTGGATGCGCGCGCCTTCGGTCTTCCGCAACGACGGCAACGCGTCTTCTTTCTGGCGACGCTCGAGGGCGATCCGCGCGACGTGCTCTTCGCCGACGACGCGGGCGACCCGGAGGTGCCGACCGAGAGCGACTCGATCGCCTTCGGTTTCTACTGGACGGAAGGAACCAAGGGGCTTGGCTGGGCGGCGAACGCCGTGCCCACACTGAAGGGCGGGTCGACTGTCGGCGTGCCCTCGCCACCGGCGGTATGGCTACCTTCGGGCGAGATCGTGACTGTGGGATTGCGGGATTCGGAGCGTCTGCAGGGTTTCCCCGCGGACTGGACGCGCCCGGCCGAAAAGGTAGGTCGTCGCAACATGCGGTGGAAACTCGTGGGCAACGCGGTGAGCGTGCCGGTCGCGAAGTGGCTGGGGCAGCGCCTGGCTCGGCCTGGTCGCTTCCGCGAACGCGCGATCATGCCGCTGTTCCCCGGGACGCGCTGGCCGAACGTGGCTTGGAACGTCGGAGACGGGCGCTTCACGACGCAACTCAGCATGTGGCCTGTGCGTCGGCCCTCGAAGCTGCTGCACGAATTCCTCGAGGAGACGGAACCTCTCTCGCTGCGCGCGACGGCGGGCTTCTTGTCGCGAGCACGCAAGAGCTCGCTGCGTTTCGCGCCGGGCTTCCTCGCGGCGGTGCAGCGGCACCTCGAGCGATCAGGCCTGGCGGTCGCTTCGTAGACTCTTGTCTTAGGATGACGTCGTGGCCTTGGCCCGGCGTCGTGTCGGCGGGCACCTGATCGTCTACGACCTGGCGACCTCGCGTCGCCTGGCCCGCTTCGGCCACGAAACGAGCGGGCCGGAGCAGATCGTCCGCCGCTTTCTCTCCGCGGCAGGGCTGCGTTTCCGGAACCAGAATCGCGACCTGCCGGGGTCTCCCGACCTGGCGAACCGGTCGAAGAAGTGGGCGGTCTTCGTCCACGGCTGCTACTGGCACCATCACGCCGGCTGCCGCCGCGCCACGGTACCTGTCCGCAATCGGGTCTTCTGGCTCGCGAAATTCCTGGACAACCGCCGCCGCGATCGTCGTGTCGTCTCGCGACTGGAGGCGGAGGGCTTCACGGTCGCGGTCGTCTGGGAATGCGAGATGGCGAAGCCCCGGATCCTCGGTCAGAGACTCTCGAAGGTGATCCGCGCCGCACGTCGGCGTGTGTGAGCGCGAGCTCAGTGCTTCTCGTCGGCCACCAGGTAGGTGTCGATCGTCTTGAGGAGTGCCTGCTTGGCGCGCTTCGGGAGCTTCTCGATCTTCTCGAGCCGGCGGATGAAACGACGGTCGCTGAAGATGCCGTTCGTCTGCGTGTCCTTCAGGCCGAGGATCTCGTCAGCGGAGGTGCGGAGCGCCTTCGCGAATGCCGCCACGATCGCGCCGTGGACCCGGACGGCGCCCCGCTCGTAGGCGGAGACGAGAGTCTGATCGACGCCGAGAATCGTGGCGAGCTCGGCCTGGGTCTTGCCGCGTCGCTTGCGGATCTCCTTCAGGCGGCGGGCGATCGTCTTCTCGTCGACGGGTGAGATGTAGCTACCGACGCGGGGCACGCTCTCCCCTCCTCGCGGAGAGGATAGAGATAGGGCTTGATTTCTTAAGAGCAAGACTCCTAATATTAGACCGCTACGCAACCTCTTGACAAGCCTCCGACAGGAGGCTGGTTTCGAGGTCGCGGAGGCAGGCGGGCCGACGTCGGACTTGATCCTGGCAGACCTTCCCGACGCCGGCCCGAGACCAGAGGAGAGACGGGCTCACCTTCGATCCGACGAGAAGCTAACCCACCTCTCCTCCCGCAGTCCACGGGGAGGGCCAAGTGCTACAGACCGACGACCTCTTCCTCGGAGCCTTCGGGCTCGTGCGCGGCGGCGAGCTGCGCTCGATCGAGGTGCGCGGGACAAACGGACGGCGCGTCGCGGTCTTCACGATCAGCGGCCCCGGCGTCGAGGACGCGGCCCGTGACTACCACCGTGGCCAGGCGCTCGTGGACCTGCGGCTCCTGAAGTCGGAAGTCCGGCGCCTGAAGGACATCGCCTTCGAGGCGCTTCGTGCAGAGGAGAGGAGGGCGGATGCAGGTCACGAAGGAAGGGATCGAGCGGATCAAGTCCGGGAACGATCTCGCGGCGGTCGTCGCTGAGCGCGGCGTCGAGCTCAAGAAGAAGGGCAAGCAACTCGTCGCGCCCTGTCCGTTTCACCAGGAGAAGACGGCGAGCTTCAATGTCTCTTCGGCGAAGGGGCTTTACCACTGCTTCGGCTGCGGGGCCTCGGGAGACGTGATCGGCTTCGTGACGAAGCACGACAAGGTGAGCTTCGGCAGAGCTCTCGAGACGCTGGCGCGGCGCGCGGGGCTCGATCTCACGAGGCTGATGGAGGAGCGCCCGCGCATTCAGCGACGGACGCCGATCGACGCTCTCACGCCTCCGCGGAACGGCCAGTCCACGCTCAAGGCAGCTGAAGGCGCGCCCTTCCATGGCGCGCCGCCATCGCCGAAAGCCGGCGAGGTCCTCTCCCGCGTCGTCGAGCACTACCACCGTAGCTTCTGCGAGCGAGAGGACGCTCAGGCCTACCTCGTCGCGCGCGGGATCACGGACACGGATCTCGTCCAGGCGCTCAGGATCGGCTACGCCGATGGGTCCCTGCTGAAGCTGATCCCGAAGGATGGCGAGCTGCGCGAGCAGCTCCTGGCGCTGGGTGTCATCACGTCCGAGGGCCGCGAGCTCCTCGGCGGCTGCATCGTGGTGCCGATCCCGGACCCGCAGAGCGGCCAGTGGACGAGCCTCTACGGCCGCGGGATGAAAGCACCTCGCCACTGCTACCTTCCGGGTCCCCTGCGTGGCGTCGTGAACTTCCAGGCGGCGCGGACGAGCGAGGAGGTGGTGCTCGCGGAGTCCATCTTCGATGCTCTGTCGTTTCACCAGGCCGGCGTCGCGATCGCGATCCCGATCTACGGCACGAACGGCTTCACGCCCGAGCACCTCGACCTTCTGAAGCGCGAGCGGGTGAAGCGCGTGATCTTGGCACTCGACAACGACGAGCCCGGACGGAGAGCAACGGACGCATTGAGGGAGAAGCTCCAAGCCACGGGCCTCTCGGTCCGTGCCGTCTCGTTCCCAGCCGGGATCAAGGACGCGAACGAGATGCTCGTCTCACGCAACGGCGATGCGGGCCGGGTCTTCCGCGAGCTCCTCGCGGCGGCCGAGCCAAAGGTGTCGCCTCCACCGCCCTCCCCCACTCCCGGGCCAGCCTCGGTCAGCTCTCCCTTAAGGGAGAAGAACGAGCCCATCGCGAGCGGGCCGCTACTCACGCGCGACGGCGTCAGCTACCAGGCGCGCGTCCACTCGCTGCTGCTCGGCCGGTTACGCGCGACCGTCAAGGCGACGAAAGGCGAGGCCTTCCACGTGGACACGATCGACCTCTACGCCTCGCGGAGCCGGGCCGAGTATGCGCGGCGCACGGGCAGAACGCTCGGCATCGAAGCGGAGGCGGTCGAGGCGGCTCTCCTGGCGCTCCTCGTGGAAGCCGAGAAGACGGCCGAGGAGCCCAAGAGCGAGGAGGAGGCTCAGACGCCCGCGATGAGCGAGGCCGAACGCGCCGAGTCGCTCGCTTTCCTGGCGCAGAAGGACCTCCTCGACCGAGTGGCGCGCGACATCGATGCGCTCGGCTACGTGGGCGAGGAGACGAACAAGCGACTGCTCTACCTCGTCGCCGTCTCCCGCAAGCTCGAAGACCCGCTCTCGGCGATCGTGCTGTCGCAGAGCGGGGCCGGGAAGAGCGGTCTCACCGAAGTGATCGAGAAGCTCTGCCCGCCGGAAGACGTCGTCCTCCTCACGCGGCTCACGCCGCAGAGCCTCTACTACACGGAGCCCGGCTTCCTCGACCGCAAGCTCGTGATCGTCGAGGAGCGCCACGGCTCGCTCGAGGCCGACTACTCGATCCGGGTGCTGCAGAGCCGTAAGAAGCTGATCGCCGCGGCGCCGGTGAAGGACCCGCAGACGGGGAACCTGCGGACCAAGGTCTTTACCGTCGAGGCGAGAGCGGCCTTCATCGAGGCGACGACGGCGAGCTTCGTCAACCACGAGAACGCCACCCGCTGCTTCGAGCTCGCGATGGACGAGAGCCGCGAGCAGACCGAGCGGATCCACGCACGCCAGCGGCTCTTCCGCACCGAGGCGGGACTCGCTCTCCGTCAGGAGGCCGAGAGGATCACTCGCCGGCACACGAACGCGCAGCGCCTGCTCGAACCTGTGCCGGTGGTGATCCCCTATGCCGACCGGCTGACGTTTCCCTCCTCGTGGATGCGGACGCGGCGGGACCACGCCCGCTTCCTGAATCTGATCGAGGTCGTGGCCTTCCTGCATCAGCACCAGCGCGAGCGGCGCGGCGGCGCGATCGTGGCTTCTCTCGCCGACTACGCGGTCGCCTACGGCCTGGCCGGCCAGGTCCTCGCCGACACCCTTTCCGACCTCAAGAAGCCGCTCCGGGAGGCCCTGGAGCGCCTCCGCGAGATCTCGCTCAGGGGTGAGGGCTCGGTGTCGCGCCGTGAGATCCGGGAGGCGCTCGGGGTGCCGGACTCGACGGTGCGAGGCTGGCTGCAGGAGCTCGTCGAGCTCGAGTACCTCGAGGTCGAGGCCTCGCGTGGCGGCGCGGGCAAGGCGACGCGCTACCGGCTCACGGACCGCGGTCCTCTGGCGCCGGGGGCGGCGGGGCTTCTGACCCCGCAGGAGCTGGCGCAGCTCCTCGGCCGGCCCTCGAAAACCCGCGAACATGCGGAAAACCCGCGAAGCGCCGCCGCGGTTTTTTTCTCCTGAGGGGTGAGCGAGATGGGGGCGAACCTGCGAAGCCGCGAAGGAAGCCAGCAAGGCAGTGTGTCTACCCTTGCAAAGAAGAGTACCCGCCTGCTGCGGCTCTTCGAGGAGGACCTCAAGGTGCGCTTCGCGCCGGCCACGGTCCCGAACTACGTCCGCTACGTCCGGCAGATGCTCCACTGGCTCGACGAGCGCGGGCCGGGGCTGAGCGCCGTGCGCGCGACGGATCTACACGCCTACCAGAGCCACCTGGTCGCCCGGCGCAAGGACGACGGCAAGCCCTTCTCGAGCGGCCACCACGTCAACCAGGTGAAGGCGATCAAGGGCTTCTTCCGCTTCCTCTACCGGGGCGGCTATCTCCTCGCCGACCCCGCGGCAGGACTCGAGTTTCCGCGGATGGAGCACGCGCTGCCGCGGGTCATCCTGACGCCCCAGGAGGCTCGCAAGATCGTGGAGGCTCCCGACGGCAGCATCCGCGGTCTCAGGGATCGGGCGATCGTCGAGACGCTCTACGCGACAGGAATCCGCGCCGGCGAGCTCAGCAACCTCACTCCCTACGACGTCGACACCGAGGAGCGGGTGCTGCGGGTCGTGCGGGGCAAGGGAGGCAAGGACCGCAGCGTGCCCCTGACGCGGCCAGCGGCCGTGGCGATCGAGGCGTACCTCGCGAGCTCGCGGCCCCAGCTCGCGCTCTTCAAGGAGCGCGAGGCAAAACATCTCTTCCTCGGCAACTACGGCGGCAAGCTCAAAAGCGCCCGGCTGAGCCTCATCATCCGCCACTGGACGGAAAAAGCGGGCGTCAAGAAGCGCGTCACCTGCCACACCTTCCGTCACAGCGTCGCGACTCACCTCCTGCGAGGCCGGGCAGACATCCGGCACATCCAGGCGCTCCTCGGCCATGCATCTCTCGGAACGACCGAGCGCTACACCAGGGTCGAGATCCAAGACCTGAGGAAGGTCGTCCGCCGCGCGCACCCGCGTGGGCGGTAGGACGAGGCGCCCGAGGCTCGCCCCGCGGAACCTCGGGGCGCTGCTGGAGGCCTATCTCGAGCACCTCCGCTCGCTTCGCTACTCGGCGGCGACGCTGGCGTGCGTGCGATCGGCGCTTCCGGACTTTCTCTCCTACCTGGAGCGCCAGCGTGTGCGGGACGCGCGTGTGGTGAGCGAGCGGCACGTCACGTCCTATGCGCTCGCCCTGGCGACGACGAAGACGCGCCGAGAGCGGATCCTCACCCCGAACTCCCGCCGCGCGATCCTCAGCAGGGTCCGCGGCTTCTTCGGCTTCCTCTTAAGGGAAGGCGTCGTGCTCCGGGATCCCACCGCGCAGATGCCGCTGCCGCGCCCAAACCGGCTCCCCCATCCGGTGCTCAGCGAAGCCCAGGCGCGACGGCTCATGGCGGCGCCACATCCCTCGACGTGGATCGGAAAACGCGACAGGGCTCTGCTGGAGGTGCTCTACGGCAGCGGTCTTCGGGCCAGCGAATGCCGCAACCTGGACCTCGGCGATCTGGACCTCGCGCGGATGACGCTCCTCGTCCGCGATGGCAAGGGCCGCAAGGATCGAGTCGTGCCGCTCACGGGCCGCGCCGCGCTGGCGCTCGACGTCTACCTCCGGGAGGCTCGTCCCGATGTGGCAAAGAATCCACGAGAGCCGGCCCTCTTCCTGTCGAAGTACGGCCGCCGTCTGAGCCAGACGCAGCTGCAGACGATGGTGGTCGCGTACGCGCAGGCGGCGCAGATCCCCCGCCGAGTCACACCTCACGCACTGCGTCACGCCTGCGCCACACATCTTCTCGAGGGCGGCGCCGACGTGCGCCACGTGCAAGCCATCCTCGGCCACCGCCGGCTCGAGACGACGGCCCTCTACACCGAGGTGCAGGTCAAGTCCCTGGCCAGGGTCATCGAGCGCTCGCATCCCCGCGCGCGACAGGCGTAGACTCGCCCACGATCATGGCGTCGCAGCGAAGTCCGCTCTCCGGGCTCCTGGCGCGGGTCCTCATCGCTGCCCTCGTCCTGACGTCGCTGCCCGTCCCGGCCTCGGCGTTTGCGCGGGTGGACCCGCTACGTGGACCCATCCATGCCGATGGCCTCGGCTCGATTCGCAGGCTGACCGACGAGGCCGGCACGATCACCGACGGCTACACCTACTCCGCCTTCGGCGAACTCCTCGCACACACAGGCTCAGACTCTCAGCCCTACTCCTTCACCGGCGAACCGCTCGATCCCAACTCCGGCTGGCAGTACCACAGAGCTCGATGGATGGATCCCTCCGTGGGACGGTTCCTTGGGATGGATCCCTGGGACGGATCTGAATTCGAGCCTGTCACGCTCCACAAGTACCTGTACGGGAATAGTGACCCACTCGGCCTCGTCGACCCGAGCGGCGAAACGCCGAGCATAGCTGGATCGCTCACTGCAATCTCTGGCTTGATCACCGTGGCGATCCGCGCCCTTCCTCCCGTCGGCATCGCGTTCGGGGGTGGAGCGGCATACTGGCAACGGCTAGCTGGCCTCGGGCGAGCCGCACAGCTAGGGGGTGAACGCATTCTGCTGCTCTACCAAGGCCTGCGTCCGGGCTTTCAGTACTCGCCGATGTACTGGGTGAATGGCGGACGCAACAACATCGATTACTTCCTGGCGTTAGGTCCCCGACTCCGCGTGCTGCTGGAGATGAAGCACAACCTACCGTGGGGCCATGGTCCTGGGCTGACGACGTTGGTTGCCCAGGTCAGGGGCGGTCTTGCAAGTCGCGCGGGCGAAATGGTCGTCTGGGTCTACAAGCTCCCTATACAACGGCAGATCAATCTGCTTCAAGGGGCTTTGGGCGCGGACTACGGACGCATCCAGATTCACTATGGAGTTCGCGGCCTGTGGGATTTCCTGGTGCAGTACTTCGGCAGAGTCTGACAGGAGCAGCCGATGGTGGGTAAGGTAGCGGCCGCCGTGCGGCGGGAATTCGATGCCCAGTTGAGGCGGACGCTGCCCCTGTTCAGCAGAGTCAAGGGTACAAAGGGTCCACCCACCTACGCCTGGCGGGCTGAAGGTTCCTTGACTTTCTTTGTCTTGCTCGTCATTCACACGCATTGGGAGTGGTTCACGATCGAACTAGCATGGGATCCAGCGGGGCAGTTTCCCTGGAGCGGAGACCTGTTCGAGTCACCTTTTCTGTGGACAGGAGCAGGGAAGCGCTTTCGGCTGGTGCGCCTGCGGGACGAGTTGCGAGCGGACTACTGGTGGGAACTCGCCCCCAAGCCGGCGCTGGAGGACGCTCAGGCCTTGTTCCATCCTCCTTCCGCCGACTTCCTCCTCCCGAAGGTCAAACCCCTTGTTCGCGATGCTGTGCACCGCATTTGCGAGGATGGAGTGCCTTACTTCGATGATGTTCGAAGGGCCGCAGAGGGCCATCTGCCAGCCGGATTTCGGATCGAGTCCAGCTAGGGGGGGCCCGTGCAATCGAGCTCAGAATAACCGGCACCGATCGCCCTGATCAGGGTCCGGGACCCACTTCTGCTGGATCGACGTTCTTGGCTGGAGCGCCCAACGTGAGGCGAGGAAGGGCTGAGTAGTACTCGTGGTCGCAGGTGGCCCGCCGGCCACCCTCGGCAGCGCTGGCGGGCGGTTCGGCTCGTGGCGCAGGGCCTTTCCGCGGGGCCTACGGTGGCCTGCTCGGGGAATCTCGCCTCCGCTCGTCAGGCGTCAAGGCGCCTCGCTGCGCAGCGGCAAGTGCCGGGCGCAGCCCCAGCCTTGACTCCTTCCTCGCTCCGGCGGTGGGGGTGTCGCAGGCCACCTTCGGCCTTGCGGAAAGGAACCCCTCATGTCCCAGCTCCACACCGCCCGCCCCCGCCCCCAAGCCTCTTCGGCCGCAGCCGTTGCGCTCGAATTCGGCCTCCGCGTT
>Ga0214473_10007664_pt1 | contig 12787 bp, 14 predicted proteins | sample RVTome_7_FD_203509 | JGI IMG/M metagenome (GOLD analysis project Ga0214473, IMG submission 203509) | Soil microbial communities from uranium-contaminated site in the Upper Colorado River Basin, Wyoming, United States - RVT98D197 | ecosystem: Environmental > Terrestrial > Soil > Contaminated >... | reverse complement strand
CCGAACGTTTGGCCGTCCTTGGGGGACATGATCGTCAGGACGCCCTGCGTGGAGGGTCGCTGCGCGCTGACGGACACGCTCGACATGTCGTGGCTTGACGGGGCCGTGGCAGCCGTTGGAGCCGACGAACCGCCGCAGGCGGCCGCGGCCAGGGCGAGCGTGACCGGGATCGCCAGCCGGATCGAGGTGCGTCGCGTCACGTCGTGTTCCTCCCCGCGGTTCGTCAGATGGTCTGGTCGAACGTGGCCTGCAGCGAGGTCCCGTCGCGCGCCTGCGCCGTCAGGTCGAACATCCAGTCTCCGGTCTCCAGGTCGGTGTTGGCGACGAAGTGACCGGGGTCGAAGCGTACGGCATCGAGCAGGACGGGCGACCCCGAGGAGGGGAGCGCGACGAAGGCCGCCGATCGCAGCGAAAGCTCGGCCCCTCCGGCGTCGAAGGCCGTCAGGTGCACCTGGTTGGGACCGGCGGCGCCCGGATCCACGTATGCCTGGATCGCCGTGCCGTCGGGTTGCGTGACGGTCACGATGGTGGGCTGGCCGGGCGCTTCCGCCAGGTCGGTGGTCGCGCCAGCCACCGCGGTCGTGATCACCAGCGGAACCTCGGTGGCCGTCGACCCGGTGGTGATCCGAGCCGTTACGACCCAAGTCCCGGCGACCGAGACCTCGGTCCCCGAGCCGGTCCAGGCATCGCCCTCTCGCGTGAGGTCGAGCTCGGAGGCCGGCAGGTCGGGTTGTGAGACCGAGTCGAACAGCAACGTCACCGCGTCGGCGGGGGCGGGTGACCCGGTGTCGTAGTCCCGGACCTCCAGATGCAGATGGTTGTGTCCCGGAGCGCCGGGCTCGAGGGTCAGGTGGGCGCGGACGGTGGTCGCGAAGTCGGCGCCCTCGGCGACCACGGTCGCGGGCGACGGCGCCAGAGGAGGTTGCGCGTTGCCCTGCGGGGGCAGGCCGGTCAGCGTTGCGGTCAGGGCGAACAGCCCGATCGCCGTCACGATCTCGGCCGAGACCATGCGCCGGAGCGGACGCGGGTCGGTGGCCAGACGCGGGATGCTGCGGTAGCGGTTGATCGCGCCGAGGCCGATCAGCCCCACGGCCAGCGCGACCTTGATCAGCAGCGTGGTTCCGTACGAGGTGTCGAAGGCGCGCAGGACCCAGCCGAAGCCGCCGAGCTCATCGGCGGCGCGCAAGACACCGGTCAGCACCAGTACGCCGACGGCCACCACGGCCGCGCCGGAGAACCGATTGACCTCGGCCGACCCCGCTTGCTCCCTACGTTCCCGCAGCCAGAGCCACAGCACGACCAGTCCGCCGATCCACACGCCGACCGCCAGGAAGTGGATCCACTGCAACAGCTCGTTGAGCAGCGGGCTCGCCACGGCGGCGGCGTGTCCGCCGGACGCTCGCACGAACATCGCGATCGCCGCGGCGACGCCGGCGAGCCATCCGGCCCAGGGCCTGTCGCGAGCGGCAGCGAGCACCGCGCACGCGTCGGCCGCCAGCACCGCGACCAGGAGCCACAGGAAGGGGCGGCCCGTGGCGCTGCGCAGGAGCTCGCGCGTCGGCACGCCCACGGCGTGCACCTCGGCGGCCACGACCAGGATGGCGCCTGCCAGGGCCGCCAGGGCGGCGGCCATCGTGGCCACGCGCGAGGCTCGGAGCCCGCCCCCGAACAAGCCGAGCCCGACCACCGCCAGCGCCAGCAGGAGGGCCAGGCCCGCGTACAGCAGGGCCTTGCCGGCCACGGAGACCACCGTCGGGCCCGGGGCTTCCGGTGCGGCGGCGCTGCCCGCCGCGGGCGCGGCCGTGTCGCCCACGCCGAACGCGAAGGCGCCGGCCGTCACGTGCCCGTCGGCGCTGGACACCACCCGGTAGATCACCGTGTACACGCCGTCGGCTAGCGGCTCGGGGATCGGCACGGTGAGGGTCTTGCCGGCGGTCACGGTCGCGTCGCCCGTCGTCACGGGCGCTCCACCCGCGTCCAGCAGCCGCACGATCGACAGATCCGGGTCGGGCGGTTCGGTGAAGGTCAAGACGATCTGGGTGGGGGAGTCCGGCACGACCGCACCGTCGGCGGGGTCCGAGGACTCCAGGCCGGCGTGGGCCGAGGCCGCCGGCGCGAACGCGAGCAGCAGCACGAGCATCGCGAGCGCGATCGTCGGGCGCGCGACGCGGAACCACGTGCGACGGCTCACGGCGCCGCCTCGATCGTGAACGTCACCGAGGCCGTGACCCGGGGATCGAACGGGGCGTGATCGGCGGCGACGAACTCGGCTTGCAGCGTGTGCGCGCCCGGCTGCACTCCCTCCAACCCCACCACCTGCACCGTCCCGAACGTCATCGACACGAGTCGCCCGTCCAGCGACAGATGGATGTGCCCGGTGTCGGGCCGCAGGTCGGTCGCCGAGGCGTCGACCACCGTACCCGCCTGCAGCGACAGCACGACGTCGAGCTCGTTGCCGTCGACGACCTCGGATGGCCGCGGGCTCGTGATCGACAGGGAGGCCGCGGACGCCGGGCGCGGCCCGGTGACGGTCGTGGAGGGAGCCCCGGGCGCCGTCGTCGGGAAGATCGCGCGCGGCACCACGGCCGAGGCCACGAGCAGCCCGGCCGCCGCGGTCAGCAGCGCGTACGCGCCGGCCCGCGGCAGCCGGCGGAACCCCGTGCCCTTCAGCCGAGACCGTCCGATCCAGCCGATCCACAGCGCAGCGAACACCATGACGATCGCCAGGGACTCGTCGGCGGCGCCGGCGTGGGCGAGCGGCGTCACCTACGAGGCCTTCCTCCGGATGGCCAGGGCCGCGATGGCCGCGATCACGCCGAGGGCGCCCAGGGCCACGCCGATCATCGCGACCGTGCGGGCGGAATCCGCGGCGTCGCGGGCATCGACGGCGTCCGCCGCCGCCGATGCGGCTCGCTCGGACTCCCGCTCGATCCTGGTCGTCAGCTCGTGGGCCGAGGGGACGTCCACCGGCGGGAAGTTCACCGTCGCCGGGTCCTGCACCTCATCGAAGCCGTCGGGACTCGACGTGAAGGATCGGTCGACCTTCTCGCCGTCGATCGAGCCGGTGAAATGGAACGTGTACTTTCCGGGCTGGGTCGGCACGAACGGCGCCACGTACGTGCCCGGCTCGCCGAACTCGAGCTTGCCGTCCTCCAAGCCGAAGGCCGGCTCCGGCGTCAGCGGTTCGGAGGTGGTGTCGCCGAACGCGAGCTCGACCTTCAGCTGGTCGCCGAGGTCCAGGACGGGCCTGCCCTCGTGCATGATCGAGATCAGGGCGGCGTTGGGCTGGCCCACGTAGGCCGGCTCGGTCTGGAAGCCCACCTCGACCTCCAGGTGTCCGATCGTGGCGCTCTCGTGAGCGAGCGCGGCCGTTGCCGGCATCAGGACGAACAGGCCGGCGAACGTGAGCGCGGCAAGGCCGCGGGTTCGCGTGCGCAAGACGGTGCTCCTTTCGGTGTCGCTGTCGGGTTCGCCGCGCGGGCGCGGCGTCGATCAGCGAGCGGCGGGAGGAGCGCGGATCGCGACGGCGTCGACCGACGCGCGGCCGGGGATCGTCGCGCTCAAGGCGAGCTTCAGCGCACGGGACGGGCGCCGTGACAGGCCGGCGGGCGAGGCGAGCGACGAGCAGGCGTGGTCCACTCCGCCGAGCAACCGTCGCAGGAGCCAGGCGATCGCCAGCGCGACCGCAGCCTGCAGCGGGAGACCAACCGCCAGCGCGGGGCCCAGATCGTGCGTCCCCGATCCCGATCCCAGGCGCTCGAGCAGCTCCATGGCCGCGAACACGCCCGTCTGGAAGCAGACCAAACGCAGGGCGAGGTCGCGGAACCTCTCGGCCCCGCGGTTCGCGTGGATCGCCTGACCCAGGAGCAGCGTCGCCAGCGCGACGACGGTCAAGGGCAAGGCGAGCCGGGCGGCCGTGCCCAGGTACGCGTGGCCGGCGGCCCGCAGCGCATCCTCGCGTGTGCCCGCGGCCGGGTGCAGGAGCGCGTACGTGGCCGCGTGACCCAACAGGACACCGCCCAGCGCGAGGCCGGGGATGGTCCAGGAGCGCACGGCGCTGCGGCGCAGCATCGCTTCTATCGTACGCTCCGCTCGCATCCGACCCGAGGACGGGAGATCGTGGAAGCCAGTGACGTGCGGCGCGTGGGCGTGGTGGGGTGCGGCCTGATGGGGTCGGGCATCGTTGAGGTCGTCGCGCGCGCCGGCGCTCGCGTCACGTTCGTCGAAGGGACCGAGGATCTCGTGTCCCAAGGCCGAGCACGGATCGGTGGGTCGGTGGACCGGGCGGTGGCCGGCGGCAGGTTGCAGGCCGGCCAGGCCTCGACGCTGCTCGATCGGATCGAAGGCTCCACGCGGCTCGAGGCGCTGGCCGGCGTGGATCTGGTGGTCGAGGCGGCCACTGAGGATCGCGAGGCCAAGGCCGCGATCTTCGCGACGCTGGGCACGGTGACGAGACCCGACGTGATCCTGGCGTCGAACACGTCATCGATCCCGATCGGCGAGCTGGCGACGGCCTCGGGCAGGCCCGACCGTGTCATCGGCATCCATTTCTTCAACCCGCCTCCGCGGATGCCCCTCATCGAGCTGATCGCGGCAGAGACCACGTCCGAGGACACCTTCGCGCTCGCCAAGGCGTGGGCCGAGTCGCTCGGCAAGACCACCGTGCGCTCCAAGGACGTGGCCGGGTTCATCGTGAACCGGCTGCTGATCCCGTACCTGAACGATGCGGTGTCGTTGCTCGAAGGCGGCGTCGCCACGCGGGAGGACATCGACACGGCGATCCGTCTGGGGCTGTCCCATCCGATGGGCCCTCTGGCGCTGGCCGACCTGATCGGGCTGGACACCGTCGTGCACATCGCCGAGGTGCTGCACGCGGCGTACGGCGAGGAGCGCTACGCGCCGCATCCGCTGCTGGTTCGGATGGTCGCGGACGGCAAGCTCGGCCGGAAGTCCGGTTCGGGCTTCTACGACTACTGAACGCGGCCGCGCGCGCGATCGACCAGCCCCGCCGCGTACCCGGCCATCTTGGCGGCATCGAGCCAGGCCATCAGCAGCGGGGTGACCGCGACCGCCGCGACGCGCTCGGCAGGCGTCGAGAGCCGCCGGCGCGCGCGTCGCACCGGGGTGCGCGCGTACGCCACGGCGCCGGCCGCGGCCAGGAGCTTCGGCCACGTGCGGCGCGACCCGAGCGCGACGCCCGACCCCGCGTACACGCCGAACCGCAGGGCGTGGCGCTCGGGATACATGCCGGCCTGCGCGTCGCCGCGCGCGTAGCGGAAGTACTGGACCCACGTGGCGCCGAGCGTGGGCCGCAGCCGCCACCGGGCCACGGCTTCCGGCGCGAACCGCATGTCGAGCCGTCGCTCCCGCCACCGTTGGTCGACCCACATGTCCTCGCCGATCGCGAGCCACTCTGGCCAACCGCCGACGGCCTCGATCGCGTCACGCCGGAACGCCACCGACCGGGCGCTGGGCATGAAGGTCGCCGGGTCGATCTCGCCCGGGTCGACCGGCAGGTTCACCCCGGCCAGGCACGTCTCCAGGAAGCCGTCGACGATCGGCTGGTAGAAGCCCATCGCGACGTCGGCCCCTTCTTCCAGCGGCTCCAACAGGCGCGCCAGCCAGTCGGGGTCGTACTCGCAGTCGGCATCGGCCACGGCGATGGTGTCGTGCGCGGCGTGCGCCAGGGCGACGTTCCGGCCGCGCGCGATGTTGGCGCCGGGCTCGATCACGACGGTCATCCCGTCGGCGGCACGCAAGAGCTCGACGGTGGCGTCGCGGGAGCCGCCGTCGACGATCACGATCTCGTCGGGTGTTCTCGACTGGGCGGCGATCGACGCCAGGAACGCGCCGACGTGGTCGGCGGCGTCCAGCACCGTGGCGATCAGCGTGACCTTCATCGTGGCTCCGTCTTTCAGCGGGCGGCCTCGACGGCCTCCCGGTAGGCGTCGAGGGTAGCGCGGGCGGTGGCCTCCCACGAGAAGGCCTCCGCCCTCGTTCGGCCGAGCTCCGCGAGCTCGTCGCGGCGCGCTGGGTCGGCGAGCAGGGAGCCCAACGCGTCGGCGATGCCGGCCACGTCGTCGGGCTCCACCATCACGGCGGCATCGCCCGCGGTCTCGGCGCACGCGGGGGTCGTGGAGGTCAGCACGGGTACCCCGCGCCGCATCGCCTCCACGATCGGAAGGCCGAAGCCCTCGTACAGCGAGACGTACGCGGCCAGGTCGGCGCCCCGGTACAGCGCGTCGAGGTCGCTGTCATCCAGCCGACCGGTCCGGATGATCCGCCCCGGCCCCGCCCGCGCCAGCTCGGCGGTCACCTGCTCGACGCCCCACCCGTCGGGCCCGGCCAGCACCAGGGATTGCGCGACCTCGGGCGCGACCTGCCGGAAGGCCCGGATCAGGCGCACCTGGTTCTTGCGCGGTTCGATCGTTCCCGGGCACACGACGTACGGACGCGTGATCCTCAGCCGTCGCAAGACGGCATCCACGTCGCCCGCCGTCTCGGGCAGTGAGGCCGCGAGCGGCGTGACCCGCACCCGTCCCGGGTCCGCCCCGCCGGCGATGAGGTCTTCGGCGGTGGCCCGCGAGGGCGTCAGCACCAGCTGCGCCCGCCGCTTCGCCGCTCGGACCCCCGCCCGGTAGAGCCACCGCCACCCCATCGGGAACAGCTCCGGGTACCGGTCGAACGCGAGGTCGTGCACCGTGACGACGAGCGCTTGGCCCGACGATGCGGGAGGGATCGCTGCGTGATTCGTGGCGTGGACCACCTCACATGAGGTCAACGCCGTCGGCAGCGCCGGGCGGCCCGTCATCGCCCACCGCGGGTAGACGGAACGGATCGAACCGGGCACCTCGACCGGCGTTGCCGTCGGTTCCCAGCGGTCGGGCACGGAACCGCGTCGGGCCATCCAGAACGGGACGACGTCGGCGGGGGCCTCCGGGAGCGCCCCGAGCAGCTCGTGGACGTAGGTGCCGATCCCGCCCGGAGCCGAGAACCACAGCTGGTCCACGTGCAGCGCCACCTTCACGGGCGCCGGGCCTCGACGCACGCGCAACCCTGTGGCCCCACCGTCGCGCCGTGCGGCGTGCCGGGCGCCAGATCCAGCCGGTCGCCGGCGGTGAGCGCGAGGTCTCCGTCGTCGGTGTGGAACACGATCGAGCCGCTCAGGCAGAACAGCACCTTGTGGTACGGGTGCTCGTGGCGGCCGTAGCGGTCGCCCGGTCCGTTCGCCCAGGCGCTCGACGCCGAGCACCCTTCGGCGCGGAACGTGGCCTCGGCGTCCGCCGCGCCGGCGGCGCCTTCGGTCTTGACCGCACCACCGGTCATGTCGCGATCCCCAGGATGCGGCGAGCGCGGGACAGCGCGGGCAAGGGCACGAACACCGCCGCCGTTCCGTCCTTCTCGTCATCGTCGGGAAGCTCGACGTGCGGATCCATCCCCGCCTCGCGCAACCGAGCCAGCGCTGCTCCGAGCTCGCGCACTGGAAGCGTCACCAGCTCGACGCATCCGTCGCCGTCGGTGGGCAGATCCTGGTCGGCGGGGGCGTCCACTGCGTCCAGCGCCGCCAGGAAGTCGTCGAAGGTGAACCCGTCGGGCAGCTCGTCGCTGCTGCTCGTCATGCGGCGGCCTCCATCGTTTCAGCGGACGTCGCCGCGGCCGTTCATCGGCGGCACGCCCTTGCGCGCGAACTCGACCCACTGGCCGTGCCAGGGCTCCCTCGCGTAGCGACGGACCTGCAGCGCACCGTAGCCGGTCGCCTCGATGCGGCCCTGGAGGACCCAGGGAGCGGGCTTGGGATTCTCCTGCACGAAGTAGCGCTCCAGGGCCATCAGGATGGCGCGCTCCTCTTCGGGGGCGAGGCCCTCCGGAAGCTCGAACCGGCGCTCGCCCTCGCTCTCGATCGGCATCGCGTCCCTCCGCCCTACAGGGGGATGTTCCCGTGCTTGCGCGCCGGAACCGCCTCGCGCTTGGTCGAGAGCATGCGCATGGCCTTGATCAGGCGTGGGCGCGTCTCGGACGGCTCGATCACGTCGTCGATGAACCCGCGCTCGGCGGCCGAGTAGGGCGTGGAGAATCGATCGCGGTACTCTCCGATCAGCTGTTGCCGTTTGGTGGCGGGATCCGCGGCCTTGTCGATCTCCTTACGGAACACGATGTTGACCGCCCCCTCGGCTCCCATCACCGCGATCTCGGCCGTCGGCCACGCGAACGACACGTCCGCCCGCAGGTGCTTGGAGTTCATGACCAGGTACGAGCCGCCGTAGGCCTTGCGAGTGATCACGGTCATGCGCGGGACGGTGGCTTCGGCGAAGGCGTACAGCAGCTTCGCACCGTGTCGGATGATCCCGTTGTACTCCTGCTGTGTTCCCGGCAGGAACCCCGGCACGTCGACGAACGTCAGGATCGGCACGTTGAAGGCGTCGCAGAACCGGACGAACCGCGAGGCCTTCTCGCTGGCATCGATGTCGAGCGTTCCGGCGATGACCTTGGGTTGGTTCGCGACCACGCCGACCGTGCGGCCGTCCATGCGCGCGAGCCCGATCACGATGTTCATCGCCCAGAACGGGAAGATCTCCAGGAACTCGCCGTCGTCGACGACCCGGCGGATGACTTCGTGCATGTCGTAGGGCTCTTGCGCGCGGTCCGGGATCAGGTGCGTCAGGCCGTCGTCCGCGCGCGCGGGGTCGTCCGTGGTTGCGTAGGCGGGTGGGTCCTCCAGGTTGTTCGACGGCAGGAACGAGAGCAGGTAGCGCACGCGCTGCAACGTGTCCTCGTCATCCTCGCCGACGAACGCGGCCACGCCGGACTTGCCCGCGTGCGTCATGGCGCCGCCGAGCTCCTCGAACGTGACCTCCTCGCCCGTGACCGTCTTGATCACGTCGGGCCCGGTGATGAACATGTGCGAGGTCTCTTTGACCATGAACGTGAAGTCGGTGATGGCCGGGGAGTAGACGGCGCCGCCGGCGCACGGACCCATGATCACGCTGATCTGCGGGATGACGCCGCTGGCCCGCACGTTGCGCTCGAAGATGTAGCCGTAGCCGGCGAGCGATGCGGCGCCCTCCTGGATCCGCGCGCCTCCCGAATCGTTGATCGCGATGAAGGGCGCGCCGGTCTGCATCGCCAGGTCCATGACCTTGCATACCTTCTGCGCGTGGACCTCGCCCATGGACCCGCCGAACACCCCGAAGTCCTGCGAGGCCACGAACGCCTTGCGCCCGTCGATCGTGCCGTAGCCGGTGATCACGCCGTCGCCCGGCGGCCGTCGCTTGTCCATGCCGAACTCATGCGCGCGATGGATCGCGAAGGGATCCGTCTCGACGAACGATCCTCGATCGATCAGGATGTCGAGCCGCTCGCGCGCCGTCAGCTTGCCGCGGTCGTGTTGCTTCTGCGTGGCGTCGCGCCCGCCGGGGGACTGGGCGGCCTTCCGGCGCCGCCGAAGCTCGTGGATCCGGTCCTCGATCGTGCGGTCCGGCTGCGAGCCGGTCCCCTTCTCGGTCTTGGCCATGGGCCCGAGTCTAGTCGCGGCCCCAGCCAGGGGGTGCGCCGGCCGTCCGAGCGTGCTCAGCAGCCCGTGATCGGCCAGCCGGCCTTGCGCCAACCGCCAGCGCCGTGGACCATGCGGATCGTCACGACGGCATTCGTCCGCCCCGAAACCGCCTTGTCGGGGAGCTTCCACCTCTTCTTGGTCCACGTGACGTAGCGGTCTTCCCAGTGGTCGGCGGCGTGCTGGTAGAGGCCTAGGTAGTCGCCGGTCAGCGACGAGGCGTCCGGGATCAGCCCGCTCTCTCGCTTGGCGATGCAGATCGCCCGGGTCTTGCCGCCGGGCACCGGTCCGAACGAGCGGACCGCGCACCCGATGTGCCGCTTGGAGAAGTGCCGCACGGTCTCGTCGGTCCAGCGATGGAGGTCGCACGGCCCGGAGAGGTGTTGGGCACGCGTCGAGCCCGCCGAGGGGATCAGCAAGGCCGCAGCCAAGAGCAGCGCCGGCACGCGCCGGAGCGCGCGGGAACCGTCACGCATGCCCAAGAACGATAGCAGCGGGGCGGGACCGCAGCTCCATGGGTTGCACGGGAGCGCCACGCGGTCACGCCGGATCAGACGTCCACGCGCCCGCCGGCGCGCCAGTAGATGCCGTGATCGCGAGCGAGGAACCCCTCGTCCACCAGGTAACGGCGGATCGCGGCGTAGTCGTTGAAGAAGACGCCGACCACGACGTTCACCTCCTTCTCGGCGTAGCGCCACCCGGGCTCGAACTCGATCGCGATCCGCTCGAGCACGATCAACCGCTTCGAGCGTTTGGTGGGGATCTCGGTCAGCCTCCCGTTGCGGAAGAACGCCCTGAGGACCGCCTCCTCGTCCTCGTTGGCGGCCCCCAGCGCCATCCCGGCCTCCCGCGGGGGACCGACCTGTTCGGCCGCCCACCGGAGGGTCTCGGCGTCCAACCGGTACTTCCGCGCTTCGGTGACGCGGGCGACGCCGGTGGCGGTCAGGCGGTTCAGGTGGGAGCGGACCCGCTTGATCGGCAGGTCGAGCGCCGCGGCCAGGCCCGACGCCGACGCGTCCCCGCGCGCCAGCAGCCCGGCGATGGCCAGCCGCTCGGGGTCGGCGAGGGCGCGGAGGATGTCGTCGGGCGTTTCGGGCATGAGGTCGCTCCGGGAAGGGGCCGCTCCCAGGGTGGCACGTCGCGGGCACGGATGACCGCGACGCTCCCGTCCGGAACGTGGTTGTATCCCGCACCATGGTGAGGACCTCGAGGACGACCGTGGCGTTCCGGCCCCAGGACCTCTTGCGCCAGGTGATGATCACCGACGTCGCGATCTCGCCCGACGGGCAGAAGGTCGTCTACGCCCGCCGCACCATCGAGGGGAACACCTACCGCACCAGGTTGTGGCGGGTGCCGTACGCGGGCGGTCGTGCGGAACGGCTCACCACCGCCGACGCCAACGACGGGAGCCCGGCCATCTCGCCGGACGGGCGCACTCTGCTCTTCGTGTCGGATCGCTCGAGCGAGGGTACGAAGGACCACCCGGCGCAGCTCTGGACGATGCCGCTCGGCGGCGGCGAGCCCGCTCGGCTGACCGACCTGGCGAAGGGGGCCGGACCCGGCCGCTGGTCACCTGACGGCCGCCGCATCGCGTTCCTCGCGCCATCGGGCGAGGACCGCTTCATCGTTGGCGAGCACGAGGATCCGATCGCGCGCCGCATCATCGAGTACACCTGGCGCCTGGACGGCGTCGGGGTCCGCGACCAGCACACGAGCGCGTGGGTCGTCGCCGCGCGCGGCGGACGTGCGAGGCGGATGACCGACCCGTCGTACGAGGTCTCCCAAGTCGCCTGGTCGCCCGACGGCGAACGCGTGGGATTCCTGGCCGACCGGCGCACCCCGATCACGACGATCGAAGAGCCGCAGGCCTGGTGGGTCCGTGCCGCGGAGCCCTCGCCACCGCGCTCGCTCGCGTCTCTGCCTGGGGAGATCGGAGCGATCGCGTGGGGTCCGGACGGCGCGCTCGTCGTGATCGGTAGCGACGAGCCCGACCAGACGTGGGCGGCGTCGACCGAGCTGCGAGCGTTCGCCGTCGAACGAGGGAGAGCGCGCCGGCTCGCGCCCGACCTGGATCGGCCGCTCGCGCAGACCTCGTACGGCGACCTGCTCGCCGGCGCTCCCGACGTCGTGCCGCCCGTGTGGCTCGACGATCGGAGCGTGTGCGCGCTGGTCAGCGACCGCGGGCGGATCCACCCATGGCGGATCGGGCTCGACGGCTCCGCCGAACGCCTGGCCGCCGGCGACATGGTGGCCACCGGACTGGCGGCCTCGGCCGGGCGTGTGGTCGTGGTGGTGAACGAGGGCGCCAACGCCGGGGAGGTGTTCGCCGCCGAGGACGGCCGCCTGCGACGGCTCACGAGGAACGGGAGCCGCTGGTGGGGCCCGTTCCGGCGCGAGCCACGGAACGTCACCCTCACCCACCCCGACGGACACGACGTCGAGGTTTGGGCGCTTCCGGCGCGCGGCCGGCGCCGCGCTCCCGCGGTGCTCGACATCCACGGCGGCCCGAACGCGTCGTTCCCGCCCACCCCGTGGACGGAGATGGTCGCTCTGGCCGACGCCGGGATCTCGGTCGTGTACGCCAACCCGCGCGGGTCCGCGTCGTACGGACGCAGCTACACCTCGGCGACCGAAGGCGGTTGGGGCCGCATCGACGCCTCGGACCAGTTCCTGGCCGTGGACTGGGCGGTCGCCGAGGGCATCGCGGATCCCGAGCGGCTCGGCGTGATGGGGCTTTCCTACGGCGGGTTCATGACGAACTGGCTGCTCGGGCGGCATCCGGGGCGGTTCAAGGCCGGGGTCAGCGAGAACCCGGTCACCGACCTCCTGGGGATGTTCGGATCGTCCGACGTCGGGACGATGATCCGCGCCTCCCGCGCGATCGGCGGCGGCGGGGTGCCATGGGACGGGCTCGACGACATGATCGCGGGCTCTCCGTTCACGGAGCTCCACCGCAACGAGGCGCCGCTGCTGTTGCTCGTCTGCGAGGAGGACCGCCGCTGTCCGCCGGAACAGAGCGAACTCATCTTCGCGATGCTGAAGCACCTCGGGCGGGCCGTCGAGATGGTGCGCTACCCGGCTGAATCGCACGTGATGTTCATCATCGGGCGCCCCGACCGGCGGGTGGACCGCCTGGAGCGCATCGTGGGCTGGTTCCGACACCACCTTTGAGCCCGCGTGCTCCCAGCCCTGTCGGTGGGGCCGCGTAGCATGCGGACATGGAGTTGACCGGGCCGC
>Ga0214473_10007663_pt1 | contig 12787 bp, 14 predicted proteins | sample RVTome_7_FD_203509 | JGI IMG/M metagenome (GOLD analysis project Ga0214473, IMG submission 203509) | Soil microbial communities from uranium-contaminated site in the Upper Colorado River Basin, Wyoming, United States - RVT98D197 | ecosystem: Environmental > Terrestrial > Soil > Contaminated >... | reverse complement strand
ATTTTTTTGACCTCAGCAACGGGCGCGGCGTTCTCGTGGAGACCTTTCGCGATCTGCCCGAGGACATGCGCTTCCTGGTCATTGCCTTCAGCAGCGATTGGCTCTACCCGCCGTACCAGTCGAAAGAGATCGTCAGGGCGTTGAAGGGCAACGGTTTAGACTGCTCCTACCTGGAGATGAGATCCTCGTTCGGGCACGACGCCTTCTTGCTGGAAAACAAGGACTTGACGCGGGTGGTGTGGCACTTCATGGAGTCGACCGCGCGACAGCAAGGGATGCGCTTTGGCTAGGGTGGAGGCAAGGGCTGAAGAGGGAGTGCGCTGGGACCACCTGTTCATTGTGGATATGGTGCCGCACGGAGCGCGTGTGCTCGACCTCGGCTGCGGGCGGGGGACGCTGCTCAAGATGCTCAAGGAGCGCAAGGGAGTGAGGGGCACCGGCATCGAGATCGTCGAGGAGAAGGTGTATGAGGCGGTCACCAAGGGAGTCACCGTTTATCACGGCGACTTCAACGAAGGCTTGTCCTACTACCCCGACAACAGCTTCGACTACGTGGTGCTCAGCCAGACCCTGCAAGAGGCGCACGAGACCGTGGCGGTCCTGAGGGAAGCCCTTAGGGTGGGGAGGTATGTCATTGCCAGCTTCCCGAATTTCGGGCACTGGAAGGCGCGCCTGCAATTGCTCGCTACCGGTCGGGCCCCTGTCACCGGATCGTTGCCCTATCAGTGGTACGACACGCCCAACGTGCATTCGTTGACCATCAAGGACTTCAGCGAGTTCGCGCGCGAGCAGGGCATCGAAATCGTGCGCCGCTTCTACGTGGGCGAGAGAGGCCGGTTGCGGTTTTGGCCGAACCTACGAGCGGCCTACGGGGTGTTCGTGCTCGAGAGGGTAGCTCCCTCGGCGGAGAGCGGTACGGTAGAATGAGCACTCGTCGGGGCCCATAGCTCAGTTGGTTAGAGCTGCCGACTCATAATCGGCCGGTCGCAGGTTCGAGTCCTGCTGGGCCCACTAAAACATCCCTGTAAATGGCGCTATTCGTGAGGCGCCGCGGCACGTGTGATCCGGCCTAGTGTAGCCTCTTGTGTAGCCAACTGTGCCGGGTGTAGCCATTCCGCTATCCCTTGGCCCCGAGAAGAGCCTGCATGGCGCCGGCCGCTTCCCGGTCCGCTTCCGGTAGAAGGTGCGTGTACAGGTTCGCGGTTATCGCAATCTGCGAGTGCCCGAGTATCTCCATGACGAGCCGAAGGCTACAACCCTTGGCGAAGAGCAGGGATGCGCAGGAGTGGCGCAGATCGTGGAAGCGGACGTGCCGCAGCTCCGCCCGCGTTAGGAACTGGCAGAACTCTTTGTATCCGAAGTCCGGCGACATGGGGCGCCCGGTCTCCATGATGAAGACTTGCCCACTGTCCCGCCACTTCGGCCCACGAACGGGGTCATGTCATCAAGTAGGGCAGTTATCCCCCCGATTCGGATATTTGGGTACATATCTTGCCAACATCGGTTCGCACCTCTCTGATGTCCAAGCCGGACCCCTAAACTAGGGGAGACCTACCCCGACCGCCTGAAAGCTCCTTAGTAGGCTTCTGTTGAAATCTAGGGGGCTGGAAACCCCGACCAGTCGATAGCATCCGCCCCCGGTCCCCACTGCCACGTCTCAGGATCTCCTTCATGGTGCTCGGGGTAGGCGAAGAAGATGCCGGTCATGCCGCCCGTGGCGCGGTACTCCGCGAGGTACTTAACCCTGGTGGGATCGTGCCCTTCCGGGATTGCTTCGCCGTCAGTATCCAAGAGGGCTATGGTCCGCCAGTTGTGCATAGTTGCGCTCATCGTGACCTTCTTTCGGTGCCGGGAGTGCCGCGGTAGAAGTACCCACTAGCCGAAGATCTCATCCGCCCCCAGGATACCTTCACGGATCCCGGGGGCTCTCGTGCGTTCTGGACTACAACCAAAATCCTATAGCCCTTGCTCAGAGAAGAACTTGCGCCCCCTGCATCTGTGACGATATCGTCCCAGCTACACAACAAAGGGAGGTTCACATGAGCTGGCCGTTGATCCTGTTGGCGCTCATCATCGTAATTGTAGTGTTCGGCCTCGGATTCGTGGTCAAGTCGCTCTTCTGGGTTGCGTTGGTCCTGTTCATCATGTGGATCATATACTTGATCATTGGTCGCCTTCGCAGACGGTAACGCCCACGCCTGAAACGCGAGCCTCGATCGGGAGCTGCCGAGCTCGGCCGGCGAGGGCTCGTCGCCATCCAACCACGACCTCTGCTATACAGAAGGTGCACACAAAAGGGAGAATGACGGACGCCCCAAGGGATGCTATAAGTGTTAGGAAGATTGTTATTAGTACCAGGGGAATTGTCACATGGCGTCTGACAAGATTACTTTCACTCACGGGGGTAAACTCTACGTACTGACTAACGGGCAGGTGGTCCAGGCGGTCCTTGGTGTTTCCCCGGAACCGATACGTGCTCACTGGGTGGATATCGGTGGCGTACGGTATCCGGTCAAGCAAGCGTTCGCCAAGGCGACGAAGTTCGATCGTTTAGATTTCGCCACGAACCAGGCGCGCAATCACTTAAGACGGCTCGGATTTGTTGTGGGTAGGATTGATGACCAAACCATGGATTGGAACAGTCTGGTCGATGAGGCCGGGAAGCCTAGAAGCTGACGCAGGGTGACAGTTCAGGACTGCAACCAAAGTCGTATGGTTGTCCGCGGATCGCGGGGAGTAGGATGAGCGCGAGCCCCCTTCGCTAGCTGCCAAGCTCGGCCGCTGGGGGCTCTGCTTTCTTGGAGCCGTGGTGCTAATCTGGAAGCGGCCCGCAGCCGCGGCCGTATTTTGACAGCCAAGTTGACAGCCAAAGTGGCGGAAACCGACGGACTTTGTCGGACGGGGCGAACCGCAAAAGCCTGCAAAACGAACTGTAGTAGACGATGCGGACGGCCTTTCCGGGACTCATAATCAGCCGGTCGCAGGTTCGAGTCCTGCTGGGCCCACTCGAGGCCCCACGCGTCGGGGAGCACGCTATCCCCCAGAAGGGGGCAAGTCCGAAAGGAGAGAGACCATGGTGGATGACCTCACCGCCGATAAGTTGGCGATCCGGGAGACGGTTGACAACTGGGTTGTCTGGCGAGACGCGGGAGACTGGAAGCGTTTCGCCACCGTGTGGCACCCGGATGGTTGGATGACGGCCACCTGGTTTCAGGGCCCGGCGGAGGAGTTCATCAAGGTCAGCAGTAAGGCCTTTGCTGAGGGCTCCAATATCCTCCACCAACTGGGTGGATGGTCGTGTGAGATCGTGGGCGTACGAGCCATCTCCCAGGCCAAGATGACCATCCATCAACGCGCCCCGGTGGAAGGGGTTCTGGTCGACGTGGTGTGCTGGGGTCGCTTCTACGACTTCTTCGAGAAGCGGGACGGTCGTTGGGCGATCGTACGGCGACAGCCGATCTACGAGAAAGACCGTCTCGACCCGGTGGACCCGGCCGCCGCTCTCAAACTGGAGGCAGGATTGCTCGGCAGCTTCCCGGAGGGTTATCGGCATCTGGCCTACCTGCAGGCGAAGATTGGCTTCAAGGTAAAGACCAATCTACCCGGGCTACGCGGACCGGCGCTGGATAAGCTCTACGCAGAAGGCGCAGCTTGGCTGGCGGGTGCGGCCCTACCCGGAGAACCGCTCTGAGGTACGGATGATGCTGGTAGGCGATCTGGAAGCAGTCCTGGAGAAACTGGCGCCAAAGGCATTGGGCGAGCCAGGCGACAACTGCGGCCTGCTGGTAGGAGATCAGCGGGCTCAGGTGCGCCGGATCCTGCTCGCGCTCGAACTGACCGAGCCGGTGCTTGGCGAAGCTATCGCCGGTGGCTATGACACCATTCTGACCCATCATCCTTTGCTGTTCTCGCCGCTGCGGTCGTTGATAGACTCCCGGCCCCGGGAACGGCTGGCGCGGCGTCTCATCGCGGGACAGGTCAGCCTCCTCGCGTGTCACACCAACCTTGACGCAGCGCCGGGCGGCTTGGCCGACATTGCCGGTAGTGCGCTGGATCTGCGGGGCATGTCCCCTTTGCGGCGTGCGTCGACCGGCTGGCACAAGATGGTGGGTTTCGTTCCGGCGGAGGCTGTGGATAGAGTGGCGAAAGCCGTCTTTGCCGCTGGAGCAGGGACCATCGGGGAGTATCGGGAGTGTGCGTTCGCCGCCGAGGGGCGCGGATGGTTCACGCCGGGGCCGGATGCCCACCCTGTTGTCGGGCATGCCACGCAGCCTGAACGCACACCCGAGATCCGCTGGGAGACGGTCGTCCCTCGGGCCCGGTTGTCGGCGGCCGTGACGGCGTACATTGGCGTGCATCCCTATGAAGAACCTGCGTTCGACATATATCCGGTCGAGGACGTTATGCCTCATGCCGGTCTCGGCAGAGTAGGCGCGTTGGCTGAGCCGCTCAGCGTCTCGGCTCTCGCGGCACGAGTTGGGGAGACTTTCGGCCTGGGTCCGGTGAGCTGGAGCGGTGACGGTCGAAGAGTGGTCGGGCGGGTGGGTGTCGTCCCCGGTAGCGGACGGAGCCTGATCGACCAGGCGGCCGGTGCGTGCGAGGTATTCGTCACCGGAGATCTGAGCTACCACGACGCGGAGCGCGCCGGGGAATCGGGGCTGTCGTTGATTGCGGTCCCTCATGGCGACTTCGAGTGGTGGGCGTTTCGGCGTTGGAGCGAGACCCTCGGTCGCGAACTGGGCGAAAGCGAGGTCACCTTCGAGCTATCGAAAGAGTGGCGCTCTCCCTGGGAGGGAGGGGCGCAGGTCGCGGCATCGCACACGGATGCGGAGAGCCCACGGGGCGATGGCTCGAGTGTGCGACTGTGGATCGACGGTGGCTCCCGGGGCAACCCGGGCCCCAGCGCAATCGGCGTAGTTCTTGAGGACGCAGGGGGAGCGCTTCTTGACACCGTGAGTCGGGTGATCGGGGTGGCCACGAATAACGTGGCCGAATACCGCGCGCTCTTGACGGGATTGGAAATTGCTGAGCGGGCGGGCGCCCGTGAGGTCGAAGTGCTGTCGGACTCTGAACTCTTGGTGAAACAGATGCGCGGTCAATACCGGGTCAAGAACGAAGGCTTGAAACCACTGCACGAGGAGGCGGCGCACCGCGCGAAGACTTTCGCCCGCTTCTCCATCCGCCATGTGTCCCGAGAACAGAACGGTCACGCCGATAGCCTCGTGAACCGCGCGCTGGACGAAGAGCTCAGCCCGTAACCCGGCGATAGATCGCTCCATGTGGTCGCGAGCTGGGACCGGCGAGGCGTTCGCGGTGCCGGCCGCTGGGTTTGCATCATGGTGGGGGCTGGTCTATAATCCACCACCAGCCGCAAGGCACCGGGCGGATGTAGCTCAGTTGGCTAGAGCGTCTGCTTGCCATGCAGAAGGTCGAGGGTTCGAATCCCTTCATCCGCTCCATGCTCCTGCCCCATCGAGGCGACGTGGCCGAGTGGCTTAGGCACGGGTCTGCAAAACCCGCTACACCGGTTCGACTCCGGTCGTCGCCTTCTCATGAAAGACCTGCAAAAGCCTGACAATCGTCGGACCATAGGTCGCGTAGCACCGTTGCCGTTCCTGCCGCAGTCCAGCGCGCGTGTGTGGCTGCGAGCGACGGTTTTGGTGGCGGCGGTCGCACTGATCCTGTTCCTGATTTGGTCTGGATCGGACGCTCAAGCCCAGACATTTCGCGATGTGCAGCCGAGCGACTGGTATTACGGCCCGGTAGAGGTGCTGGCAGGAATGGGCACCGTCCGCGGCGATCCTGGGGGGACCTTCAGACCGTATGCGCCCGAAACGAGGGCTGAGTTCGCTTCCGCGATAGCGGCGCTGCTGCACCTGACGCCCACGTACAACGCCGTGTTCTCCGACGTGTTCGTGGGGGATTCGTTCGCGGGAGCAGTGGGGGCGCTGTATGAGGCGGGGATCGTGCAAGGGAGCGCCGGCGGGGTGTTTGAGCCGGACGCCGAGCTCTCGCGCCAGCAGGCGGCCACCCTCGTCATGCGTGCCTACGCCTACCGGCTGGGCAGTGATCTGGAAGTTAGCGCGGAGCTCTTGACGGGTGAGGAGGAGGTCGCTCTTTGGCTGCAGGGTTTCAAGGATCGCGCGGCGATAGCCCCGGCTCATCGTGCCTCAGTGGCTAACGTATACCACCTGGGAGTGGTGTCGGGTTTTGACGACGGCCGTTTCTATCCTTTTCTCAACCTTACGCGCGCCCAAGCTGCCGGAGTGCTGTACGCTGCGCTGGTCGTAGCTCCCCCGGTGCGTTACGAACCTGCGCAGCTTGTTCCGGGCGAGGCTGGATACCCCACAGCGCGGGAGGGAAGCCGGGGGCCATTGGTAGCCTGGATGGAGCGTAAGCTCGGGGCGATCTCCTACCAACCCGGGGCTGTCGACGGTATGTTCGACGCGCGCACCGCTGAAGCGGTGATGGCCTTTCAGAAGGTGGAAGGGCTCGATCGGACCGGAACCGCGGGCGACGCGGTCTGGTCGCGCGTGGTTTCGGCTGGGCGGCCGACCGCGCGCAACGCCGTGTCGGGAACTAGGGTGGAAGTTGACCTGACGAAGCAAGCGCTGCTGCTGGTCGCCGACGGTGTGGTCGAGATGACCGTACCCATTGCCAGCGGTCGCCAGGGCTGGCGCACGCCGACGGGCACCTTCTCGGTGGAACGGAAGTTACCGTATTGGCGCCGAAGCGCCTTAGGCCTGTTGTACAAACCGGTGTACTTCCGTGGAGGCTATGCTATCCACGGTTCGTATTCGGTGCCGCCCTATCCGGCAAGCCACGGATGCGTGCGGGTCTCCGTGTTCACGATGGACATCTTGTACCCGCTCTTGCCGCTTGGGGCGAGGGTGGATGTGTATTACTGAGGTGGAACGGTCTTGCCAGCTGCGAGAGGCGGCTGTATTATCACGGCCCTGATGGGCGCTTAGCTCAGGGGGAGAGCGCTTCCTTGACGCGGAAGAGGCCGTAGGTTCAAATCCTACAGCGCCCACTCGTTCGTTGCCGGCTCGCCACACCTTTATTGCGAGGGTCCATGAAGGTAGTGCTTCCCGATGGATCAGATATGGTCGTTGCCGAAGGGGCGACGGCGGGGGACGTGGCTGAGGGTATTGGCCCGCGTTTGGCTAAGGCAGCGGTGGCGGCAAAGATTGAGGGGCAGATCGTCGATCTTGGTACTCGCCTGAGAGACAGAGACAAGGTGGCCATCATCACCGCCTCTTCGCCCGAGGGTCTCGATGTTATCCGTCACTCAGCCGCCCACGTACTGGCCGAGGCCGCGCTGCAGTTGTTCCCGGGGACCAAAGTGGCCATCGGCCCGGCGATCAAGGACGGTTTCTACTACGATTTCGAGTTTCCGCAAGCGGTGGGAGAGGACGACCTTCCTCGATTGACCCAGGAGATGCGGCGCCTGCTCGCGGCTGGTGCGCCCTTCGAGCGGCGGGAGGTGAGCAAGGCGGGAGCCCTGGCGCTCTTTGCGGACGAACCCTATAAAGTGGAACTCATCCGCGACCTTCCCGAGGACGCCACCATCAGCGTATATCGGCAGGGGGCGTTCCTCGACCTGTGCCGGGGACCACATGTCCCCGATAGTGGGCGCATCGGGGCTACGGCTCTGCTGTCGGTGGCGGGCGCCTACTGGCGGGGTAAGAGCGATAACACCATGCTCACCCGTATCTATGGTACGGCGTTTCCCAGCAAAAAAGAGTTGGACGAGTACCTGGAACGTCTGGAGATGGCGCGACAGCGGGACCATCGTCGGCTGGGGCGGGAGCTGGGCCTGTTCAGCTTCCACGAGGAGGGTCCGGGCTTCCCGTTCTTCCATCCCAAGGGGATGCGGGTCATCAACGCCCTGCTTGACTACTGGCGGCGGGAGCACGTGGCTGCGGGCTACGAAGAGACGAAGACCCCCATCATGCTGGAGCGGAGCTTGTGGGAACGCTCGGGCCACTGGGAGAACTACAAGGACAACATGTATTTCACCCGTATCGACGACATCGATTTCGCGGTGAAGCCCATGAACTGCCCCGGGGGCACGCTGATCTACAAGAGCGACCAGCATTCGTATCGTGATCTCCCCTTGCGCATGGCCGAGCTGGGGCTGGTCCACCGGCACGAGATGTCGGGAGTGCTTCACGGGCTGTTCCGGGTGCGGCTTTTCACCCAGGATGACGCGCATATCTACTGCCTGCCCGAGCAGGTGGAAGACGAAGTGCTGGCGGTCATCGAGCTGGTCCGGCGCATGTATAAGACCTTCGGTTTCGACCGGGTGCACGTGGAGCTCTCTACTCGTCCGGAGAAGTCGATCGGCAGCGACGCCATGTGGGAGGCCGCCGAGCGCGCTCTGGCCGCCGCCTTGGAACGGGCCGAGTTGCCCTACTCCCTCAATCCGGGAGACGGCGCCTTCTACGGTCCCAAGATCGACTTTCACATCGAGGACGTTATGGGGCGCACCTGGCAGTGCGCAACCTGTCAGGTCGACTTCGCCATGCCTGAGCGCCTCGACCTCGACTACGTGGGCGAGGACAATCAGCGTCACCGTCCGGTGATGATCCACCGCACCGTCCTGGGCAGCGTCGAGCGCTTCCTGGCAATCTTGTTGGAGCACTATGGTGGAGCTCTGCCTGCGTGGTTGGCGCCGGTGCAGGCGGTCGTCGTGCCTGTCGCCGACCGCCACGCTACGTATGCAGGAGAAGTCAGGGCCGCGCTGCGAGCCGTCGAGCTGCGGGTCGAGGTCGACCTGCGCCCCGAATCGGTGTCCAAAAAGATCCGCGACGGCGAGGTTCAGAAGGTGCCGTTCATGCTGGTGGTGGGCGACCGCGAAGTGGAGCAGCGCTCCGCGACGCTGCGCACCCGAGGTAGCAAGGACACCCAGCCGCTCGCGCTGGCTGAGGCGGTCTCCGTCCTCGCGGAAAAATGCAGCCTGCCGGCAAGCGGCTACACGTCTACGCCGGCGTCCACCTGAGTGAAGGCGACATAGGCCGGACTTCGTTCTTGAGCGCGAAGGGCCGTTGGGCTATACTCTGGCATTGTATAAAGAGGAAGCCACCCTTCCCACCCCGTGCCTCAGTGGCGCCGGGGTCAAGCCATAGTAGTTCGCAGTCCGGCATCGAGCCGGGCAGCGGCATGGGAAGCGGTGGTAGCACCGCTTTTTTGCGTGATAAAGATGGTCTCTAACCGGTAGCACCGGGGGAGGTGCAGGGCAACATAGCCGATATCGTTCGCATCAACGAGAAGATCCGCGCAGACGCAGTCCGGCTTATCGGGCCGGACGGGGAGCAAGTGGGGATCGTGGGAGTGCCCGAAGCGTTGATTTACGCCGACAGATTGAACCTCGACTTGGTCGAGGTGGCGCCCATGGCGAGCCCGCCGGTCTGCAAGGTGATGGATTACGGTAAGTATAGGTACGAGCAGGAACAGAAGGCCAAGGAAGCGCGCAAGCGGCAGACGACCATCAGCATCAAAGAAATCAAGCTGAGGCCGAAGATCGACGACCACGATTTTGACACCAAGAGAGGTCACGTGGAGCGCTTTCTCAAAAAGGGAGACAAGGTCAAGCTCACCATCATGTTCCGCGGCAGGGAGTTGGTCCACCCCCACCTGGGGGAACGGCTGCTCCGGCGTATGGCCGACGATTTGGCGGAGATCGGCGAAGTGGAGTCCGAGCCCAATCTCGATGGCAGGAACATGGTCATGATGCTCACACCGAAGCGGAGCTAGCCGGGGGGCGGCGAAATCGCATCTCCCTCTAGGCTCGATGCCGGCAATATGGTCCGGCACTTGAAGTTCGCTCGCGCGCGGATGAAGGGAACAACATGTCGAAGAACAAGACTCATAAGGGAACGAAGAAACGTATCAAGGTGAGCGCCACCGGCAAACTGATCAGGCGACGCGCCTTCGGCAGCCATCTACTCACGAAGAAGTCGGCCAATCGCAAACGTAGGCTGCGCAAGTCGCTTCAGATCAGCGGCCAAGACACCAACCGGCTCCGTTCGCTTCTGGGCCGCTAGGAGGACAGAGCTATGCCCAGAGTCAAGAGAAGCATCAACGCGCACAAGAAGCGTCGCAAGACGCTCGACGAGGCCAAAGGGTATTGGGGGCTAAAGAAGTCCTCCTACCGCAGGGCCAAAGAACAGCTCATCAAGTCGGGTACGTATGCCTATCGTGATCGTCGGGTGCGCAAACGGGAGTTTCGGCGCCTGTGGATCACGCGCATCAATGCTGGTGCCAGGGAGAACGGTCTGAGCTACAACCAGCTCATCCACGGTCTCAAAGAGGCTCAGATCGAGGTCGATCGCAAGATCCTCGCCGATCTGGCGGTCCGCGAGCCCGAAGTGTTCGCTCAGATGGCGGCGCGGGCCAAAGAGGCCCTGGCGGCGAGCTAGGTCTCGTCTCCGCTGCCGTCGGGCGGAGAACACACCTGTGATCCGCGACATCGCCGGCCGGCAGAATCACAGCGTCAAACTGGCGCGCAAGCTGCAGAAGAAGAAGCACCGCCGCGAGCGGGGCTTGCTCGTGGGGGAAGGGATGGACCTGCTGCGCGCCGCCGTCGAGGCAGGGGCGGACGTGCGGGACGTTCTGGTGCGGCGCGAGTTGGTGTGCGATCTACCTGCGCTCCTCCTGGAACGGGCCGCTTCGAGCGAACACGCTGGGCCAACCGGGGTGGACATCGGAGTGTGTGACGAGGAGACCCTCGGCTACGCCAGCTGTCTGGGTGGCTCTCCCGACGTGATCTTCATGTGTCCCGAGCCGGTCTGGAGCCTGGGCGACCTCGACCTGGGGGAGCGAGTTACCGTCGTACTAGCTGGGGTGGGGGACCCGGGGAACGTCGGGACCTTGGTGCGCAGTGGTGCGGTGTTCGGGGTCGGAGGCGTCGTCTGTTCTCCCGGAACTGCCGACCCGTACGGTCCGAAGGCGATGCGCGGGGGAATGGGGGCCCAATTCGTGATCCCCGTCGTAACTGAGGTGACGGCGGCCGACCTGAGGGCGAGAATCGACCGGGTCGCGGACGGCGGGGGGCGGAGGCCTCAGGTCTTAGTCGCCGACCCTCACGGAGGACAGGATGTGCGGACACTGCGTCTGGACGGGGGCGCTCTCCTCATCCTGGGAGCGGAGCGGACCGGGCCTGGTGACGAGTGGGGGTCTGGACGGCAGGTGACCATCCCCCAAAGCCGTTTCGACTCCCTCAATGTGGCAATGGCGGGCACTGTACTGCTCTACGAGCTCAGCCGAGAGCCCGTTGGCAAATAGCAGCACGGTCCGTTAGGATTGACTGCTCGGAAGGAGGAGCCATCGCGGGGAATGACCCCATTCTTGAGCAGATCTCAAGGGATGATCTGAAGAGCATCTACACCGAGGGTCTACGGGCGGTCGCGACGGCGGACGACCTTGGCTCCCTAGAGTCGGCGCGCGTGCGCTTCCTCGGTCGCAAGGCCGATCTGGTGCTCCTCCTTCGCACGATTCCGGAACTGCCGGTCGAAGAGCGTCCCGAGGTAGGAAAGGTGGGCAACCTTATCCGCCGGGAATTGGAGGCTGCGGTCGAAGTCCGCCGGGTCCATCTGGAAGCCCAGGAGTTGGTGCATGGGCTCGAGAGAGAGCGCATCGACATAAGCCTGCCCGGATGGCGGCTGCCTTTGGGGCACCTTCATCTGGTTACCCAGACCCAGCGTGAGATCGAGGACATTTTTGCTGGGATGGGATATGAGATCGCCGATGGCCCTGAAGTGGAGACCGAGTACTACAATTTCGAAGCCCTCAATACTCCGGCCGATCATCCCGCTCGGTCCCTCCACGATACGTTCTTCGTCAGCGAGCACGTGGTCCTGCGCACCCACACCTCGCCTGTGCAGGTGCGGACGATGGAGAAGCAGCGCCCTCCTGTCCGTATCATCGTCCCCGGTAGGGCCTATCGCCGTGACTCGGATGCCACACACACGCCTATGTTCCACCAGGTAGAGGGACTGGTGGTCGACGAACACGTCACGCTCGCCGATCTCAAGGGAACTCTGGAGACGTTCGCGCGGGCCATGTTCGGGGCCGATCGGCGCGTCCGTCTGCGCCCCCATTTCTTCCCCTTCACCGAGCCCTCAGTGGAGGTGGACGTGTCCTGCATGATGTGCGATGGGGCGGGGTGCCGCCTCTGCAAAAAGAGTGGCTGGCTCGAGATCCTGGGGGCTGGGATGGTCGATCCGGACGTGTTCGGTTTTGTCGATTACGACCCCGAGGTCTATTCCGGCTTCGCCTTCGGCATGGGAATAGAGCGGATTGCCATGCTCAAACACGGGGTGAACGACCTACGCCTCTTCTTTGAGAACGACCTGCGCTTTCTGCGCCAGTTCTGACCGGAGACGTTATGAAAGCCGCGTTGTCCTGGCTACGAGAGTATGTGACCGTCGAGATGACGGTGGAGGAGCTGTCGTCCCGGCTCGCCCTCACCGGCACCGAGGTCGAGCGGGTGACGGAGGTGGGGGTGCCGGGGGACGAGGAGAACCTCGAGCTTTTCCTGGTAGGGAAGATGCTGGACTGCCGGCGCCATCCTGACGCCGACAAGCTCTCTGTCTGCACCGTGGACGTGGGCGAGGGGGAGCCTCGCACCATCGTGTGCGGTGCTCCTAACGTGGCAGCGGGCCAGACCGTCGCCGTAGTCCTTCCCGGAGGCGTGATGCCCGACGGCACTCGCATTAGAGACGCCAAGCTGCGGGGGGTATCGTCGGCCGGGATGATCTTGTCGGAGGCTGAGTTGGGGCTT
>Ga0214473_10007662_pt1 | contig 12787 bp, 11 predicted proteins | sample RVTome_7_FD_203509 | JGI IMG/M metagenome (GOLD analysis project Ga0214473, IMG submission 203509) | Soil microbial communities from uranium-contaminated site in the Upper Colorado River Basin, Wyoming, United States - RVT98D197 | ecosystem: Environmental > Terrestrial > Soil > Contaminated >... | reverse complement strand
CAGCAAGGTGGCCCGTGATTCGCTCAAGAAAGCAGGAGCCGTTGTCGATGAGAGAACCAGCGTCGTCAAGTTCCCAACGGACTTGACAAAGTCATTGATATCCAAAGCAGCACAAGGAATTGTCCTAGCGGGTCGCGAAAAGGAATACGACCTTCCCCTTGACGGCCAGCACTGCTACTACACGACTGATGGATGCGGGATCAGCGTTTGGGATCAGAAGACTCGCACCAGGAGACTCTCGGTCCTGCAGGACATAACAAACTCGGCAATAATCAGCGACTGGCTGCCGTACCTCAGCATCTATGAGCCGATGGTTGTTCCCTCAGACATCCCTCAGAAGATACATGTCATCGTTGGGATGAAGGAATCACTCAACATCACGAGGAAGCACGTTGTCAGTGAATCCACATCGACCCCTGAAGAAGCAGAACTCCAGATCAAGATGGCATCGGAGGTCGTTGGCGGGTTAGAGGAACTGAGGAAGAGACACATCATGTCGGCAATGGTCTGTACGATGTCCCCCCTTACTCTCGACGGGCACGCCACTGACGCAGCGATGGTCTGGTCGAGGGCAAAGGTCCCAGTGCATATCACGGGGATGGCAATGATGGGGGTCAGCTCGCCGGCGACGATCCCTGGGAATCTGGTCGTCAACCATGCTGAGACCCTGGCCCTTGCGGCAGCGATGCAGGCGCATACGCCAGGATCGCCGGCCATCTATGGCTCGGTCCTTTCAAACATGGACCCACGGACAGGGGCGATCCAGTTGGCCTCGCCAGAAGCGCTCATCCTATGTGCGGCGGCGGGCGAGATGGCCAGATACGTCAAGATGCCGTCATATGGCGGCATCGGATGCAACGCAAAGACACCGGGCATGCAGAGCTCGCTGGAGAATGGCATGCTAGCCCTTACGAGCGCGCTGTTCGGCCAGGAGATCAACAATGGCATCGGGATGCTCGATTGTTCGACTGTGCTCTCCTACGAACAGATGATCATCGACGATGACATCGTCGGCAGGGCAATCTCGGCCGGCCGCGAGGTGCTCGTCACGAAGGAGAGCATGCATCTAGACATGATTGGGGAAGTCGGCATTCTCGGAATGGGTGCAAAGAAGGGAAGCTACCTAGGGGAGAGGGCCACCATGACGGAAGCGCGTCAGTTCTACCAGTCGTCGATCTTCACCTCCGAACCATTCGAACAGTGGGAAACAAAGGGGAGAAAGGACGACCTGACATTGGCAAAGGAGAAGGCGGATTGGATTCTCAAGAACCACGAGCCTGTCATGCTGGATAAAGATATCTCGAGGAGACTCGATAAGATAGTGAAGGACGCTGCAAAGGCGTCTACTCCCTGAATTCGCATCCGGTCACTGTAGAGATATGACAAGCAACAAGGACAAAGGGTTCGATTCTGCCGCGGATGAGTGCTATCATGGCAAAAGTGAAGCTTGATTTCCTTTCGAAGGAGGAAGCGGATCTCATTCACGAGCAAAGCATTGAGATGCTCGGCACCTTCGGAGTACTCATACGAAGCGATTCGGTCCTTGATCTGCTTGCGGAGAATGGGGCAAAAGTAGACCGTGTGAAGAAGGTTGCCCGTATCCCCGAGAACATCATTTTGGAGGCGATCGCATCTGCCCCCAAGAGATTCGTTCTTCGAGCTCGGAATCGTGGCAATGATGTTGAGCTGCCCGCCTCCGGACTGCCGTACTTGACTACTGACGGTCTGACACTCTACGTCCGGGATATCGAAAGTGGGGAGAGGCGCGATGCGACCCGCAAGGATTTCGCGCAATTCGCCAAGCTTGCGGATGCCCTCGAAGCAGTAAGCTTCTTCTGGCCCATTGTGACGATCTCTGATGTTCCGCAGGCAGTTCACAATCTCTACGAGCTCTGGGACTCATTCAACAACTGCACACTCCACGTTCAAGGGGACTGCGTCAATGTGGAGGACGCGAAGAGGCAGATCGAGATGGCGTCTCTTGTCAGCGGCGGGCTGGACGAGTTGAGAAGAAAGCCGATTTTCTCATGCGCAATCGATCCTGTCGCCCCTCTCTCCTTCGACGGGGGAGCGCTCGAGGCTCAGGTGGAGTTCGCGCGTGGCGGGATACCGGTTCTTTGCCATTCGATGTGCCTCGCGGGCATGTCATCACCCGTGACCATCGCGGGCACCCTCGCCGTAGTCAATGCGGAGAATCTCGCTAGCCTCGTGATAACCCAGCTCGCCTCGCGTGGAGCCCCTCATATATACGGTTCCTCATCTGCGCCGGTCGACATGGTGACTGGCAACATCAACTTCTCAGCCCCCGAATGTCTGATGATATCCGCGGGTGCCGGACAGATGGCCCGCAGATACCAGAGACCGTCCATGGTCGCTGATTGGGGAACGGGGATGAAAGGCCAGGGAATTTCCTCGTCGTGTTCGGAACTCTTCGGACGCATGGCCTCGATCCTCAGCAGCAGCGACCTTGTGCCCGGGATTGGCGGCCTGGATGACGCGAAGGGATGTTCGTTGGCACAGATGGTCATCGACTCAGCGATTTGGGACAACTTCCGAGCGTTTGCCAGGACCTTCTCAATCACCAAAGGGACGATTGCAATGGATGTTGTAAGGGAGGTGGGTCATGGCAACAGTTTCCTTGGCCATCCGCACACAGCCAAGACATTCCGGGAGGAGCTATTCTTCTGGGACGACGAGAAGCTGGCTATGGAGTCAACCCTTTCTGATCGCATGATACCCAAATCCAGAGAGGTTGCCAAGGATATTCTCAGGACCCACACGGTGGAATCGTTGGACAAGGCTGTCATTTCTGAGGGAGAAGCGTTGCTCAAAGAGTACGGAAAGAACTCATGATAAAATGCTACAACCCTCTGCTAGTCAGTGCCTTCCTTCGGCATAAGTCTGTTTCTTGTTGGAAGATACAAGCTCCCCTCAGCTTACTGAGAACCCCGAGATTCATAGTGATTTAGAAGAGTGGGGGAGGGTGGGAGTTGAACTCACTGCGAGCCAGACACTCTCTCCATATTCCAGCAATCGAGAAATGCGCTCTGCTCTGTCAAGAGTCCCTATGCCAAACAGGTTGTTGAGTCCGTGAATATGGACGGATGGGAGGGGTTGAGTCCTTCCGATGGTGAAGAAGGCGATTCGTTGGCTTCCAATCCCAAAGCTGGCCCTCTGATTTCTCGATATGAGTGTGGCATGCATAGATTCTTGTAGTCGGACCGGTTAAACTCATTTGCGACGGGCGCAACGTGTGCTCGCGCAAAAAGGAGAATAGCGTAAATGAGTTACGGCACGTATGGAGGCGGCAGCCGCAGATCCGACTCAGGCCCCAGAGAGATGCACAAGATAAAGTGCGCTGACTGTGGATCAGAGTCAGAGGTACCCTTCAAGCCAACAGAGGGTCGACCAGTCTACTGCCAAACCTGCTTCCAGAAGCACAGACCCCCACGAAGAGATTCGTTCTGATCGTTCAGTTCATTTTCATGAATTATTCGTTCAATTCGTATTGATTCGTAAACCCCTTCATGATTCTTTTGTACGCCATTTCAGCTGATTCACTCTGAATGGAATGGCTCCTGTTGCTCGAACGAGCGCATATTCAGATTTCGGCCCATCGGGCATTCGAAGCAAGAGCAAGACGTTCCCCGGTTACCCTCGGGCTAGGGCAATGGGACCTTGACGTTTCCAGTCAGGTGATTATCGAACATTGTTGGACTCCTTTTCCTTCTTCTCTCTTGCAGGTTGTGCATGGAATTGCTTCCCCTCAGGAGATGCCAGCTGCCAATGATGTCCACTTCTGGGCTCTCGCCCGTCCAACCCTCTCCTATGTCATAGTCAGTTGTTACCGTGATATCATGTAGCATCATCTCATGGTTGTATTACGAAGCATATGATGTGTATTGCACTGGGTCAATACGTGATTCTTCTCTGTCTCCTACTCGGTGGAGATCTTTTGCGCACTTGTTCTTGTGAAAGGAGTGGAAGAATATGGAAAAAGAGTTCAGCGTGAAGCTAGCGAACAGATCTGGAGAGCTGGCGCGGGTGACAGAGGTCCTGCAGAAGGATGGCGTAAACATACGCTCAATCTCGACAGAGCCTCATGCCGAGGTCGTAAGACTGGTAACGTCCGACCCCGAGAAGACCCGCCAGAGCCTAAGCCAATCCAACATGCAGTTTTCCGAGAGGAATCTGCTGGTGGCCAAGCTCGAGGACAGACCCGGAGAGCTCGCTCGAGTCTCGAGAGCGCTCGCCAAGGAAGGCATCAACATCGATGCCGCGTACATGCTCGACAAGGACTCGAAGCATGTGCATGTGGCGCTAGCTGTCAGCGACGAGACCAAGGCACGGAACATCCTGAAGCTTTGATTCTGACTGATACCTGGTCGACAAACCCCTTTTCGTTCAGTTTTCTCTCAGGATGAGTCGCGTGCCAACTCGAGAGCCTAGCTCTTTCTCAACCGGAGGATTATTGCATCGAGCTAAACTCGATACTCCGAAAAGCCCGACTTTCGTCGCGGACGAAGGGCGCGCTTATTAAGTACCTATTCAAATACCGTCAGGCCGGAGTAGATCTTATGGCCGTGATAAAGATAGAGAACGTTGTCGCCTCGACATCCCTCGGGGCGGAGCTAGATCTTCAGAAGATTGTGCTTGCACTGGAAGGTGCGGAATACGACCCAGAGCAGTTCCCGGGACTGATCTACCGGCTCAAGGAACCTAAGACGGCGACTCTGCTTTTCAGAAGCGGAAAGGCTGTTTGCACTGGCGGCAAGAGCCTTGAACAGGTAAAGACCGCTATCAGCAAGGTGGTCAAGCAAATCGAGGCGGCTGGCATTGTGATCAAGACCACGCCGAAGATAGAGGTCCAGAACATAGTCGCCTCAAGCGACCTCGGGTCGAAGATCAATCTCAACTCGATAGCCATCAGCATCGGTCTAGAGAAGGTCGAATACGAACCTGAGCAATTCCCCGGACTCGTATACCGTCTTGACGTTCCGAAGGTTGTCGTGCTTCTTTTCGGCAGCGGAAAGCTGGTGTGCACTGGCGCTCGAAAGCCGGAGGACGTCGAGATCGCCGTCGAGAAGATCACTCAAGAGCTAAGGGCCGCCGGCTTGCTTCCTTAGGCTGAGAGAGCAGGCCAATGCTGGCCCTCGTTCCAGACTGCATCCAGAAATGAATATAGGTTCGTCTGACGATACGTTAGCGAAGAATCGATTCGCTAGCGGTTTGTTCCAGGAGGATGAGAATCGTTCTGCTGGAACTCACAGGACCCGTGTGATGAATGCCTCATGATGAGAAACTCCTGGTAGTTGTGGATCCCAGAGATGTAGCGTTCAAGATGAAGACGGAGTATTCTCGGGGCGTCAAGGATCAGACTGAGAAGGTATTGGAGGCTATGATAGACCTCTGCAGGATGTTTGAGCAGTCTCAGGTTGACATCAGCGTCATCTCGAAGGAAGCCGCGGAGCTGATCTCGAAGCGCCTCGGGATTGCTTCTGTCGCGATTGCCATCAGGGATCCCGTTGACAAGCTCTTCAGATACGTTTCTGTTGTCGGTGTTGATGAAGAGAATATTGAAGGGTTCAAGAAGCTGGTCTACACGGAGGAACAGGTCACGGACGAGAGCATGTACAAGAGCTACGTAATCAGCGATCAAACTAGGCTCTATCTTGACGAGGACCATCCATACGCTCCAGGTGAGGAATCAACTTACAGAAGGCCCGGATTGCTCGATATGAAGAGGAGATCAATCACAGAAGCCCTTGAGGCCGACTATGTAGACGTTTTCTTTCGGCAGAAGGACGGCAGGCTCATGGGCTGGATCGAATTGTCTGGGACCAGGATGAGAATGCTTCCTAATGTGGCGACGATAAAATGGGTAGAGCTACTCTCATACTATCTCAGCATCGCGCTTCGGCTCAGAAGGCTGGAGGCATCTGTATGAGACCACTCCTGCCCGAGTAGTATCCTTATCAGCCGGTGGGATGGGTCGGGGCTTGTAGGGGGAGCAGGTCCTAGATCAAGCCTGGACAGACATTCCTTTTCTTTTGATACGAGCCCAAAATACGTCATCGCACCGGAATTTGCCTTGCATCTCGGTAGCGGCAAAGGCCTCGGATCGTGGAACCGTACACGGGAAATCCCATGGGGAGGCTCTCCCTTCACCGCTCCGCGCGTCCAGCCAGTGCGACGCCTATGACGGATGCCAGCAGTTCGAGGCACTTGATCGCCTCAGTATCGGGGAATCTGCCATTCTCCATCCCGGAAATCTCTATCCATCCGAGGATGTCGTCGCCCTTCCCGAAGATGCAGATATCGAGGTAATCCCCCTCGATAGCATCGTCGAGGGATTTGCGTTTGGACTGCAGCATGAGTTCACGTTCGTAGGTGGCCTCCTCTCCATTTGCATACGGGTTGTCCTCTGCGAGCAGAAGACGCGTGTACTTGCTTATCTGCATGAATTTGTAGACATCCTGGCTGTAGAAGTCCTCTCGCTTGTAGGACAGTTTCTGGTGGGCCTCCCATTCGGAGTCGGATAGACCGGACATGACCTCATATCTATAGAGTCCGTCCGAAGAGGACCTCAATCCTATGGTGATCTCTTTGATTGCCAGCTTCGTGTTGATGGTGTCCGCAGCCTCTTGAAGGAACATATGCATGTCTACGTCCGGGTCTGCGAGCTTGGTTATCAGCGCGTGGACGCAGTCCGTTCGCTCGTTGGCCGGGTTGTTGCACGCGTACTGATAAGCGAGCCACATCCGCTTCTTGATTATCTCCGGGTTGAGTGTAGTGTCGGACCCCATAGGTCATGCCTCTTTGCCGGTTCGGGACGAGGGGTTCCTGAATCGTAGGACGTCCATTGCTTTCCTCTGTATATTGCCTTTCTGGGTAAGTGGTCGATACGGGGAGGACAAGTAGGAGATGCCTTGAATGAATGCGATACTAATGACCCAGCAGATCACAGCCGTCTTGGTCGATACAATATTCGGGGGTTCAAGACAGAGGCTTGCCACCTGACTTCCTTCGCCATAGCATCGCCACCACAGAGGCAAGAGCGACCGTGATGATTGATGATACGGCTATTGGCAACCCCCACGAACTAGCATCTCCAGGGACGGTCACAGTTGCCAGCTGTGACATGCTGCTCAGACCCGCAGAGTTCTCAGCGAACACCCAGTAGTCATAGGTCTTGCCTTTCTCAACAGTTTCGTCAACCCAGGCGTGACTGGTGCCTGGGACAGTGGTTGAAACTGGATTGTTGTCCGAACCCGCTCTTCGAAGTATCGTGTAGCCAGTGATCGCAGCGCCTCCGTCACTCGCTGGATCTGACCATGCTAGGACCACATGAGAGTCTACCACGGAGGCGGTCAAAGAGGATGGAGGCTGAGGCACCTGCGGCGGTGATGACGGCGGTGAAGGAGGCACCTCCGGTGGCGGCGGGGGTGAAGCTTCGATCATCAGGTGATTGATGGCGGCTGCGACCGCAGCCACTGAACTGTTCAATGAGGACATAGCGCTTGCTACGAAGACCTGGTCCGCCCAATCGTAGTTCGCGTCCATCCAAACGTTTGAGTTGATTGCTCCTTGTCCGAAAGTGGTTGCCTTCGCCAGACCTAGAGTCGCGCTGTGCGCATCCTCGTCGCCAAGCGAGATCCCGCTTGGGGATGCGAGAGAGCCGATCATAGATTCTATTCCCTTCTCGTAGTCGGAGTGGTGCGTTTCTGCCCCCCAGTCCGTCGCAATTCCCATGGTGTGCCCGAACACACCAACATCTGCGACATAGTGCGCCATCGCGCCTATGTCGTACGCCGCATTGTAGTAGTCGCCGCTGTCCAGATGTCCGAGGGCGGTCGTGTACATCTGCGATGCGCGGACTGCGCTCTTGTCGTCCTGCACCGAACCACCTGAGTAGTAGTACACATGATGGTTGGTAGAGTCTCCGATGTAGTCAGGATTGTCAGGAGCTTCGGTCCCGATAAGGTACCTGGAATGATAGGTTGTTGAGAGGAATGTGACGTCGATAACCTGCATCGTGAGCGCTTCATCCGCAATCCAGTCGTGGGTGCCGTAATCAGGATTGGCGGGGTCGGAGGAGTAGCCGCCGTTGCTCCATGCTCGAGCGCTGGGAACTGCGCAGGCGACCAAAGTGGTGGCCATCGCTAGACAACACACGACGTATGAAAGCCAGCGTTCTTGCATCAGACGAACCTCTTCTTATTCGAGTATCGTGTTGTTGTCCATATGGTTCTTGTCCTTGACGGAAAGGAGTTCGAATTAAGGCGAACCAATAGTGCTCTGCGGTTATCTGTATCACGTCAAGGTGGAGATACCAGAGTTCCCGATTGTCCTGATGAAGTTCGCGGGCATGCTAGCTGTGTTCCTCTTGTCCGGGTTGTCGAGACACCGGGAACGTCCGAAGCAGGGATAGCCATCATCACGTGAGGCCGAGGCGCCCGTCACCCTTAACGAGGATGACTACGACCAGATCGATGTGACTCTAACTGAAAACGCAACGGTCTATCATGTGCTCATAACGCTGACCGTTACGGACACGATAGGCCAGACCACCACGGTAGGCCGGTGGGTGAATCTCTTCCCGTGAGGACGGTCGCCCAACGCGAAGCACGGGTCTGCCGAGCGGGGCGGTCCTATGAAATACTCGAAATGACGTTGGTCGACCGACCCCGGATCGGGATTCCAAAGGTGCAGAATGAGCTGCGAAAGAGCGTCGACTCGGAGGATTGTCACCTCGAGCGCGAGAGGGACAAGAACCCGCATTCTCAGCCCAGGTATCCTTCGGATGGTGATTGGTAGAATCAGAGATCGCACCAGAGATCGACGAATGGCGATCGCCTTGTCAGCTGTGACTTTGGCAGCAGTACTCATGCTTGCATCGGGAGTCCTCAGCTTTGCCCGGAGCGATCCACCCCGGCATTCTTCGACAACGAACGGCGCTAGTTGGATGTTTGTGACATTGGATGGAGCAGGAGAAGTCGGTTACGACACGTCCATCGCGGTAGATTCGAACAACAAAGTACACATAAGCTACAACGATCGCACGAATGGCGACCTCAAGTACGCCACCAACGAAAACGGATCTTGGGTTTTCTACGCTCTGGACAGCGTAGGGAATGTTGGCCTATCCACATCCATAGCGGTAGACCCGAACAACAGCGTCCACATAAGCTACCTCGATTGGACGAACGGAGATCTCAAGTATGCCACCAACTCAAGCGGATCTTGGGCCAGCTACACCCTGGATAGCTTAGGGAGTGTTGGTTTGTCCACTTCCATCGCGGTAGACTCGAACAACAAGATCCACATAAGCTACCAGGACTACACGAACTACGATCTCAAGTACGCCACCGACGCGGGCGGATCGTGGGCATACTATACCCTGGACAGCGCGGGGGATGTTGGCTACGACACCTCCATCGCGGTGGATTCGAACAACAAGGTCCACATAAGCTACGGCGATTGGTTGAACAACGACCTCAAGTACGCCACAGATGCTGGCGGATCGTGGGCATACAACACCCTTGACAGCCTAGGCGACGTCGGCTTCGACACTTCCATCGCAGTAGACTCGAACAACAGTGCTCACATCAGCTACCACGATGAAACGAACGCCCAGCTCAAGTATGCCACGAACGCGAACGGATCCTGGACCAACTACACTCTGGACAGGACAGGGAGTGTTGGCTTGGCCACCTCCATCGCAGTGGACTCGAACAGCAGTGTCCACATAAGCTACTGCGATTACAGCAATTTCTCGAACGGAGACCTCAAATATGCGACCAACGCAAGCGGGTCGTGGGCCTACTACACCCTCGACAGCGCGGGGAATGTCGGCCTTTCCACTTCCATTGCGGTAGACTCGGAAAACATGGTCCACATAGGCTACAGCGATAACACGAACAACGATCTCAAGTACGCTTACATTGCGAAGGCGGACGTGCCGGGATTCTTCGTGACCATGAGCGCCAACCCGAAGTCGGGTCGGGCCCCATTGACAGTTCAGTTCAACTCCAGCGTGAGTGGAGGGGTTGAACCCTACAACTATTCGTGGGACTTCGGAGACGGAGCTACGAATTCCTCTCAGAATCCTGTTCACACATATGCGCGGGCCGGGACATTCACGGTGACTCTGTTGGTCACGGACTCAGTTTCAACTTCCGGGTCGAACCAGGAAGTGATAAAGGTCTCTGTCAAGCCCAGGCACATCATCCCAGGTGGTGGTGAAGACGGCAATGCCGCAATGCTGGCGATTGCGACTGTTGCGGTACTCGCTTCGGTGGTGATTGTGGTCGTGCTGTTGATGAAGAGGCGAAAAGCTGCGAAGAAGAGAGAACTGCAGAAGAGTCACTCCCAGGAACCAGCTGTGTCGATCGAGCACCCTGCGGAAACGCCGATCCAGCATCCTCTGCAAGAAGCTCTGCCTGCTCGACGGGAGAAGGCTCCCGGTCAACCCGAAACGAGACTGATTAGCGTCACAGACAAGTTGTGGCAACTGAGGTCTATGAAAGAGAAGGGTTTGATCAGCGAAGAAGAATACGAGGCGAAGACGAAGGAGCTGCTTAAGAGACTTTAGATGCCCGGCTTCTCCGTTTATTTGTTGAGGAGGCACCAACCTTCTCCCTATTGACTTCCTGATGCGAGATGGGATTCGAAACCGAGTTGAACCGGAGCCTCTTGTCCTGATTCTCGAAGTTGCGAGTGGATCCTATGGATTCTCTGCGGGCCTCCGCTCATTCCTTCTTCTTCTCGATGGCGTCCTTCGTGCCCTTTCCAAAGGCCTTGGCGATTCCGAAACCTTTCTTCAGGCCCTTTCCGACCAATTCACCCGTCTTCTCCGCCGTCTCTTCCGCCTTTCCCTTCTTCTCTTCTGCCATCTTCATAGCCTCGAAGAATGAGTAACATTTGGAAGGTAGATAGAGATATCGGGAATACCTCGGTCCATGCGTGAGGATGTTGCGATCAATCCTGTTTCACCTCTCCTGGAGAATCCCGAGCACCAGTCTCTCGTCCTTGCTGGCGATGATAAATCTCTATCGTTTTCAAGACCGCATCAGCATATTCTTGTCCAAACAGATCTATGGCATATCCTACAACGGTACATAGATCTTCTAGATCAAGGACATCGAGAACGTCCAACCTTGAGATCCATGGTTTCAGTCGGAATCTGTCTCCTGTCGGAAGGAGTCTCTCCACATCTTCTGCTCTCGGTGCTGTGGATTGAGCTAGGAGAGCGAGATCTGACAAGCTGTTTCGAATCTCTTTGAGAGCCTTCATCTTAGCATTGCGTTGCGATTCATCCAACTTGGAAGACAGTCTCATGTCATCCGGAACAGCATGACATCCGTAGCGGTACCATAGCAAATCCCTCCTCGCGACATCCTTAAGAAAACTCTTTTGAGCAGGAGTGAGGTTCGAGCCTTCCTTGGCATGACGCTCAAAAATGGCATCTATGTCATCTCCCATCAGGGTTGTTTCCCTTTTCGATGTCTTCTCTTTGCTCGTCATCTGTGCCATTCTCTCAAGGTTGCTATTTCCTTCGCGGTGGGATTGCCTTTCCTTCCCTAAGGGCCTTTCGCTCGATCAAGAGGGGACTTGAACCCATATCGACTCACTCGACGTCGAGAACGTAGACGATCCCCTTCGCATCTCGTTCGACGAAGTACGAAGTCAGGCCGTCATGGAAGGTCGCTACCTTCCTGAATCCTAGGGCCTCGTAGAACCTCCAGTTGCTTGCCTGATCATCCGTGTACAGCGTGACGAGTCTGCACCTGGCATCTCTGGCAGCTCCCACGAACCTCTCCATCAGCTTCCTGCCGAGACCCTTCCCCTGGTACTTGGAGTCCACGATGATGAGGTTGACCTCTGCATCCGACCGGGGCACGTTCACAAGCACTTTGAACTCCGTCAGGAAGAAGTGCCAGATGACGATCGGTGAGACGTGTTGGCCGTGGATGCCGAACAGGAACTGTGGGATCATCCCGAGCATGCTGGTCAGCGATCCGTTTACTGCCTTTTCCCTTAGACCTCTGACCCTGCCGAACAGGAGCCCGATCACGCCGTGGGAATCGTGCGCGACCTCGGTCCAGTTCGAGCGGACCAAGAATGTCCGCACATAACCCTCCATCACCAGCGGATTAGCGAACTCGTCACCCTTGTCCGAGTCGGCGACCCACGCGCCCCAAGCGAGGATGGAGCATGCGTCCATGTCGTCTGCCCTGAACTGACGGAACAAGGGTTCCTCGCGGGTCGGCTCTGCGTCCATAGCTGGGTCCTCGAGTCTTCTCGTAACGAGATGCTAATGTGGTCAGATAAAGATGGCATACGATTGGCGGATCATGTGATCCTCAATTGAATGTGGGGAAACCTGCGTAGGCTTGAACACGTAGCTTAGATCAGGATTCTACAGTACAGGACGTCCGCACCTCTCGCAGAACCTTACTCCCTCAGCAAGGGGCTGCCCGCATTGCATGCAGGACTTCGAGGAAGTTGGCAGCCCCGGTGTAGCGCCCACAGGCGGGACGCTCTGCCATTGCGGTTGTGGGGCAGGGTATGCCGGCGGCGGGACATAGGGCGGGACTCCAGGCTGGACGTAAGTCTGGGCTGGCGGCCCGTACTGAGGGAATCCCTGTGGAGCTGAAGTGGTATACTGCAGCTTCGCCATCCTCAAGAAAATCATCATCATTAGCACGCCAATGACGGATCCATAGAACCCGGTGCCGAACCACCAATCATCAGAACCCGAGACAGCCACGATGAACACGGCTGC
>Ga0214473_10007661_pt1 | contig 12787 bp, 11 predicted proteins | sample RVTome_7_FD_203509 | JGI IMG/M metagenome (GOLD analysis project Ga0214473, IMG submission 203509) | Soil microbial communities from uranium-contaminated site in the Upper Colorado River Basin, Wyoming, United States - RVT98D197 | ecosystem: Environmental > Terrestrial > Soil > Contaminated >... | reverse complement strand
CTGCCGGGCAGTTACCACGGCTCGGGCTGCACGCTCGCTGCAGCGATCGCGGCGCTGCTCGCGCGTGGCATGGAACTGGAGCCTGCAGTGCGCGAGGCGCAGGCCTATACCTGGCAGGCGCTGTCGGCGGCGTTCCAGGCCGGCCGTGGCCAGGCGCTGCCGAACCGTTTTCCCCGGTCGCCCGAGCCGCAAGGCGCCAGGCGGAGCGGCGCACGATGACGCTGCGCGGCCTTTACGCCATCACGCCCGACACCGCCGACAGCGACGCGCTGCTGCGCAGCGTGCGGGCGCTGCTGCAAGGCCGCCCCGCGGCGCTGCAGTACCGCAACAAGCTCGCCGGCACGGCGCAGCGGCGCGCCGAAGCCGGCGCGCTGGCCGACCTTTGCCGCCGCCACGGCGTGCCGTTGATCGTCAACGACGATGTCGAGCTCGCGCTCGAGGTGGACGCGGCCGGCGCGCATCTCGGACGCGACGACGGCGCGCTGCCCGCGGCGCGCGCCCGGCTGGGACCGAGACTGCTCGGCGCATCCTGCTACGACTCGCTCGAGCGAGCGCGCAGCGCGGTGGTGCAAGGCGCCGACTACGTCGCTTTTGGCAGCGTGTTCGCTTCGCCCACCATGCCCGCCGCGGTGCGCGCCCCGCTGGCGCTGTTTGCTGCCGCCCGCGGACTCGGCGTGCCGCGGGTCGCGATCGGCGGCATTACGCTCGACAATGCGCCCGCGCTCATCGCCGCAGGCGCCGACTGCGTCGCCGTGATCTCGGCGCTATTCGACGCGCCCGATGCCGCGGCCGCAGCGCGCGCCTTCGCGCAGCTGTTCGACCGCCAGCAAACGGTCCCGGCATGAGCCCGCGCAACGAGTCGCTATTCGCTCGCGCGCAAGAACGCATCCCGGCCGGGGTGAACTCGCCGGTGCGCGCCTTCCGCGCCGTCGGCGGCACGCCGCCCTTTTTCGAGCGCGCTTCGGGCGCACACCTCTGGGACGCCGAGGGCCGCCGCTATATCGACTATGTGGGGTCCTGGGGCCCGATGCTCGCAGGGCATACCCATCCGGCGGTGGTCGAAGCGGTTCAGGCTGCGGCTGCGCGCGCGCTTTCCTTCGGCGCGCCGACCGAAGCCGAGATCGAGCTCGCGGAAGCGATCTGCCGGTTGCTGCCCTCGATCGAACTGGTGCGCCTGGTTTCCTCCGGCACCGAGGCGACCATGAGCGCGATCCGCCTGGCGCGCGGTTTCACCGGCCGCGATCTGATCGTGAAGTTCGAAGGCTGCTACCACGGCCACGCCGACAGCCTGCTGGTCAAGGCGGGCTCGGGGGCCCTCACCTTCGGCAACCCGAGCTCGGCCGGTGTGCCGGCACAGACTGCGGCGCACACCATCGTGCTCGACTACAACGACGTCGGCCAGGTGCAGGCGCTGTTCGCAGCGCGCGGCGGTGAAATCGCCGGCGTGATCGTGGAACCGGTGGCAGGCAACATGAACCTGGTGCTGCCGGCGCCGGGGTTCCTGCAGGCGCTGCGCGAGGCGTGCTCGAAGCACGCTGCGGTGCTGATTTTCGACGAAGTGATGACCGGTTTCCGGGTCGCGCTCGGCGGCGCGCAGCAACGCTTCGGCATCCGCCCCGACCTCACCACCCTCGGCAAGGTGATCGGCGGCGGCCTGCCCCTGGCCGCGTTCGGCGGCCGGCGCGAGATCATGCAGAAAATCGCGCCGCTCGGTCCGGTCTATCAGGCGGGGACGCTGTCGGGCAATCCGGTGGCGGTGGCGGCGGGGCTGGCGACGCTCCGCCTGGTCGAAGCGCCCGGCTTCCAGGAGCGCGTCGCGGCGAGCGCGCAGGCGCTCGTAGACGGGCTGGCGGCAGAGGCGCGCAAGGCTGGCGTCGTGTTCTCGGCGCAGGCGCTAGGCAGCCTATTCGGGCTTTATTTCCGTGCCGCGCCACCCGTGAGCTTCGCCGAGGTGATGCAGTGCGACCGCGAGCGCTTCAACCGCTTTTTCCACGCCATGCTGCGACAGGGCGTCTATCTCGCGCCCTCGGCCTATGAGGCGGGTTTCGTCTCTGCCGCTCACGGTGCTGCGGAAATCGACGCCACGCTTGCTGCCGCGCGCGCCGCGTTGCGCGAGCTATAAGAGAATCAGCGTCGCCAGGCCGAGGAAGATGAAGAAACCGCCCGAGTCGGTGCAGGCGGTGATCAGCACCGAGGAGCCGACCGCCGGGTCGCGGCCGAACTGCGAGCGCACGTAGGGGATTGCCACCCCCATCAGCGCCGCGAGCATCAGCGTGAGGGTCATGGCGGCGGTCATCACCGCGCCGAGCGGCAGGCTGTCGTAGAGCATGAAGGCCACCGCACCGAGCAGGCCGCCCCAGAGCACGCCGTTGAGCAACGCCACGCCCAGTTCCTTGGCAAGCAAATGGCGCCAGTACGCGGCCTGGATCTGGCCGAGCGCGAGCGCGCGCACGATCATGGTGACGGTCTGGTTGCCGGAGTTGCCGCCGATGCCGGCAACGATCGGCATGAGCGCGGCCAGCGCCACCAGTCTCTCGATCGAGCCCTCGAAGGCGCCGATCACGCGAGAGGCGATGAACGCGGTCACCAGGTTCACCGCCAGCCAGGCCCAGCGGTTGCGGAAGCGCTTCCAAACTGGCGCGAACAGGTCCTCCTCCTCGCTCAGGCCGGCCTCGGCGAGCTGGCTCTCGGCGCCCTTGGCGCGGATGTAATCCAGCACCGCGGCCACCGCCAGGCGGCCGACCAGGCGCCCCGCCCTGTCCACCACCGGCGCCGACACCAGGTCATAGCGCTCGAAGGCCTGCGCCGCGTCCTCGGCGCGGTCCTCCGGATGCAGCTTGACGCTCTCGGGCACCATCACCGCGCCGACCGTCAACTCGAGGTCCGACACAATCAGCCGCGCGAGCGGCAGCGTGCCGCGCAGGCCCTCGTCGCGGCTCACCACGAACAGCTGGTCGGTATGCGCCGGCAGCTCGTCCAGGCGCCGCAGGTAGCGCGTCACCGCTTCGAGCGTGACGTCCTCGCGCACCGTCACCATGTCGAAATCCATCAGCGCGCCCACCGAGCCTTGCTCGAATGACATCGCGGCGCGCAGCTGCGCGCGCTCCTCCCGCGGCAGCGCGCGGATGACGTCCTCGATCACTTCCTCGGGCAGGTCGGGCGCCAGGTCGGCGATCTCGTCGGCCTCGAGCGTCTCGGCCGCGGCGACCAGCTCCCGCGAGTCCATGGTCGCAATGAGCGACGCGCGCACCGCATCCGAGACTTCGAGCAGGATCTCGCCCTCGCGCTCGGCGCGCACCAGATTCCAGACCTCGAGCCGCTCCTCCAGCGGCAGCGCCTCGAGGATGAAGGCGACGTCGGCGGGATGCAGGCGGTCGAGCTTGGCGCGCAGCGTGGCAAGTGCGGCGCGCGGGCGGCGCAATGCCGGTCTATCTGCTTCAGGCGCCGGCGGCTGCAGCAGGGCGCGCACCTGGCTCAGGTTCGCGTGCAGGTCTTCGACCTCGAGGCGCGTCGGAAGCTCGACCAGGTTCATGAGCGCATGCTGCAGGCGTTGCCGCGTCGGCTGCGCGGCATTGTAGTTTGAATGCGGGCCATGCTGCCCGCGAATATCAGGCCGCCCGCGCCGCCGGCTCGGCGACTGCCTCGGCTGCCAGGGTGCGGTTGCGGCCCGACGCCTTGGCGCGGTACAGCGCCGCGTCGGCGCGACCGACGACCCGGCTGCCGTCCTCCCGGCCGTCGCTGTCGGCGACGCCGGCGGAGAAGGTCTGCCCGGCGGGCGGCGCGCTCTGCAGGCGCTCGAACATCCTGAGGGCGTTGGCGAGGTCGCAGCCGTGCAGCAGCACCGCGAATTCCTCGCCGCCGTAGCGCGCGATCAGGTCGCCCGCGCGCAGCCGGGTGGCGAGTGCGCGCGCGGTGTCGCGCAGCAGCGCATCGCCGAGCTGGTGGCCGTAGGTGTCGTTGTAGCGCTTGAAGTTGTCCAGGTCGATCAGGCCGACGGCACAGCGCTGGCCGGTGCGGCGGGCACGCTCCATGCCGCGCGCCAACTCCTCGTCCCAGACGCGCCGGTTCGCCACGCCGGTAAGACCGTCGACACGCGCCAGCTCGGTGAGTTGGCGTAGCAGCTCGGCGCGCTTGGCCATCGAATCTGCGAGCGAGCGCGCCAGCAATAACGCCAGCAGCAGCGACAGGCCGCCGAATGCGACCAACAGCACGCGCGCGCGGTCGGAGGCTTCGCCGGCGATTTCGGCGGACCTTTCCAGGCGCAACGCCACCTGGGACTCGAGCGTGCGGATAAGGTTGGCGATGTGCTCGGCAAGCGGCGCCGCCGACTCGAGCACATAGGCGCTCGCCTCCAGCCGGTCGAGCTGGGCGTCGCGCCGCAGCAGCGAAATGATCTCGCTGTCCACCTTGTCAAAGCGCTCCAGCGCCCGGCTGGCCGAGTTGAGCAGGGCGCGTTCCGGCTCGGCGAGCGCCGCCTCGCCCACCGTGCGCAGGTTGGCGCGCAGTTCCTCGAGCGCGCGCCGGTAGGCGCGCCGCTGCAGGTTGGCCTCGCCCACCGGCTCGCCGCGCAGCGCGGCGAGCGCAAACTCCGCCTGCAGCGCTGCGAGCTCGTTGGCGCGCGCATCGGCCTCCAGCACCAGGCGCGCCAAGCGCGAGGCTTCGACCACTGCGTCCTTGCCGTCCTGCTCGGCGTTGATGCCGAGCCACGACGACACCAGGGCCGCGAACACCAGGGTCATCACCGCGGCCACGGCCGCGGCCATGTTCCAGCCAATACGCTGCGTCTGCGCCATCGCGGTTCCGCCGCCGGGTGTGAAACCAGTGTATCGGATTGTCCCCGGGCTGAGCTAGGGAATTCGCGCCGCCGGCATGCGCCGCAGAATGATGTCCACGCGACCGGCGAGATACGGCGTGCTGCGACCGCGCTCGTAGCGGCGCGGGCTCGGCAATACCGCCGCCAGCCACGCGGCTTGCTGCGCGCTTAACGCCGCCGCGCCGATGCCGAAATGGTGCCGCGCTGCAGCTTCGGCGCCGAACACGCCCTCGCCCCACTCGGCGTAGTTGAGGTAGAGCTCCAGGATGCGGCGCTTGGACAGCGTCGCTTCGAGCATCCAGGTGATCGCCGCCTCCTGCCCTTTGCGCAGCCACGTGCGCTCGCCCCAGAGAAACAGGTTCTTCGCCAGTTGCTGGCTGATGGTCGAGGCGCCTGTGACCACCCTGCCCTGGCGCTCATTGCGCTCCATCGCCTTGTGAATCGCTTCCCAATCGAAACCTTCGTGGCCGACGAACTTGGCGTCTTCGGCGGCGACCACTGCGCGCTTGAGGTGCGGCGAAATGCGCTCGTAGCCGATCCACTGGTGCCTGAGCTTGGCTGCCGGATCATTCTCGCGCAAGCGTTCCAGCCGCGCCTGCATGAATGCAGTGCTCGCCGGCTCGTGGCTGCGCCACCACAACACGTGCGCGTAGAACCAGCCTTGCACCGCGACCGCCGCGACCAGCAGTACCGCCACGCCATAGCCGAACAGCTGCCACGCGAGACGCATGGGGCGCGATACCCGCTTGCGGGCCACGGCGGAAAACTCAGCGCTGGCGCAGCGCCGCGAGCACCGCGGCGGTATCCGGTCGTACGCCGCGCCAGAGAAAGAAAGATTCGGCAGCCTGTTCCACCAGCATGCCGGTGCCGTCGCAGGCTTCGACGCCGGCAGCGCGCGCCATGGCGAGAAACGGCGTCTCGCGGCCGTACACCATGTCGTAGGCGAGGCCGCCGCGCGCGAATACGTTTCCCGGCAGCGGCGGCGCCACGCCCTCCAGCCCGGCTGAGGTGGCGTTGATGACCAGATCGAACGATTTTCCCTGGAGCGCGTCGTAGTCGCAGGCGGTCACGGCAAAGCCCGCGAGCCGCGCGGCGAGCGCCCGAGCGCGCGCCATGGTGCGGTTGGCGATGACGATCTGCGCCGCGCCGGCTTGCGCGAGCGGCTCGAGCACCCCCTGGGCCGCGCCCCCCGCCCCCATCAGCAGGATCCTGCTGCCGGCGATCTTGCGGCCAAGGTTGGCGCTCAGGTCGCGCACCAGTCCGACGCCGTCGGTGTTGTCGCCGCGCACATCGTTGCGATCGAAGATCAGCGTATTCACCGCCTGCGCCGACTGCGCGCGCGCGCTCGGCGCGGTGCAGTAGCGGAACGCCTGCTGTTTGAACGGCAAAGTGACGTTGGCGCCGCGCCCGCCTGCGGCGCGGAATTCCTCCACGGCGCGCGCGAACCCCTCGAGCGGCGCTTCGATACGTCCGTACTCCATGTCCTGGCCGGCGGCGCGCGCGAACTCGGCATGGATCCACGGCGACTTCGAATGCGCCACCGGGTTGCCGATGACAGCGTAGCGATCGGTCACTTCACGAAACCGCGGTGGGGGTGGACTTGCGCGAACGTATCAACGAGACACGGATGGGGGGCTCGGGGGGGAAGCACGGGCGCTTCCCCCCGCACCTTCACTCAGTCCAGAGTTTGTCGCCCTGACCGAAGAACCAGGTGCGCGTGATGACGAGCAGGTCCGTGTCCTTGCGGATATCGGCCGGGAACTCGGCGAACGGCGCCGCCATGCGCACGATGCGGAAGGCGGCGGCATCGAGCACCTTGAGGCCGGAGGAACGGTCCAACTCGACCGATTCCACGGAGCCGTCGGGCCGGATGGTCACCGTGAGGCGCAGGTTGCCGTAGAGCTTGCCGCGCGCCTCCGCCGGATAGTTGAGCGTGCCCAGGCGCTCGACCTTGGCGCGCCAGTCCTCCTCGTACTGGGCGAAGCGGTATTCGGTCGCGCGCGCGCCGATGAAACGCTTGCGCGGGCGTTTCTGGTACTCCTCAACCCGCCTGTCGATCTGCGCCTGCAGCTGCATCGCCGCGAGCGACAGATCGGCGAGGTCGCGACCCGAGACACTCGGTGAGGGTTGCTCCGCAGGCGCCTGGCGCTGCGTCTCAGGCGCGGGGCTGGCGCGCCCGTCGCGCGCCTGCGCAAGCAGGCGCTGCTGCTGCACTTCCAGTTGCCGCTGGCGACGCTGCGCGGCAGCGAGGTCGCGCCCCGGAACGCGCGGCTCGGTGACCGGTAGCGGCGTCGCCGCGCGTCGCTCGAGGTCGGTGTTGCCGCCGCCGTCGAGATTGGCTTGCGCCAGAGCTTCCGCCTGCGCCGACCGCTCGCGCGTCTTGGCGTTCACCAGGACCACTTCGAGCGGCTGGTTGGCCGATTTCCAGCGCAGCTGGTCGGGGAAGCGGAAATGAACCGAGAGCAGCATCGCGTGCAGCAGGATCGATGTCCCCACCGACGCATAAAGCACGCGCGAATGCCGGTCGAGCCCGCTCCAGTAGGCTTGCGGGTCAACCAGAAGGGTCCCGGCGTTTCCCTGCAAAATCACCTCGCTAGCGGCGAAATTGAACGCATTCTAGACTTTTACGGTACGCCCTGCCCGCCTGCGGCCTCGAGCGGCACGCTCGAGCGCCCGAGCGTGTCCCGCCAAACGCAGTTCGCGCTGCGCTCCAGAAAGTCGATCTCCTGCACCGCCAGCCGCACTCGCGCCCCCGGCTCCAGATCTGGCAGCGAGGGCACGCGCACGGTGAGCGGCAGCCGATCGAAGCGCACCACGTTTTCGCGCAGCACCGTGGCGTCAGTTTCGGTAACGCCTTCCTGTTGCAGCCAGCGCAGGCACCAGTAGGTCTCCATGGCGCGCTGATGCTCGTCATAGCGCGCATAGGTGACCTCGAAAGCGCGCAGCGCCGCGAGCAAACCCTCGGAGGTGCGCGTGAACGGTGCCCGGCGTGCGCCCAGCGCAGCGGCGAGTTGCCATTGGTTGATCAGATCGACGTAGCGCCGCAGCGGCGAGCTCATCCAGGCGTAGCACGACACGCCGAGCCCCTCGTGGGACTCGGGGTGGACGCTCAGGCGCACCTTGCCGGAGGACTGCACGCGGTAGATGGCGGCGATGTCGCGCTCGGCGAGCAGCTCGCCCCAGGTGGTGTTGGCGAGGATCATGAGCTCGGAGACCAGCTTGTCGAGCGGCGCGCCGCGCCTTCGCGGCTCGATCGCGACGCGTCCCGCCTCGACGCGGAAGGCGTAGTCCACGATGCCCGCATTGACGCTCGGCCTGCCGCGCGCGCGCTCGAGCGCGAGTGCGAGCTGCCACAGCGTGCGCAGCTCGTCCTCGTAGGCGAGCCCCGCGGTGGCGCCGCTCTCGAACGCTTCGTTGAGACTGTCGTAGCGGGCGTGGCGCAGGTTGGCCCCGATCCTGACGCGCTCGAGCCGGCTGTGCCGCCCGCGCAGCGCGAAGTCCGTGGCGGCGACGTTGAGGTAGAGCGAGATCGCAGGCTGGTGGCTGCCGTGATCGAGCGAGAAACGCTCGATCACATCCTCCGGCAGCATGGTGAACTTGCACCCCGGCATGTAGGCGGTGGACAGGCGCTGGCGCGCGATCGCATCGAGCGGCGAGCCGGGCGCGAAGCCAAGCGCGGGCGCCGCAATGTGAATGCCGATGCGCAGCTCGTCCGCAGAGACTCGTGTCACCGAAAACGCATCGTCGATCTCGGTGGTACCGATATCGTCGAGGCTGAAGGCTTCGACCTCGGCAAGCGGCAGGTCTTCGGGCGCAGCCGGCAGCGGATGCGGCGCGAAGCCGCTGCCGCGGGGGAAGAACTCGTGCAGGAAGCGGTTCAAGTGGTAAGCATGGCTGTCCGGCAGCTGGCCGCAACGCAGCATCAGGCGTGCCGCGCTCAAGCCGGTCTGCTTGCAGGCGCGCTCGAAGGCCTTGCTCTCGGGTTTCGCCCGGTCGGGCGCGTACAGCAGCTCGTCCTTGAGCGCCGCGATCTGGGGCGGGCACTCGAAGCGCGCCAACGACACGGCCCAGTCCTCGATCTGCGCCTCGAGGCGCTTCTTCTTTTCCACGCCGGCGAGCGCCAGCCGCAGGGTCGCCTCGGGTGCCGCCTGGAAGCGGCCGCGGCCGCGGCGGTAGAAGTAGATCGGCGCCGCGTGCAGCTTGATCAGCACGCCGGCCGCCTCCACCGGGCTCGGCTGGCGGCCGACATACTCGCGCGCCAGCTCCTCGAATCCGAACTCGGCGCTGCCGCAGCACTGCCAGAGGAATTCGGCATCGAGGCTGCCGGCGAAGCTGCGCGCCTGCGCCAGCAGCTCGGCCCCCGCGGGGCGCTCGAAGACGAGCACCACGTTGGCCGCCTTGACCTTCGAGCGCCGGCCGTGCGGGCTCTCCACCTGGAAAGAGGCCGGGCTCTGCGCCAGCACCGCGCCCACCTTGAGCTCGCCGTCCTCCTCGTAGAGCAGATTCATGCGCGCGCCGTGATGCCGGCAAAAGCGAGGATCCGCCCGAGGTGCTCGGGGAAGCTCTGCAGCGTGTGATCGCCGCCGTCGCGCACCGCCATGCGCGCACCCTCGTACTTGCGCGCCGCCTGCCGCCAGTCGAGCACCTCGTCGCCGGTCTCGAGCAGCAGCAAGTAGCGCTCCGGGTCGACGCGCTCGACCGCGAGCGCACGCCAGCCCTCGAGGTGCGCGCGTGTCAGCTCGTAGCGCTCGCCGCTATGCAGGTTCTGCTGCGGCCCGAGAAGGGCCTCGAGTCCGAGGTGCGGCTGGATTGCCGGCTGGATCAGCACCGCGCGCAGCGCGTACTTCTCGGCGAAGTAGGTGGCGTAGAAGCCGCCCAGCGAACTGCCGACGAGTGTGACGCCGCGGCGATCGTGGCGCTCGATCTCGGTTTCGATGGCGCGCACCGCCTCGTCCGGGCGATGCGGCAGCGCCGGGCAGGCATAGCGCTGCGCCAGACCGAGCGACGCCATGTGCGCCTGGAGCAGCATCGCCTTGTGCGACGCAGGCGAGCCGTTGAAACCGTGCAGATAGATGAGCATTGCCGCCGCGCCAGTTGCGCGAGGCGGCGATTATCCCCTGAACGGATCAGGATTGCGCCGGCCCGGGCGCGGCGAGCGAGCGCCTGGAGCGCGGAAACAGGACCAGGTTGCGCACCATGCCGCCCACCGCCACCACGATCAGGAAAGCGGTGCCGCCGGCCATGATGGCGAGATAGGTGGCGAGCCCCTTCTCGCCCTGCTTCGCCGCCACGGCGTCGCCGTAAAGCAGGATGCCGACTGCGGCCGCCACCACCAGCGCGCCGATCAACATGAACGCGTTGCACAGGTGCAGCGGCAGCCGCGGCACGCCCTGCGGATTGGAGTGGAAAAACCCCCACACCACCACGCACAGCAGAAACACAAAAATCAGCAGCATCAGAGGCACGCGCCCACCTCGGCCGGTAACCTGTGCCCGCACGCTACTTGGCCGGCGTGGGTCATGATTGATCTGGATCAGCAAAGGGACCCTCTGATCAATTCCCGCGTGCGCGACGGTGGCGATTTTCGTGCAGGGCGAGCCAGCGGACGCCGCCGTGTACTTTATGTACACAAGGCGGCCGATGGCGATGCCATGCGCGAACGAGGGGCGCGCAGCGCCAAAGCCGCTGCTCAGCGCCCCGTCCCTTTGGGCGGCGAGGCCGTGCCGCCGGGGTTCAAGGCAGAGGCCCTCGCCGCCCTCGGGTTGCGGCCGGAAGACGCGATCTCGGAGGTACGATAGCGCGATGACACGGGCGCCTGCGTTGTTGCTCGGCCTTGCGATATCGACCTCCCGCTGCGGCCGAGCGCCTAGCATGCGCCGCGTTCCGGCCGCAACGCGCATGCGCGCGAATTGATCAGAGGGTCCCTAGCGTCCGCGCAGGCTGCGCGAGCTGCGCCAGCAGCTTTTCGTGGATGCCGCCGAAGGCGCCGTTGGACATCACCAGCACCCGATCGCCTGCGCGCGCTTCCGCCGCAATCGCCGCGACCAGTGCGTCGAGATCGGACAGGCAGCGCGCCCGGGCGCCGAGCGGCGCGAAAACGGCAGCCGGATCCCAGGCTAATCCCGAACCGTAGACGTACACCAGATCCGCAGCGGCAAAGCTCCCTGGCAGAGCGTCGTTCATGGCCCCTGCCTTCATCGTGTTCGAGCGCGGCTCGAACACCGCCAGAATGCGCGCCCTGCGATCGCGCTGCCGCAGCCCCTCCAGGGTGACGCGGATGGCGGTCGGGTGATGCGCAAAATCGTCGTAGACCTCCACGCCGCGCGCCCTGCCCCGCAACTGCATTCGACGCCGCACTCCCTGAAACGAGGTCAGCGCCTCGATCGCTTCCTCGGGCTCGACCCCGGAGTGGCGCGCTGCGCCGAGCGCCGCGAGCGCGTTCATGCGGTTGTACTCCCCAGTGAGCGCCCAACGGACATGCCCGAGCGCTCTCCCCTGCCAAGCCACCTCGAAGGCGCCAGCGGCGTCGGGCTCGCCTGCTTCCCAGCCACCCCGTGAGCCGAACACTTCGCAGGGCGTCCAACAACCGCGTGTAAGCACTCGCTTAAGGGCCTCATCCAGGTCATTCAGGATGATCTTCCCAGAGGCCTGTATGGTTCTCACGTAATGGTGAAATTGCCGTTCGATGTCTGCAAGATCGGTGAAGATGTCAGCATGATCGAACTCAAGATTATTCAGAATAACTGTCTTTCCTCGGTAGTGCAGGAACTTGGACCGCTTGTCGAAGAAAGCGGTGTCGTACTCGTCCGCCTCGATCACAAAGAGGGGGCTGGAGCTGGCGCGCGCCGAAACCCCGAAGTCAGCCGGAACACCGCCGATGAGAAAACCGGGCTGGCGCCGAGCGCGTTCCAGGATCCACGCAAGCATTGCCGAAACAGTGGTCTTTCCGTGGGTTCCAGCAACAGCGAGCACCCACTTTCTATTCAGAAAATGCTCGGCCAGCCACTGCGGGCCCGACACGAAGCGCTCCGCCCGATCGAGGATCGCTTCCATCAAGGGGTTGCCACGGGCCACCACGTTGCCGATCACCCAGAGGTCAGGCGCAAGGCGCAGCTGCTCGGCGCCCCAGCCTTCGATCAGCTCGATGCCGAGCGCCGCCAGCTGTTCGCTCATCGGCGGATAGACGTTGGCGTCGCAACCGGTGACGCGATGCCCGGCTTGCCTGGCGATCGCCGCGACGCCGCCCATGAAGCTGCCGCAGATGCCGAGGATGTGGAGGTGCACGCGCTGCCGGGCAGAAAAGCGGGCGATTGTACGCGAGCGCTGCGCTATGATGCGCGCGCAGCACCACGCGGGAGTTCCGGATGGGCCGCAGGAGCGCGCGCCAGCAAAGCATGCGGGCAAGGATTGCGGCGGCCGCGGCCCGCATCATGGCCGAAGACGGCATCGAGGACTACGCGCTCGCCAAGCGCAAGGCGGCGCGCGCGCTGGGCGCCGCCGACACCGAGGCGCTGCCGGCGAACGACGAGATCGAGGCTGAGCTGCACGCTTACCGCGCCCTGTACCAGCATGCCGAGCATCCGCAGCGGATCGCCGAGTTGCGCCGTGTGGCGCTCGAGGCGATGCAGACCCTGGAGCGCTTCAATCCCTACCTCACCGGCGCAGTGCTCGCGGGTACTGCCGGGCCGTACGCCGAAATCGACCTGCAGCTTTTTCCGGAAAGCGCCAAGGAGGTCGAGATCTTCCTGCTCGACCGCAACATCGGCTACACCGCCGCCGACAGCCGGCGCTATGCCGGCGACCGCGCGCGCGCCGTTGCGGTACTGTCGCTCGCTTGGAACGAGGCTCCGTTGCGGCTCTCGGTATTCGATCCCCGCGACGAGCGGCTCGCGCTCAAGGGTTCGCAGTCCGGGCGGGTGATGGAACGCGCCGGAATCGCCGAAGTCCGCGCCATGGTCGACGCAGCGCCCGAAT
>Ga0214473_10007660_pt1 | contig 12787 bp, 7 predicted proteins | sample RVTome_7_FD_203509 | JGI IMG/M metagenome (GOLD analysis project Ga0214473, IMG submission 203509) | Soil microbial communities from uranium-contaminated site in the Upper Colorado River Basin, Wyoming, United States - RVT98D197 | ecosystem: Environmental > Terrestrial > Soil > Contaminated >... | reverse complement strand
CGCGAGCTGAATCGCGACATCGATGCGCTCACGGCGCAGTACGACGCCTTCGTGAGGACCCGGCAGGCGGCAAGCCACAGCTACGCCGGCTACGGGATCCCGATCGACGGCCTGCGCGGGCGGGTGGTCGACGCCCTCGAGCGCCTGAACGTCCTGATGCCCCGGCAGGGCCACATGCTGGAGACCGTTGCCATCGACGAGCTCATGCTGCGCCAGGAACGCCTGCAGGCCTACCAGAACCAGGCCCGCTTCGCGTTCGCAGACAGCTACGACCGCGCCGCCAAGACGCAGGCCCAGTGAGGATCGGAGATCGATGCGTGGCGCTCGCACAGCACTGCTCCTTGTACCGACGCTCGTCGGCGGGTGTGCGGGAAATCCCGACCGGCACACGCTGGCCGAGCTGCGCGATGTGGAGCCGGACGTGACGGAAGTGCGGGTCCAGAACGGCCTCGACCAGGCGATCCTCGGCTACCGGAAGTTCCTCGAGGAGGCGCCCGAGTCCGCGCTCACGCCGGAGGCGATGCGACGCCTGGCGGACCTGAAGCTGGAGAAGGAGTACGGGATCCTCGGGGACGGGGAGATCGTGGAGCCTCCGGCCCCGCAGACGACCCCCGTGGCGGCCGATCGCGCGCTCGACTCGCGCAAGCCCACCCGCGCCCCGGGCAGCGGCGACCGCTCGGAATCCGAGGCGGACTTCGAGCGGCGTGCGGCCGGCGCGCACGAGATCGAGCCTGCGGGCGCGGTCCCCCTCGAGCTTCCCGGCGGGGAGAAGGTGACCTCGACGGGTCCGCTCGAGGCCATCGAGCTCTACGACCGGATCCTCGCCACCTATCCGAATTACCCGCACAACGACGAGGTCCTCTACCAGAAGTCGCGCGCCTACGACGAGCTGGGGCGCAACGACGAGGCGATCGCCGTGATGGAACGGCTGGTCGCCGAGTATCCGGATTCCCGGCACATCGACGAGGTGTACTTCAGGCGGGCCGAGTACTTCTTCACGAGGAAGAAGTATCTCGAGGCCGAGAAGGCCTATTCGGCCATCACCGGAATCGGAGCGCGCTCCGAGTACTACGAGCTGGCGCTGTACAAGCTCGGCTGGACCTTCTACAAGCAGGACCTCCACGAGGAAGCGCTGCACGAGTTCATCGCGCTGCTCGACTACAAGGTCTCCACCGGATACGACTTCGACCACGCACAGGACGAGGAGGACGAGAAGCGGATCGCGGACACCTATCGGGTCATCAGCCTCGACTTCTCCAACCTCGGTGGCCCGGAAGCCGTGCAGGCCTATTTCGCCGCCAATGGAGCTCGGAGCTACGAGGATCGCATCTACAGTCAGCTCGGGGAGTTCTACCTGGAGAAGCTCCGCTACAACGACGCCGCAGCGGCCTACCAGGCCTTCGTCGCCCTCCACCCGCTGCACCGCTCCTCGCCCCACTTCGGCATGCGGGTGGTCGAGATCTACGAGGCAGGCGACTTCCCCAAGCTGGTGCTGGAAGCGAGGAAGGAGTTCGCGGCGGCCTACGGGCTGCAGTCCGAATACTGGCGTCACTTCGACGTGAACGATTCGCCGGAGATCCTCCGCTACCTGAAGAGCAACCTGGAGGATCTGGCGAACCACTACCATGCCCTCTACCAGGACGCGGAGCTCGGGAACGAGAAGCCGGCGAACTTCCAGGAGGCATCGCGCTGGTACCGCGCGTATCTCACGTCGTTCCCCGCGGAGTCGGGAACGCCTTCCATCAACCATCGGCTCGCCGATCTCCTGCTCGAGCACGAGGACTTCGGCGAGGCGGCGCGGGAGTACGAGCGCACCGCGTACGACTATCCCGCGCACGAGCGAGCCCCCGCGGCCGGATATGCGGCGATCTACGCGCATCGAAAGGCCCAGAAGCGCGCGGTGGGCGCGGAACAGGCGGTAGCCAGGCGCGAGGCCGTCGCCAGCACGCTCAAGTTCGTGGACGCGTTCCCGGACCACGAGCATGCGGCCGCGGTGATGGGCGCCGCGGTCGACGACCTCTACGAGATGAAGGAATTCGCGCTGGCGATTCCCACGGGCGAAAAGCTGATCGATCGCTATCCCAAGGCGGATCTGTCCATCCGGCGCTCCGCGTGGGCGGTCGTCGCCCACTCGTCCCTCGAGACCGCCGACTATCCGAAGGCCGAGCATGCCTATGCGCGCGTGCTCGAGATGACGCCCGCCGACGACGAGTCGCGCCAGGCCGTGGTCGACAACCTGGCGGCGGCGATCTACAAGCAGGGGGAGCAGGCCAACGCCGCCCAGGACCATCGCGCGGCCGCCGATCACTTCCTCCGGGTCGCGCAGGCCGCCCCCACCTCGAAGATCCGGCCGCTCGCCGAGTACGACGCCGGTACCGCGCTCATCCGTCTCGAGGACTGGGCCGGGGCCACCGCGGTACTCGATGCCTTCCGGCAGGCCTATCCGGACCACGAGCTGAGTCGGGAGGCCACCAAGCAGATGGCGTTCGTCTACCGCGTGGAGGGGAACCTGTCCGGCGCCGCCGGGGAGTACGAGCGGGTCGCCGCGGACGCCGAGGATCCCGAGCTGCGGCGCGAGGCATTGCTCACCGCCGGAGAGCTGTACGAGAGCTCCCGCGTCATGGATCGGGCCCTGGCCGCGTATCTCAGCTACGTGAGCCAGTTCCCCAGGCCGCTCGAGACCGCCGTGGAGACGCGCTTCAAGATCGCGGAGATGCACAAGGCGACGCACGACGTCGCGGACTACCACGATCAGCTGCGCCAGATCGTGGAGATCGACGGAGCGGCCGGAGCCGAGCGCACCGCACGGATCCGCTATCTCGCGGCGGAGTCTGCGCTGGTCCTCTCGCAGGAGCTCTACCAGCGCTTCCGCGAAGTCGAGCTGCTCCAGCCCTTCGAGCAGAGCCTGCAGGAGAAGCAGCGCCGCATGAACGCGGCGCTCGAGGCCTTCGGCAGGCTCGTGGACTACGAGGTCGGAGACGTCACCGCGGCAGCCACCTTCTACATGGCGGAGGTCTACTTCGACTTCAGCCGGGCGCTGGTGGAATCGGAGCGGCCCGCCGATCTCTCGCCGGCCGAGAGGCCGGACTACGAGTCGGCCCTCGAAGAGGAGGCCTTCCCGTTCGAGGAGCGGGCCATCGAGGTCCACGAGAAGAATCTGGAGCTGATGGCCTCCGGGATCTACAACCCGTGGATCGAGAGGAGCCTCACCAGGCTCGCGGAGCTCGTGCCCGGGCGCTACGCGAAGCCCGAGGCGAGCAGCGGCTGGATCGCCTCGATCGACACCTACGTGTACGAGGCGCGGAAGCCCCGTGGCGACGTCCCGAACGGGGCTGGGATCGCCGAGGCCGCAGCGGCGGCTCCGGTCAGCGGCGCGGAAGGGACTCCGGTCGTCGAGACGGAAGCGATTCCGGTCGGCGTTGCCGCGGACCCGCCCGGGATCGTCGAGGCGACGGAGCCGGCAGGGCCGGCGTCGCCGGCGGACTCCGGACCCGAAGGGAGCGACGTCCTGCCGGAGGACGGGACCATGGCGCCGCAAGGGGTGAGCGATGCGGACGCCCGCTGAGGCCCTGTTCGCGCTGCTGCTGCGGCGGCGTGCGCCGATCCTCGCAGCGGCGTTGATGGTCTCCGCCTGCGCCGGTGCCGGGACGACGCGGCCGGCGCGGGTCGAGGTCACCCAGGACGCGAGAGGCTTCACCATCGCCGAGAAGGTGCGCGTCAGCGCCGGCGCGCGCGCGGATTTCGAGCGCGCCGTCCGCTCGCTAGCGCAGGGGAAGTACGAGAGCGGGATCGCGACGCTCCTGAAGGTGACGGGGGCTGCGCCCACCTCGACGTCGGCCCACATCGACCTGGCCATCGCCTACGGCCGCGTGGGCGACGTGGAGCGCGCGGAGGCCAGCATCAAGCGAGCGCTCGAGCTCAACCCGCGCCACCCCGTTGCGCACAACGAGCTGGGAATCCTCTACCGCAAGAAGGGGCGCTTCCAGGAGGCCCGCAAGAGCTACGAGAAGGCGCTGGCGCTGTACCCGGAATTCCACTTCGCACGGCGGAATCTCGCGATCCTCTGCGACCTCTATCTCTCGGACGTCGACTGCGCCCTGGAGCAGTACGAGAGGTACACCCACGCGGTGCCGGAGGACGAGGAGGCCGGCAGGTGGCTCGCCGATCTCCGCACGAGGAAGGCCAGGTAGCACGACCATGCTCCGCAGGCTCCTCTACTGCATCCCTCTGCTCCTCCTGGCCGGTCCGGCCACGAGCGAAGAGGCTGCCCCGAAGGACGACAAGCGGATGTCCGGAATCTCGATCCTGGGCAACGACGACGCACCCAAGTCGCTCGTGATCGTACCCTGGAAGAGCTCGGAGCCCGTGGTCGCGCCGGATGTCTCGAGAGGTCTCGACGCCGGACGCCAGCCCGTGGACCGCGACGTCTTCCTGAGGGAGCTCGATTACTACGAGATCCGGGCGGCAACTTCGGGAGCGGAAGGCTCCAGTGCGCAATAGCTGCGAGAGGTAGACAACACGTTATGTGCGGGAGGATCCGATGATGGAGATCATGTATTCGATCGTGGGCTTCTTCGCCGGCGGCGGCGCGTTCATGTACCCGATTCTGCTGGTAGCCGCGTTCGGGACGGCGATCGGGGTCGAGCGCTACGTCACCCTGACGAGGTTGGGCGTGAAGAATCGGAGCGCGTGGGCTCAGCTCGAGCCGGCGCTCCGAAACGGCGACTTCGACAAGGCGCGAGAGATGACCAACCAGGACGACACGGCCATCTCCCGGCTGCTGGGCATGGGCCTGGCCCGCCAGGGTGCCGTGCGGCGCCGCGAGGACGTCGAGATCGCGATGGAGGAGAGCATGATGGAGATCATTCCGCAGCTCGAGAAGCGCACGCACTACCTGGCCACCTTCGCGAATCTCGCGACGCTCCTCGGCCTGCTGGGCACCGTCAGCGGTCTGATCCACGCCTTCGCCGCGGTGGCGACGGTGAATCCGGCGGAGAAGGCGAACCTCCTGTCGGCGAGCATCTCGGAGGCGATGAACTGCACCGCCTTCGGCCTCATGACCGCGGTCCCGATCGTGTTCGTCCACGCCCTCCTGCAGACGAAGACGACCGAGCTGATCAACAGCCTCGAGACGGCCTCCGTCAAATTCCTGAACGCGATGACCGACCGTCAGCCGTCCCGGGCCCAGAGCCGTCTCGGGCTCGCGCAGGCAGTGAACCAGTAAGGGGCGCTCATGCGCAAGAAATACATGCGCCGCATGCGAAAGCCGACGGAGCTGCTGCTCGTGCCGATGATCGACATCTTCACGGTGCTGGTCACCTTCCTGCTGATGACCGCGGTGTTCTCCCGCATCACGATCCTCGAGCTCGACCTCCCGAGCTCTGCGAGCGCCGGGGTCACCGAGCCGACCTTCAGACTCGAGGTGATCGTCCGTCCAGAGGGCTTCGAGCTGACCAATGGAACCGCGCTGATCGCCGCGATTCCGAAGGTGAATGGAGAGTACGACCTGAAGATGCTGTCCGAGCTCGCGCTGTCGCTGAAGCGCGACCATCCGGACGCGGACGACGCATCCGTGTTGCTGGAGCCGGCGATCGCGTATGACGACCTCATCCAGGTGATGGATGCGATCCGGAGCACCGAGGTGACGGCCGTCGCCGGGCCGGAGGCCACGGATCCGCAAGAGCGCGCTCCGCAGAACGATGTCCAGGGGACCGGCGATCCGAACGGCGATCCGAAGCCCACGAGGGTGGCCCTGTTCACCGACATCGCGGTTGGAGATGCACCGTGAAGAGTTTCCACCGAAGGCCGCGAACGTCGCGGACCCCGATCCAGCTGATCGACCGCGTGCGCGTCCCGGCAGTGACGCCGAGCCCGAGCGCGGCGAGCGATGATGGAGGCATGCCCTCATGAGCCTGTCGAACCGTGCCCGTCGCACGACGCAGCACCACCTGCGTCACCGCGTCGACGCCGAGCTCAACCTGATTCCGCTGATCGACATCCTGTCGGTGATGGTGGCGTTCCTGCTGCTGTACTCCGCGGAAGTCGAAGTCATCCAGAACACGAAGGGCGTCGAGATTCCGCAGTCGACCGCCGAGGCGCAGCCGAAGCAGTCGGTGGTCGTGATGATCACGAAGGACCAGTTGTTCGTGCAGGGAGAGCTGGTCGCGGGCTTTGCCGAGCTTCGCGACAGCCGGACGCCGCTCATCGAGCCGCTGCGCGAGGTGCTCGAGCGGCCGATGCTGGCGGGCGATGGAGCTGCGGCGGATCCCACCCTGGCTTCGCGAGAGATCACGGTGATGGGCGACAAGTCCCTGCCCTATGAAGTGGTGAGGAAGGTGATGGCGACCTGCACCGCTGCCGCCTACGGAAAGATCTCATTGGCCGTGCTCGAGAGGGAGAAGCCGGTCGATGCCGGTCGCCTGAAGCCGGCGTAGAGACGGAGTCGCCACGTCTCGCACAACCCGTACTGCCCCAGTCATTCCAGGTCTAGGGAATCCCATGGACGCCATCACAGGCCAGGATCACCAGACGCTCCTCGCGCAGCTCGCACGGGCCCAGGAGAAGCTCGATGGTCTCGTGCGCGATCTGCGCGCGATCGACCGCGAGCTGGAGGGCCTGGCCCCCGAACGCAAGCAGCATCGCCTGCTGCACGACGTGTGCGATGCGCTGGAGGAGCTCTGCGAGATCGGCGGAGCCGCACTCTTCTGGGGCGACCGCGCGGCCGCCGGAGCGAGCGAGGATCAGATCCGTCGCGCGCGGAGCCGCGTGGACGTCTTCCAGAAGTGCATGAGCGAGATCGAGGACCGCCGACAGGCCGTCCTCGAGGAGCTCGAGCGGCAGGAGGCCGAAACCGATCTGCTCGAGGCCGACGTCTTCGAGGTACAGGAGGAGCTCGAGCGGCGCGAGCAGGAATGGATCATCCAACGGGAGATCAGCGGCCTTCCCTCTCGCGCGCTGATCATGCCCTGGGCGCGCGGGGGCGAGGAAGACCAGCGTTACCGGAGATCGCTGGCAGCGTCTCTTCTGAGCAGCCTGCTCTTCGCGCTGGTGGTTTCGCAGATCGATGTCCCCTTGCACGCGCTGGGCGACGAGGCGATCGAGGTGCCGGAGCGGGTGGTCCGCCTGATGATGAAGTCGCGTCCGCTGCCGCCGGCTCCCCCGCGCGAGGAGACGAGGCCGCAGGAGCTGCTCGCGGAGCAGAAGTCCGCCGAGGAGGCTCTCCCGCAACCCGCGAAGGCCACGCAAGAGGGGCCGGGAAAGGGTTCCGGAGAGGGGCTCGGTGAGGGGCCGGCGACCGGACCCGCGAAGGGCATTCTCGCCTTCCGCGAGAAGTTCGCCGGCGCCACGGCGGTCCAGACCGTTGCCCGCCTCGGCTCGCAGGCGCAGATCAGCGCCTCGGGTTATGCCGCGAGCGGGCGGACGGAGCGCTCGATGGTGACGACCCAGGCGCCCGGTTCCAGCGGTGGGATCAACCTCGCCTCGCTCAGCCGCGGTCTCGGTGGCGGCGGCGGAAGCGGAAGCGGTGGCGGCGCGCAGATCGCGAGCGTCCAGCTCACCCACGCGACGAGCACCATCGGCGGGGGCGGCGGGGGTGGCGGCGGAGCGGGGCGATCCGCCGGTGGCGGCGGAGCGTCCCTGTCTCGTACGGACGAGGAGATCCAGATCGTGTTCGATCGCCACAAGGCGGCGCTCTACAGGCTCTACAACCGCGAGCTGCGCCGGGATCCGACCTTGAAGGGACAGATGGTCCTGCGCATGAGGATCGAGCCCGACGGCAGCGTGTCGCTGTGCGAGTTGCAGGGCACGGACATGAACGCGCCGCAGCTGGCGTCCCAGGTGGTCGATCGCGTCAGGACCTTCGATTTCGGTGCCAAGGAGGGCATCGCGGCGCTCACGATTCTCTATCCGATCGACTTCCTGCCGGCGGCCTGAATCCGACGATGGCCGGAATGAACAAGCGAACGGAATTTCACACCGCGCAATCGGCGCGAGGAGAGTAGGCGGAATCAGAGTCTCGATTTGACATAACGAGCCAACGGCTCGACGCGATTCCGAAAAAGGCAAACCCACCGAAAGGTGGCGACGCAAAGTCACCGGTCTACAGGGCCTTCGGCCCATGACAGCGGGACTGCCAGAATCCAGCCCGTCCTTCGGGCTGCCTCGCTCTGCGCTGGCAAGCGTTCGCCCCCACTGGTGGAGCGAGGGCGGCAATGATCCGGCGTGATCGAATCGATGCGAGGGCACTCGGCCGCGCGATCGGCATCCTGCTGCTCACCTTCGTGCTGCTGCTGGGCGCGGCCTCCTCGGCGCAGGCAGAGGATTGCTCGAGCTACCCCGGCGGCGTGCTCGACGGATTTGCCGGAACGATCGCTCCTTCCCAGCTCAACATCGATCAGAACTGCACGATCCGGAACTACCCGGATGGGATGTCGACGAACATCAGCTTCTTTACTCAGCCGGGTCAAGAAGACGAGCGATGGCTCGTCATCTTCGACAACGTCGTGCACACGGGCCAGATGTCGTGTAACGCCGTTCAAGGCCACAAGATCTGGTTCGTCAACGGCTCCTCGACCGGGATCCACGAGAATTGCCAGAACCTCCTGATACCCGTAGAGAAGATCAGCAAGCTGAACCCCGTCGGCCAGACCACCGCCGCGATCGGAGTGCCCTTCACCTACCGCCTCATCATCCCGGTCCTGTTCGATCCGGCGACGGGCACCGTCATCGACTTCAGTGGATCGCCCAATGACCTGCACGGCATCACGGTCTGGGACGACCTCAATGCGACGGGTGTCGACCTCACCTATCTGAGCCATACCGCCTACTGGTTGAGCAGCGGCGCTCCCGTTCCGCACACGTTCTCGAACGTGGGCAGTCTGCTCACCTTCGACAACATTCCGATCGTTCCGGCCGAATCGCAGTTCGTCATCGAGATCACGGTCGTCCTCGACGACACGCCGGCGAACGCGCCCGGGACGCAGTTCATCAACACCGCCAAGTGGGACTTCGGGAGGCTCATCGATGGAGTCTTCTATGAGCCCCTCCCGGGCGAGTGGGGGATCTCGCCGCCGCTGACCATCGCCGCGCCCCAGCTCGTGGTCACGAAGACGGGCCCGGCGACGTTGGGGAGGACGCTCAACCTGGGGCAGTGGGGGCAGTTCGCGATCGACGTCCAGAATACCGGGCTCAGCGACGCCTGGGACGTCACGATCCTCGACCGGCTCCCCGACGGGGCCACGGGCGGCATGTGCAATCTGACGCCCGAGTTGCTGAGCGCCCAGGTCTTCGCCGCCGACGGCGTCACCCCGGTCCCGGGCAAGGGCCCCCTCGTCTCGGGCACCGACTTCTCACTCAGCTACAACGGCGCGCCCACCTGCGAGCTCACCCTCACGATGCTCACGGCTGCCGGTGTGATCGGCCCGAATGAGCGCCTGATCATCGCCTACCGGACCCGGCTCGACGCCGACAGCCAGAACGGCGCCACGCTCACCAATGTGGTGGGGGCGACCCAGTGGTTCAACGGCGACAGCAGCACTCCCGGCCGCGTGACCTTCACACGCACGCTGACCGACGGCACCGTCGGCGTACTCGATCACGAGGACGCCCACACCGTCACGGTGGCGCTCTACGGCTACTTCTTCGAGAAGAGCGTCGCGAATCTCACCACCGGAATGAGCCCCACCGCGACGGCCGCTGCGGGGGACACGCTGCGCTACACGCTGCGCCTGCAGGCCACCGACGTCCCGCTCGACGACCTCACCTTCCAGGACGATCTGGGTGCCCTCAACGCCTCGGCGGTGTTCGTGCCGGGCTCGCTCACGCTGGTTGCCGGCAGCATCCCGCCCGGCGCAGACACCACCAACACGAACCCCAACGGCGGCACGAACGGGGCCGGCATCCTCGACGTCCGCAACCTGAGCGTTCCCGTCAACAGCCAGATCCTGCTCCAGTTCGACATCACACTGGACCCGACCCTCGCTGACGGTACGGTCGTCCTCAACCAGTCGGACCTCCTCAGCACCGTCAAGATCGCCGATAGCGACGACCCCAACGTCAACGGTCAGGCCGATCCCAACGTGGTCGGTGACGAGGACCCGACCCGGGTGGTGATCGCGACACCGCCGCCCGCGGCTCTGCTGAAGGCGAACACGCAAGCCACCGCCGCCATCGGAGAGGAGTTCAGCTACCAGATCACCGTCCCGGAGACGCCGTACGCGTACCCGATGTACGACGTGCGGATCCTGGACGACCTCACGGTCTCGAACGCGGACCTGCGCTTCGTCAGCGTCGCGAAGATCTCGGGCTCCGGGGCCTGGACGCCCGTCAATACCGGCACCGACACCGACCTCGTGATCGAGGATCCCACGATCGGGATCGACATCCCCGCCGGCGAGCAGATCGTCGTCGAGATCACGGTTGTTCTCGAGAACACGCCCACGAACGTCGCGGGACTCACGTTCACCAACACGGCCGCCTACACCTACGACCGGATCGAAGAGAACGAGACGAGCCAGCGGCCCGGCGCTCCGGGTACCACGCCGTCCATGACGATCGTCGAGCCCGGGTTCACGCTCGAGAAGAGCGGCCCGGCGCAGATGACGATCGGCACGCCGGGGACCTTCACCCTCGACGTCCACAACACGAGCGCCGCGCCGGCCTTTACCCTGAGGATCACCGACCGGCTGCCGGATGGCGCGACCGGGGGCATGTGCGACGCGGCGCCCACCCAGGTCACCGCCCAGGTGTTCCAGGCGGATGGCGTGACCCCGGTGTCGGGCCCGCTGGTCCAGGGAACCGACTTCGCGGTCAGCTTCAACGGCGCTCCCGCCTGCGAGATGACGCTGGCTATCCTCTCGGCCGCTGGCACGATCGGCCCCGATCAGCGGCTCCACGTCGGCTACCAGACCCAGCTCGACGCCGACACCCCGGATGGCGCCACGCTGACGAACATCGCCGGCGCCACCGAGTGGTTCAGCGCCGACACCACCTCGCCGAATCGACGTACCTACACACGTGCGCTGACCGACGGCACGGTCGGCGTGCTCGACCACGAGGACGCCCACACCGTCACGGTCGCGCTGCCCGCGTACTTCTTCGAGAAGACGGTGGCCAACGTGACCAGCGGCGCGAACCCGGCCACGACCGCCGCGCCCGGCGACACGCTCCGCTACACGTTGCGCCTACAGGTCACGACCGACTCCCCGCTCGCAGATCTCACCTTCTTCGACGATCTGGATGCCCTGAACACCCCGGCCGCGTTCCAGGCCGGCACGCTCCAGCTGGTCACGGTGCCCCCCGGCGCCGACACCAGCAACACCAGCAGCACGGGCGGCACCAAGGGCACGGGTGCGATCGACCTCCGCAACCTGAGCCTCCCGGGCGCGGGCCAGCTCGTGATCGAGTTCGAGATTGCGCTGGCACCAGCCATCGCGAACGGGACCTACGTCACGAATCAGTCGCGCCTGCAGCTCGACGCCGCGCCCTTCGCGCAGAGCGACGATCCCAACGTCAACGGCCAGGCCGACCCCTTCGTGGCCGGGGACGAGAATCCCACGCGGGTGTTCATCCAGTCCGCACCGGCCTTCCGGGTGGAGAAGATCTCCACCGACCTCACGGGCGACCCGAACGTGCTCCTCGCCGGCGAGACGCTCCGTTACACGATCACGGTGAAGAACATCGGCACGGCCGATGCGGCCGGTGTCGAGCTCCGGGACCAGATCCCGGCGAATACCGCGTACGTCGCCGGCAGCACCACCCTGAACGGCGCGCCGGTCCCGGACGGACCCTCGGGCACCTCGCCGCTCGCCGCGGGCATCCTGATCCATGCACCGGAGGATCCGACCCCGGGCGCCATGCGCGCCGATGCGTCGGCGACCACGAGCAACGTGGCGACCCTCCGCTTCGACGTCGTCGTCGACGCGGGCGTGAGCGACGGCACCGTCATCTCCAACCAGGCCTTCGTCGGCACGAGCGACGGAGCCGTGGTGGACCATCCCTCGGACGATCCGGGTACCCCCACTCCCAACGATCCGACGCGCGACGTGGTGGGCAACGTGCCGCTGCTCTTCGCAGCCAAGGACGTGGCGCTGCGGGTCGACGCAGGCGCCCCCGGCATCGTCGACCCGGGCGACGTGCTCCATTACACGATCAGCGTGCACAACTCGGCCGCGATCCCAGCCACCGGTGTCGCGCTGGCGGACCGCGTTCCGGCGAACACCAGCTACGTCGCGGACACCCTGACCCTGAACGGTCTTCCCGTCGGACAGCCGGACGGAGGGATCTCGCCGCTGGCGGCGAGCATCGCGATCAGATCCTCGGACCTCACGCCGCCGCTGCCGGGCCCCGGCGCGGGCACCCTCAGCGCCGGCGGCACCGCGCTGGTCGAGTTCGACCTGCGCGTAGACATCGGCGTTCCCGCCGGAACCCTCATCAGCAACCAGGCCGTGGTCGGCAGCGACCCGCTGCCGGATCTCCTGACCGACGGCGACGGCAATCCGGCGACCGGGCCGGAGCCCACCGTGGTCGTCGTGGGCGACGCCCAGCAGCTGTCGATCACGAAGCAGGTTGCGGTGGTCGGCGGCGGCGCCGCCCTCCCGGGCTCGCAGGTCGAGTACGTCGTGCGCGTCGTGAACGTCGCCTCCGTGCCGGCCTTCGGCGTCGTGATCACGGACGATCTGGACGCAGCGACTCCGGGGTTGCTCGCCTATGTCGCCGGTTCGGCGACGCTGAATGGCTCCGCGGCAGGCGTCACCGTCGTGGGATCGATCCTCACGGCGGACCATTCCGG